>SAMEA3663269__coassemble_31_pt1 | contig 131134 bp, 139 predicted proteins | sample SAMEA3663269__metabat2_high_PE_030 | metagenome-assembled genome bin SAMEA3663269 (sample SAMEA3663269) | pig gut metagenome | biome: pig gut; feature: pig-associated habitat; material: faeces | place: China | collected 2013
AGATGAAGGTCATCCAGCAGGAGCTCGGCGAGGACGACAGCTTTGACGATATCGGTGAATACAGAGCCAAGATCCGTGAGCTGAGTCTGCCTGCTGAGGTGGAGGAAAAGCTGTTGAAAGAAGTATCACATCTTGCAAAGCAGCCCTTCGGCTCCACAGAGGCCACGGTTATCAGGGGCTATCTCGACACCTGCCTGGAGCTGCCATGGAATGTCAAGACGGAAGAGACAAACGACATCGCTGCAGCAAGGAAAATGCTTGACGAGGACCACTTCGGCCTTGAAAAGGTAAAAGAGCGCGTAATCGAGTACCTTGCCGTGCGTCAGCTCGCACCCAAAATGAACAGCGGCCTGCTATGCCTCGTCGGCCCTCCGGGAACCGGCAAGACAAGCATTGCGATGAGCATCGCAAGGGCCACGAACCGCAATCTCGTCCGTATCTCTCTCGGCGGCGTTCATGATGAGGCTGAGATACGCGGCCACAGAAAGACCTATGTCGGAGCGATGCCCGGGAGGATAATCAGCGGTATCCGTCAGGCAAAGAGCTCAAATCCGCTTATGGTCCTCGATGAGATCGACAAGCTCGGCTCGGATTACAGGGGAGACCCCTCGGCGGCGCTTCTTGAGGCGCTCGATCCGGAGCAGAACTCGACCTTCCGGGATAACTTTCTTGAGCTGCCGTACGACCTGTCCGATGTTTTCTTCATCACCACGGCAAACACCACCGATACCATTCCCAGAGCCCTTATGGACAGAATGGAAATCATTGAGCTGTCAAGCTATACGGACGAGGAAAAGCTCAGTATAGCAAAGAATTATCTGCTGCCCAAGCAGCGCAAAAAGCATGGTTTGAAAGCCGCGCAGCTCAAGCTCAGCGATGACGCCATCCGCGAGATCATAAGCCTTTACACCCGCGAGTCAGGCGTCCGGGGGCTTGAACGGCAGATCGCCGCGGTATGCCGCAAGGCTGCGGTATCAATTGCAAACGGCGAACGTAAGAGCGTGAGTATTCGTGCCGGAGCCCTGCAGCCGTATCTCGGAGCCATTAAATTCAAGCCCGAGCAGAAGCACGCGAGGGACGAGATCGGTCTGGTGCGAGGTCTGGCGTGGACGAGCGTGGGCGGCGAGGTCCTCGACGTTGAGGTCGCCGTTGTGGACGGTAACGGAAAGCTTGAGCTGACGGGCAACCTCGGTGATGTTATGAAGGAATCCTGCCACGCGGCGGTGACTTATATACGAAGCCGTGCGTCAAAGCTCGGGATAGACGCTGATTTTTATAAAACAAAGGATATCCACATCCATTTTCCGGAAGGCGCGGTGCCCAAGGACGGGCCCTCGGCCGGCGTTACCATCTGCACCGCCATCGTTTCGGCGCTTACCGGCACCCCCGTGAGGCGCGATATTGCAATGACGGGCGAGATCAGCCTTCGCGGAAGAGTTCTCCCCATAGGCGGGCTTAAGGAAAAGACCATGGCGGCACTCAGAAACGGCGTTAACACTGTCATCGTCCCCGCGGATAACGAGCCGGATCTTGACGAGATCGACCCCACTGTCAGGGCGGCGCTCAATTTCGTGCTGGCGGATAGTGTGGACAAGGTGATGGAAGCCGCGCTTGTCAGACATGAGAGTGAAGCTAAGACGGATGTGATTATTCCTGTTGCCGGCAAGAAATCAAGACCCGGCCTAAGACAGTAAGGTGAAGCATGGCTTATTTTAATGTTAATAAGGCGGAGTTTATAAAATCCGCCGCGGATCCCTCGGGCTTTATACGTGACGAGCTGCCGAACATTGTGTTCTCCGGCAAATCCAACGTGGGGAAATCCTCGGTCATAAACAGGCTTTTAAACCGCAAAAACTTTGCCAGAGTGGGGCAGTCGCCGGGCAAGACGATACATGTAAACTACTTTCTTATTGACGGAAAGGCTTATTTTGTCGATCTGCCCGGATACGGCTACGCCAAGGTATCTATTAAAGAGCGCGAGCGCTGGGGGAAACTCATGGAGCGTTTTTTTGCGACTGAGGGGCTCATTGACCTCGGCGTTATGATAGTTGACTCACGTCATAAACCCACCGCGGATGACGTGACAATGGCACAGTGGTTCAAAAGCATACAATGCCCTATGGTCGTTGTTGCGAACAAATGCGATAAGCTCAAAAAAAGTGAAGTCGAGCCGAATATGGCGCTTATCCGCGAAACTCTTGAACTTCCCGATGAAGTTGTTCTCATTCCGTTTTCCGCTGAGAAGGGGAACGGCAAGGATGCGCTGATGGCGGAGATACTGAAGTATGTTTAATACAAGTTCCTTTTCCGATGTGATAGGCAACCTTAACTGGTCTGTACTGACCGATATGCTTTTGGCAGTCATTCCGGCACTTATATGCATAACGCTGCATGAGCTCAGCCACGGCTTCGTGGCCTATAAGCTCGGGGATAATACGGCAAAGAACATGGGAAGGCTCACGCTCAACCCTATAAAGCATATCGACATTTTCGGCCTTATCATGATGGTAGTATTTAAATTCGGCTGGGCAAAGCCCGTGCCGGTCAATATGCGCAACTTCAAAAACCCTAAGCGCGATATGGCGATAACCGCCCTCGCCGGCCCGTTATCCAACGTGCTGATATGCTGCGTCGTGCTGTTTATTTACGGTCTGGTGTATCTTCCTTGTAATCTTGCAGGCACGGAGTTTGCAGGATCACTGTTGTATGCGGTTTACATAACGGCATATTTGAGCATCGCCCTTGCAATATTCAATATCATCCCCATACCGCCGCTTGACGGCTCAAAGGTGCTGTTTTCGCTGATGAGCGATGAAGGTTATATGAAGCTCATGCGCTATGAGCGCTATGGTATGCTGCTGCTTTTGGCGCTTATAGTGACCGACGTTCTTGGAAATCCTCTGTATGCCGCAACGGAATTTGTGTTCGATAAGCTGTTTATTTTTGCCGAGTGGGGCTCTGCGCTGTCAGTAAGCCTGTTCTATTGATATGGAAAATCCGACCTTTTACCTTGAGGGCATAGTCAAGGAAAAAAATGAGCTTCAGGATTTTAACGGTCCGCTCAGCCTGATACTTATGCTCCTGTCAAAAAACAAAATAGAGATACGAGATATAAAGATATCCGAGATCCTTGACCAATACCTTGAGTATCTGGCCGAAATGGAAAGAATGGATCTTGAGATCGCCAGTGAATTTGTTCAAATGGCGTCGCATCTGCTTTATATCAAGACCAAAATGCTGCTGGCGGGCGAGAAAGAGGTAAGCGAGCTGGAGGAGCTCATCAGTTCTTTGGAGCAGCTAAAGTGCAAGGATGTGTACACTGCCGTTCAGAAGGTGACGCCCGAGCTCAAAAAAGCTTCCGAGAGGGGACTGCTTTACATTGCGAAGCTGCCGGAGCCTCTGCCCATTACCACACGCGAGTATGAGTACCGCCATGAACCGGCGGAGCTTTTCAAGGCTCTGTATGCCGTCGTTACCCGCGGCGGAAAGCCTGTTGAGCCGGAGCTTGCCCGCAGGATCGCGCCGTCTCGCATCGTTTACGAGGTAAAAACAAAAAGCCGTGAGATAATAAGCAGGCTTCGACAGGGTGATGCCAGACTTTCAGAGCTGTATTCTGCCTGCGGCAGCCGCTCTGAGATCGTAGCCACCTTTATATCCGTGCTTGAGCTGTGCAGTATTGGCAGCGTTGAACTCAGCGGCGACGAAGCAGATTACAGCATAAGATTTATTGGCGGCAATATAGACGAAATTCTTGAAAAAATCGTTGAGTAGGATATAAAATGGAAACAGTGAATATAAGATCGGCAATTGAGGCAATACTTTTTGCGGCGGGAGAACCGGTGCCTGCAGCGAGATTATCTCTTATCCTTGGTGTTGACGAGGAGGATGTTTTCGCGGCGGCAAAGGAGCTTGCCGATGAATACAGCTTCGATCAGCGCGGAATAAGGCTGTTGAGGCTTGATAATAAGCTTCAGCTTTGCTCAGCGCCGGAATATGCAGCGGTGATAACAAAGACACTTGAACAGCGAAAGCCGCCTATGCTCTCTCAGCCGGCGCTTGAAACGCTGGCGATCGTTGCTTATTTCCAGCCTGTTACCCGCGCGTATATTGACCAGGTGCGCGGCGTTGACAGCTCTTATACCGTGGGAGTTTTGCTGGACCGCGGGCTCATTGAGCGCTGCGGCAAGCTGGATGTGCCCGGCAGACCCTCTCTCTTACGGACGACTGATGTATTTCTGCGCACCATGGGTGTCAGCAGCCTTGAAGAACTGCCTGAGCTGCCGGATATAAACGCAGGCGACGGCGTGAAAAAGCTTGAAGATGCTATTGAAAAATTGAGCACGGTCGGTGAAAACCAAATGGAGATCGAGGAGCTGAAATAAAGCCTCGGGGTGATGCATTTGACAGTATTGGTCATAATTTTTCTGCTGCTTGCGCTTATAATGCTCATACCTTTGGGAGTTTGCGCAAGCTATGACTCCGGCGGTCTGATGCTCAAGGTAAGGGTATCGGCGTATAAGAAGCAGATCTTTCCGCGGGAGAGTGAGCCTGAGCCCGAACCAGAGCCGGATCCGGAGAGCGCCGAGGATGCCGGTGAAAATGCCGTAAAGGTCAAAAAAAGACTGTCGTTTGGTATTGACGAATGGCGCAGCTTGCTGAAGATAGTTTTCAAGGCGCTCAGGCGTTTTAAAAACAGTCTTACCTTTGATAAGATATTTCTGCGGTTCATCGCAGCATCATCCGATCCGTTCGATACGGTAAGAATATTCAATGCAGTAAACAGCTTAGTCGGGGCGTCGGTCCCGTTTTTTGAAAGCGAATTCAAGGTCGGACAGCGTGACATTTTCATCGACGCGGATATGTCTGCCGACAAATGCAGCTATTCGTTTGAGCTCGCGCTTTCGGTAAGGGTCGGTCAAGTGCTTGTAATCGCACTGGCAGCGGGCTTTGCTTTTTTGAAGCTGCTTGCAGCGCGCAAACTTAAAGAATTTCGGGAGAGGAAGGCACACAATGGAAAACAACAAACTCAGCGAAATGATGCAGTCAACAATGAACAATATCAAGAACCTTGTTGAGGTAAATAATATAGTCGGCGAGCCTATCGTGACTCCCGACGGGCTTACGATCATTCCTGTTTCACGACTGAGCTTCGGCTTCGGCGGAGCGGGCGGAGATTCCCTCGGCAGCAGTAAGCAGGGCTACGGCGGCGGCAGCGCGGCCGGAGTAAAGATAGAGCCCATCGGCTTTCTTGTTGTCAAGGAGGGCAGCGTGCGCATGATAAATATCGCGCCTCCCGCCAAGACCAGCGTTGACAGGATGCTTGACCTTGTGCCGGATGTTATGGACAAGATCGAGAGCATTTCAGCCAAAAACAAGGAGTAAAATTAAAAATTTGCGTCAATAATAAACACTACCTGTAAAGGTGGTGTTTATTTTATGAAAAAACTTATATCGCTTATGTTATGTATTTGCTTTGTGATATGCTTGCCGGCCGTATCGGCGCGCGCCGATGAATATCAGTTGAGCGCACAGAGCGCAATTCTTGTATGTGCCGATACGGGCGACGTTCTGTATGAGAAAAACGCGGACGACAAAATGCTTATCGCAAGCATAACAAAGATAATGACGGCTATCATCGTCATTGAAAACTGCGACTTGGACGAAAATATAAGAATAAAGCCCGAGTGGAGCGCGGTCGAGGGCTCGAGTATGTATCTGAAGCCTGATGAGTATTATACTGTCTCTGAGCTGCTGACAGGGCTGCTGCTCGTATCCGGCAACGATGCGGCGACGGCTCTTGCGTGCAGTATGTGCGGCGATGAGCCCTCCTTCGCGGTGAAAATGAATGAAAAAGCAAAAGAACTGGGGATGGAGAACAGTTCTTTCAGAAATCCACACGGCCTTGACGACCCGGAGCACTATTCCACAGCACGGGATATGGCTGTATTGGCAAGCTATTGCATGGAAAACGAGCAATTCCGCAGTATCGTTTCCACGAGCTGCGCGACTGTTAAGGAACAGACATATGTCAATCACAACAGACTGCTGCGCGAGTATGAAGGCTGCATAGGTGTTAAGACAGGCTATACGATGGCCGCGGGAAGGACACTTGTAAGCTGTGCGGAAAGAAACGGTATGCGCCTTGTATGCGTCACTCTTAACGCGCCCGATGACTGGAACGACCACAGATATTTGCTCGATACGGGCTTTGAGGATTACAGAATGGCGGCGTACAGTAACAATAATTTTAAGGTGAGTCTTGATGTTGCGTCTGCAACAAATGGGACAGCCGACGTCGTACCCGAAAACGATATAAAGATCCTGATAAAGTCCGAAGATGAAATAGATGTGAAGCTGGAAGCGCCGAGGATCCTTTTTGCCGGCGGGATAAAGGGTGAAAAAGTCGGTGAAATCCATGTATTTGTAAACGGAGAGCTTGCGGCAAGTGAGAATCTGGTTTATACTGAAAACATTAAGCAAAATAATGATCGGAGATTAAGCGTACAGGAGCGGCTCGGAAGATGGTTTGATTCTTTATTGAGACCGTATTATATTTCGGGTGAACAAAAGTGAAAGAACGAATCCAGAAAATAATCTCGGCGTCAGGCCTTGCCTCCAGAAGGGCGGGAGAGGAGATGCTGCGCAGCGGCAGAGTTACCGTGAACGGAGCAATCGCCGCTTTGGGCGACAGTGCCGACGCTGAGACGGATATGATCTGCGTGGACGGCAGACCTCTCTGTCGTCCGGGCAAAAAGACCTACATAATGCTCAACAAGCCACGCGGCTACGTCACCACGCTGAAAGACGAAAAGGGCCGCAGATGTGTGAACGATCTGGTCAGCGGCGCAGGAGTGCGGCTGTACCCGGTCGGCAGACTGGATATGTATTCTGAGGGCCTGCTCATCATGACTGACGACGGCGAGCTGGCAAACCGCCTTATGCATCCTTCTACCGAGATTAAAAAGACGTACCACGCATGGCTCGATGGAGAATGCAGCGAACGCTCCCTTGAGATTCTCCGCAGTCCTATGACTATAGACGGCTACAGAATACGCCCCGCGGAGATAGAGGTTCTCCATAAAGGCTCAGATTATACCATGCTTTCCATCACCATACACGAGGGACGAAACCGGCAGATAAGAAAGATGTGCCGGGTGGCCGGGGTGAAGCTCAACAGGCTAAAAAGAGTATCGGAGGGCGCTCTGCAGCTCGGCTCCCTCGAAGCGGGGCATTGGCGGTATCTCAGCAATGAGGAGTTGCAAGATATTCTGTAGAAATAAATTTAATAATCCATATAATTCTTTTTAATCTGCCTCAAACCTGCATTTTTTTGCAAGTTTGAGGCAGATTAATTGCAAAAAAACTATTGCAATTCTCAAAAAAATTAGTAAAATGATGATATGTTTTAAACGGAGATGAGCAGCATGGAATATGATCTGTTGAGCGTGCTTGCCAGAGGCAGCAGCAAATTTTCAAAGGGTCAGCGAGTCATTGCAAAGTACATTCTGAATAATTACGATAAAGCGGCGTTTATGACGGCCGGAAAGCTGGGCAGGATAGTCGGCGTAAGCGAATCCACGGTCGTCAGGTTCGCGGCGGAGCTGGGTTATGACGGATATCCGAGCATGAGAAAAGCTCTCCAGGAAATGATACGCAACAGGCTTACCTCGGTCCAGCGCATTGAGGTCGCAAAAAGCATGATCGACGATACCGATCTTGTTAAATCTATTATCGGCAGCGATATGCAGAATCTTCAGGCTACGCTGGAACTTCTGGAGAATGACAGCTTTAATAAGCTTGTCGACTCAATAGTGGAAGCGAAGAACATATATATCGTCGGAATGCGCACCTCAACCTCGCTTGCAACCTTCCTCGGGCTGTATCTTAATCTGCTCAGGGACAACGTAAATGTTGTGCATGATACTGCCGCGAGCGAAATATATGAGCAGATAATCAGGATCAGCACAGGCGACCTGTTTATCGGCATAAGCTTTCCGCGCTATTCGAGCCACACAGTCGACGCCATGCAGTTTGCCAAGAAGATGGGGGCAAAAACCGCCGCCATCACCGACAGCTCTGCCTCTCCGCTTAACGGAATAGCGGACGTGTGTCTCCATGCGAAAAGCGATATGGTATCGTTCCTGGACTCGCTTGTTGCACCGATGAGCCTTATCAACGCTATCATAGTCGCCGTCGGCATAAGGAATAAGGAAAGAGTTTCTGAAACCTTTGAGCGCCTTGAAAAGATATGGTCGGAGCACGATGTGTATGAACCTGCTGAGCGCTGACGCAGTGGTCATCGGCGGCGGAGCCGCGGGAATGATGTGCAGTGCGGTTGCCGCAGAGCGCGGCTTTGACGTAATACTGCTTGAGCCGAATAAAATTCTCGGCAGGAAGCTCAGGATAACGGGCAAGGGCAGGTGCAATGTAACAAACAACTGTGATATCAGGGAATTTCTGAACAACATCCCGGGCGACGGCAGATTTCTGTACAGTGCCCTTAACCGGCTGTCTCCGCGTGACACCATGGAGTTGTTTGAAAGCTTGGGGCTGCACCTCAAGACGGAGAGGGGCAACCGCGTGTTTCCGGTCTCGGACAACGCAAATGACGTTGCGGGCACGCTGCAGCGTTACATGAACCGCGCAGGCGTGCGCGTTATACACTCTTCGGCAAAGCATATCATTACTGAAGCTGACACAGTCACCGGCGTTGAAACGTGCGACGGTGTGATAGAATGCCGGGCTGCGGTGATATGCACAGGGGGCCTTTCGTATCCGCTTACCGGCTCAAGGGGAGCAGGATACAAAATGGCGCAGGAGCTGGGACATACCGTGACTCCTACGCGGCCTTCTCTTGTCCCGCTTGAGAGCGACGATGACTATTGCGCCGAAATGCAGGGCTTTTCCCTGAAAAACGTTACACTTTCGGCTTATGAGGACGACAAGCTCATATATAAAGAACTGGGCGAAATGCTTTTTACGCATTTCGGCGTAAGCGGCCCGCTGGTCCTGTCTGCAAGCTCGCATATGCGCCGTTTCGGCGAAGCAAAATATGAGCTGCGCATCGACCTCAAACCGGGTCTGGATGAAAAAAAGCTGGATGCAAGACTGCTGAGAGATTTTGAAAAATACGCAAACCGCGATTTTGCAAATTCCCTGGGCGATCTTGCGGGAAAGGCCATGATCCCCGTGCTTGTAAGGCTCTCGGGTATTCCCGCCGAGACCAAGGTCAATTCCATAACCCGTGAGCAGCGGCATGAGCTGCTCAGACTGCTGAAGAGCTTCCCGGTGTCGGTTTCGGGGCCGAGACCGATAGATGAGGCGATCGTAACCTCGGGCGGCGTATCCACAAAAGAGATCAATCCCCGTACGATGCAGTCAAAGCTCGTCGGTGGACTGTATTTTGCCGGAGAGGTCATGGATCTTGACGCATACACAGGCGGCTTTAATTTGCAGATAGCGTGGTCCACCGCATATGTGGCCGCAAATTCAATATAACACAGGAGAACAAATGATATCTGTTGCAATAGACGGCCCTTCCGGCGCCGGCAAAAGTACGATTTCAAGAGCAGCCGCGAAGCTCTTTGGATTTATTTATGTTGATACCGGCGCTATTTACAGAACGATAGGCCTCGCAGCTAAGCTGAGAGGTATCGACGCTTCCGACAATGAAGCGGTGATATCTATGCTGACGGGGCTTGACATTGAGCTCAGGTACAATGATTCGGGCGAGCAGTGTATGCTTCTTAACGGCGCTGACGTTTCCCGGGACATACGACTCCCCGACGTTTCCATGCTCGCGTCAAAGGTCTCGGCTATCCCCGAGGTCAGGGAATACCTTGTTGATATGCAGCGAAAAATGGCGCAGATGCATAACGTCATAATGGACGGGCGCGATATAGGAACGGTCATTCTTCCCGACGCCGATCTGAAGATATTCCTGACCGCCGGAGCGGAGGACAGGGCGCGGCGCAGATACGAGGAGCTGCTCCAAAAAGGAGTTGAAACCACTTTTGACATGGTGCTCGACGAGCTGGTAAAGCGCGATGAGCAGGACACCCGGCGCGCCGCCGCGCCTTTAAAGGCCGCCGATGACGCGATAGTTCTTGATACAAGCGGCAATACGCTTGAGCAGAGCGTGAGCGAGGTATGCCGCCTTATCAGCGAGAGAACCGGACTTACGCCGGAGCAAGCGCCATGAAAAATATCATTGTTGCAAAAAGCGCGGGCTTCTGCTTTGGAGTAAGCCGCTCGGTTAGTATGGCTGAAAAACTGCTTGAAGAGGGAAATGCGTATTCACTCGGTCCGCTTATTCACAATAACGACGTTGTATCATATTTGGAGGAAAAGGGGCTCAGCGTTATCGATACACCGGAGGAGCTGCCGGTGGACGGGCGGGTGATCATCCGTTCACACGGCGTCTCGAAAGAGGTGTACATGACTCTGAAGGAGAAAAGCGCGCAGGTATGTGATGCGACCTGCCCCAAGGTAAAGAAGATACATGAGCTTGTATCAGAGGCTTCGGATGCGGGACGCTTTGTCGTTATTATCGGTATGCACGGCCACCCTGAGGTAGAAGCCGTCGGCGGATGGTGCTCAGATTACGTTATATGCGAAAACATTTTGGAATTGTCTGAGCTGTTCAGTAATAATGCCGAATTGTTAGATAAACCCATAACGATGGTCGTTCAAACAACGCAAACTCGCAGTAATTTTACCGAATGTGCAAATTTCTTAAAAAAAATGTGTACAAACACACAAATCTTTGATACAATATGTGGAGCGACGTCCAAGAGACAGGAGGAAGCTGAAAAAATCGCAGCTTTGTGCGGCGCGATGGTCGTTATAGGCGGAAAACACAGCGCGAACAGCGTGCATCTTGCGGAGATCTGCCGCAGGGGATGCGATAATGTTCAGTTTATCTCAAAAGCAGATGAGCTTGACATGGACAGGCTGTCGGGCGCTGAGTCCGTGGGCATTACGGCCGGAGCTTCCACCCCGTCGTGGATAATTAAGGAGGTAAGTAATAAGATGAGCGAAGAAATCAAAATTGATGCTGCTGCAGCAGAGGAGAAGGAGCTGTCCTTCGACGAAATGCTGGAGGAATCCATCAAAACTATATATAATGGAGACAAGGTAACCGGCTGTGTTATTGCTATTACCGGCACTGAGATCAGTGTTGATATTGGCGCTAAGTACTCGGGTTTTATTCCTACCACCGAGTTTACTGATGACGGCATCAATGTTGAAGACGCTGTTAAGGTCGGCGATACCATCGAGGCCGTTGTCGTTCGGGTAAACGACGTAGAGGGCACCGTTATGCTCTCCAAGAAGCGCCTTGACGCTGCAAAGAGCTGGATCGCAGTTGAGGAGGCCGTTGAAAACGGTAATTTCCTTGAAGGCGTTGTTACCGAGGAGAACAAGGGCGGCATCGTTGTTTCAGTTAACGGAGTACGCGTTTTCGTCCCCGCATCCCAGTCCGGCCTGCCCAAGGATGCAGATTTGAGCCAGCTTCTCAAGCAGAAGGTCCGCGTAAAGATCACCGAGGTCAACCGCGGTCGCAAGCGCGTTGTCGGCTCCATCCGTGCAGTCATTCAGAAGGAGCGCCGTGAGCGTGCCGAGGCCATCTGGAACGAGATTGAAGTCGGCAATAAGTACCACGGTACCGTCAAATCAATGACCAGCTACGGTGCATTTGTCGATATCGGCGGTATTGACGGTATGGTTCACGTATCCGAGATGAGCTGGGGCCGTATAAAGAACCCCGCCGAGATGTTCAGCGTAGGTGACGAGGTCGACGTCTATGTCATCAGCTTTGACCGTGAAAAGAGAAAAATCTCACTTGGCTACAAGGATCCCGCTGAAAATCCCTGGCTCAAGTTCACCAGCACATACAATGTCGGCGACACTGCTGAAGTCAAGATAGTAAAGCTCATGACTTTCGGTGCGTTCGCGGAGGTTCTCCCCGGTGTCGACGGCCTTATCCACATTTCTCAGATCGCAAACCGCCGCATCGGCAAGCCCGAGGAAGTCTTGACAGTCGGCGATGTTGTTGAGGCCAAGATAACCGCCATCGATATGGATAACCACAAGATCTCTCTCTCCATTCGCGCACTTGCCGAGCCTGCGGCACAGCCGGTGGCTGTTGAAGAGGAAAGCGGCGAAGATGCGCTCGTCTACGAGGTATCGACTGACGGCGAGGCCAAGGGCGACTTAGTCGAGGAATAATTTTAAAATAACAGTTTGTAATAGCCTGCTGAGTTTTCAGCAGGCTGTTTATATTGAAAAATCAAGAAAATTAAGCTAATTTCCTTGCAAAGATTAAACAATTTGTGTATAATTGTTATATATGAATGATTATTGTAAGGAGGAGTCGTCTTGTTCGAGATCGGCGATTACATTGCTCATCCCATGCATGGTGCTGGCGTAATTGAGAGCATAGTGACCAAGAAAATCAACGGTGCCGAACGGGATTACTATGTCCTTAAGCTCCCGGTTGGGGATATGGTCGTAATGGTTCCGGTAGATGGATGTGAGAGCATTGGGGTAAGAGCCATAATCAGCGACTCGGAGGCCAGGAAGGTGCTCAGCTCTTTTTCCGGGCTTGAGATATGCATGACGCAAAACTGGAATAAACGCTACAGGGAAAATATGGATTTGCTTAAAAGCGGAGATCTGCTTAAGGTCGCGGCAGTCGTCAAGGGACTTATATGCCGCGATAATGAGCGCGGCCTGTCGACAGGTGAAAGAAAAATGCTTCACTCCGCAAAACAGATTCTTATATCCGAGCTTGTGATCGCAATGAGTGCTGATTATGCTCAAATCGAAAAAGCGCTGTATGCTTCCATATGAATACGAGGTTATTTATGTCTGTAATTGATAAACTTTTAAAATTCAAAACAACTGCGCCCGACTTCTGCTCGGCGGTCGTGCTGGCTGCGGGAAATTCCCAGCGCATGGGAAAGGATAAGATACTTATGCCCATAGGCGGGTCTCCTGTCATTGCCCATACGCTGAAAGCTCTGCAAAGCTCGGATAGAATTGATGAGATAGTTATCGTAACTAAGTACGAGAGCATACAGGAGATCGCCGATATATGCAATGAACATGGAATCAGCAAGGCCAGCCGAGTCATTCGAGGCGGCAAAACAAGGCTTGAATCGGCGCTGATCGGTGTAAGCAACGTAAGTGAAAAGGCAACACTCATTGCCATACATGACGGGGCGAGACCGTTTGTGACCGAAAAGCTAATCGATCGTGTTGTACATGCAGCCAAGACTCATTCAGCAGCAGCTCCCGCTGTCACGGCGAGCGACACCGTAAGGCTCCTTAACAGCAAGGGCGCCGTTACCGCAACCCCTGACAGGGATCTTGTCGCTCTTGTGCAGACTCCTCAGGTCTTCCTCGCCGAGCTTATCAAGGCGGCCCTGACCCGTGCTATGGATAAGGGATTCAGGGTCACCGACGATTGCTCAGCCGTCGAGGCAATGGGGTATAAGGTAACGATAGTCGCGGGAGAGGCAGATAATATCAAGCTTACCACAACAAGGGACATCTATGCTGCCGAAGGTATCCTCGCCGAAAGGAGAGGCAAACAATGAGGATAGGCCATGGCTATGATGTGCACAGACTTGTTGAGGGCAGAAAGCTTATCCTCGGAGGAGTCTGCATCCCCCACGAAAAGGGCCTCCTAGGACATTCCGACGCCGATGTGCTGTGCCACGCTATTATGGACGCTCTGCTTGGAGCGGCAGCTTTGGGCGACATTGGAAAATTATTCCCGGATTCTGACGATAAATATCTGGGAGCAGACAGCATCGAGCTGCTGAGAGAAGTTTGTTCTGTTATAAATGCCAACGGCTATAAGCTTATTAACATTGACAGTACGGTCATTGCTCAGAAGCCCAAGCTGTCGCCGTACATAGAAAAAATGCGCATGACGCTGGCCGCGGCAATGGATATCCCCACTGATTGCGTCAGCGTTAAGGCCACCACCGAGGAGAAGCTCGGCTTTACCGGAGCGGAGCTCGGCATCGCAGCTCACGCCGTTGCGCTTATAGAATAAGTTGAAACAGCCGCATCGCGGCTGTTTTTGACTTTGGCAAATATGTTACGGCCGCATAGAATGAAATAAAAAGAAGGGGATTTCTATGCGCTATTTAATCATGTGCCGCTCGCTGACATATGCTCAAAGGGCGGCAAAAATTCTGGAACGCCATGCTATTTCCGCAGGAGTAACAAAGGCTCCCGCGGGGCTAAGCGGCAATGGCTGCAGCTATTGTGTTACGGTTTCATATGGCAAAGGTATAGCGGCGGCTGACATTCTGCGGCGGGAGGGGCTGCTGCAGGGGAAGATATTCGAACAGCACCCGGACAATACGTTCAAGGAGGTGTTCTTTTGATATATCTCGATTCTGCCGCAACAAGCCACCTTAAGCCCACCGCAGTGAAAAGGGCCATGGTCAATGCCATGGAGACAATGGCAAGCCCGGGCAGGGGCGCCTACGGCGCGGCAATGAAAGCTGCCGACAAGGTATACGAATGCCGCGAGCTCGCTTGCAGACTGTTTAATTTTTCCGAGCCTCAGAACGTGGTGTTTACATTAAACGCTACCCATGCATTAAACATTGCCATAAGAACGCTTGTGTCAAGGGGAGATAAGGTCATTATATCAGGATATGAGCATAATTCCGTCACACGTCCGCTTAACTTTATTGGAGCGAAAACTGTCGTCGCTGCTTCGCCCTTGTTTGATACCGGTTCAGTTATACCGGCGATCGAGCGCAATATTTCAGGGGCAAAGGCCGTTGTGTGGAATCATGTATCAAATGTATTTGGTTATATTCAGCCGATCTATGATATTGCGGAGCTATGCAGAAGGCACAAAGTCCCTCTGATTGTGGACGCCTCGCAATCGGCAGGTATATGCAGACTCGATATGGCAGAACTAAACGCTGCGTTTGTGGCTATGCCCGGGCATAAGGGCCTGTTGGGGCCGCAGGGGACCGGAATACTGCTGTGCGGTGAAACGCCTGCGCCGCTGATATGCGGCGGGACCGGTTCTGAGAGCGCGCTTCAGTCAATGCCGGAGTATCTGCCTGACAGGGCTGAGGCCGGAACTCATAACGTTGTCGGCATAGCAGGTCTTTGTGAGGGAATACGATACGTGCTAAGCCACGGCGCTGAGAATATCGGGGAATACGAAGCAAGGCTCTGCCGCCGCGCGTCAATCAGGCTCAAAAAGTCGCCGCAGCTACGGATATTTGCATCCGAGACAGATAATCAGGCCGGAGTCCTGTCTGTTCAGCACAGCACTATGGACTGCGAAGCCTTCTGCAGTATGCTCGGAAAACGAGGCATCGCCGCGCGCTGCGGGCTCCACTGCGCCCCTTTGGCACACAGCACTGCCGGCACGATCGAAAGAGGCACGGTAAGGCTGAGCTTCTCGCCTTTTATAACGCAGGCACAGGCCGACAGGGCCTGCGGTATTATAGAAAGTGTCGCAGGGCATGAAAATTAATTATTATTTAATTGCCTTTTCCAAATATATATTATATAATATAGTGATTAAATTCGCAGTACGTTGCGGACTGCCTGTGCAGTCCGCAAAGATAGATTAGTGGGGATCATAAATGCAGGAATTATCGAGTTATTTCATAAGAATGCTCAATTACATTTCAACGATAGGTTTTTGGGATGCAGTTGATATCCTGATTGTCGCCTATCTGTTTTATAAAGTTATTGATTTGGTGCGCAAGACAAGCTCCTATAATCTCGCCAAGGGCATTCTTTTCCTTTTGATCGCAATGTTTTTGTCGGGTGTGGCTCACCTGACCATGATAAACTATATACTGAAAAAAACAGTCGAGATCGGTCTTATCGCGCTGGTCATCATTTTCCAGCCTGAGCTCAGGAAACTGCTTGCGAAAATGGGTAGCCAGAACCTCTACGGAATTTTCTCGCCGAAGCTCAGGGCTGAGAGCGAGGTGGAAGCCGCCATAACCCAGACTGTCCTTGCCTGCGACCAGATGTCCAAGACCAAGACCGGAGCGCTTATCATATTTGAGCGCAATATCAAGCTCAGCGATATTATGACCACCGGAACAATCATAGACGCCGACACAACGGCCGAGCTGTTGAAAAATATATTCTATCCCAAAGCCCCGCTGCATGACGGAGCGCTTATTATCCGCAATGCAAGGATCGCAGCAGCCGGATGTGTGCTGCCGCTCACGAACAAGACAAACCTCAGTAAAGACCTCGGAATGCGCCATCGTGCCGGTATCGGCGCCAGCGAACAGTCTGACGCAGTCATCGTGATCGTATCTGAGGAGACCGGAGCAATATCCATTGCGGTTGAGGGCATGCTCAAGCGTAACCTTAATCTGGCGACATTTGAGAAGCTCCTGCGCAACGAGCTTGTGCGGGAGGAAAGCAGGAAGAGCACAGCGTCAGAGATTTTTTCACGTTTTTTAAGCAAACGTAAGGTGAACAGTGATGGAACAGAAAAAAAGAACTAAAAAGTTATATGACAGCAAAGTCTTTTGGATGATCGTGTCGCTGCTCTGCTCATTGGTAATGTGGGCATACGTCTCAAGCCTTGATTCCACAGACAAGGAGATAACCGTCAGCGGTATTGCGGTGGAGTTCAGGGGGCAGGATGAGCTTCTGGCTGACAGGAGCCTGTCCATAGCGAGTGTTGATACCGAGACTGTAAGTATTGTTGTGCGCGGTGAGCGCAGCAACATCACCAAGCTCAGGTCAAGCGACATAAAAGCAGTCATAGACGTCAGCAATATCACCCAGCCCAACGATATGACGTGGGCTTATAAACTTGAGTTCCCCGACTATGTGGATGCAAACAGCATCACCGTAGTCAGGAAAAATCCTGAGACAATTAACTTTACGGTCGTAAGGAATGCCAAAAAGACCGTTGAGGTCAAGGGCAGCTTCGAGGGGACGATTGCCGAGGGCTGCGTAGCCGAGGAATTCGTCTTTGAGCCAGGTACGATCGTTGTTGAGGGGCCTGAGGCAAGCATAGAGAAGATAGACCACGCGTGGGTCACCTTCGGTGAGAATCAAACCATTGAATCGACCTACAGCGAGGAGGCTGCATTCATCTTGATGGATGCAGACGATAATCCTTGTTCAAAGGAGGGCCTTATGTTCTCTGTAGATACGATCAAGGCAACCCAGCCTATCCTGAAATCCAAAGAAGTGCCGCTGAGGGTCAATCTAATCTCCGGTGGAGGCATTACAGCTGCTGACTGCACTGTAAGCATCGACCCGCAGACGATAAAAATTGCCGGAGATTCCCGAATTGTTGACGATCTGGACTTTATTGAGATTGGCGCGATAGATCTTTCGTCCTTCGTAAGCGGCTATGAGCACACATTTACCATCGAACTTGAGGAAGGGATCCAGAACCTGACCGGCGTGTCTGAGGCAAAGGTCATAGTCGAGGTTGAGGGAACCAGCACCAAGACCTTTACTACAACGAATATATCCTGCAGGGGAGTCAGCAGCGGTTATAATGCGACGATCGACACCAAGGAGGTAGAGGTAACACTCAGAGCGCTGAGCAGTGAAGTCCTTGAAAGCATCACGGCAGATGACATAAGCGTTATTGCGGATCTATCCGATTACGGCGCAACGACAGGACAGGTGATAGTCAACGCAAAAGTCCTTGTCAGCGGTTATGATAATGTCGGAGCTATCGGCGAAGTAAGGGTAACTGTAACGATTTATAAAGAATAATAAGATTGAAAGGAAACTGATATGACTCAGGATGCAGTAGTGACCAAGGTGTTTCCCAACGGCATGGCCGAGGTCGCGGTCTCCCGCGGGACCGCCTGCGGCAGTAATTGCGGGAACTGCGAAAGCTGTGTTTTCCAGAACGAGATAAAAGCGTTTGCAAAAAACACCGTGCATGCAAGACCCGGTGAGAAGGTCATTATCGAAAGCCTCAGCTCGAGGATATTTGGCGCAGCATTCTTGCTGTACATCGTGCCTTTTATCATGTTTTTCACAGGCTACGCGATAGCTGCGGCCAATAATCTGAGCGAGGGGCTCAGCGTGCTGTGCAGCTTTGCGGCTTTTTGCCTGGCTGCGGCAGCGGTTATAATTTATCAGCGCATCAGCAAAAGAAAAAATCCAATAAAATTTGTTATAACTCAGCTTCGCTGAGACGGAGGAAAAATGATAAAAAGCATGACCGGCTACGGCAGTGCCAAGGGCACTGTTGAGGGCATTGAGGTAAGTGTTGAGCTGAAAAGCGTTAACAACAAGTTCCTTGATACGTCTGTAAGACTTCCGCGGAGCTTTATTTTTGCGGAGGAGACCGTTAAGGCCGCCGTTCAGTCGCATATCAGCCGCGGCAAAGTGGATGTTTTTGTCACTGTTGATACGTCCATGGCCGATGATATGGTCGTAAGAGTTAACGAGCCTCTGCTCAAGGGTTATATTGTCGCGCTGCAGCATATCGCGGACGAGTATGCTCTCCCCAATGATATCAGCGTAATGAGCGTCAGCAGATTTCCGGACATCCTCTCGGTCGAGAAGAAGGAGCTTGACGCCGATGCGGTCGCAGATGGCATTAAGTCAATCACAGAGCAGGCTCTTCAGGATTTCGACTCCATGCGTATGCGTGAAGGCGAAAAGCTGAGGAACGATGTGCTTTTGAAGCTGGAGAATATTGAAAACTTTGTCGGCATAATTGAGGAAAGCGCACCCAAGACTGTTACAGAGTACAGGCAAAGGCTGCTCCAGAAGCTCAACGAGGTTCTCGGCTCGGCCGGAGTTGACGAAAGCCGTATTATAACGGAAGCCGCCATATTTGCCGACAAGGTCGCCGTTGACGAGGAAACCGTCAGGCTGCGCAGCCATATTTCCCAGCTCAGGACGATGCTTGAGACAGGCTCTCCCATAGGCAGGAAGATAGATTTTCTCATGCAGGAGTTCAACCGTGAAGCAAATACATCAGGCTCCAAATGCCAGAATTCGGATATTGCCCACGTAGTGGTCGATCTTAAATCAGAGATCGAAAAGATCCGTGAGCAGATCCAGAATATCGAGTGAGGCAAACTGATGAGACTTGTAAATATAGGCTTTGGCAATATGGTGTCTTCTGAGCGCATCGTCGCTGTCGTGAGCCCCGAATCGGCGCCGATAAAGAGAATGATCCAGGATGTAAGAGAAAAGGGCCTGCTGATAGACGCCTCTTTTGGCCGAAGCACCAGGGCGGTTCTGGTAATGGACAGCGGAAACGTTATTCTATCTGCGCTGACACCCGAAGCACTTACGGCGCGAATTTCAAATACTAATGAGGAAGGTACAGCAAATGGCTAATCAAAGAGGAAAACTAATAGTGATATCCGGTCCCTCGGGTGCCGGCAAGAGCACCGTGGTATTCAAGGCGCTTGAAGGCCGCAGCGACGTTTGCTTTTCGGTATCTGTGACAACTCGCAAGCCCCGTCCCGGTGAGGTTGACGGCAAAGAGTATTTCTTTGTCGATCTGGACAAGTTCCGTGAAATGGTTGCAAATGACGAATTTCTTGAGCACGCCGAGTATGTTGCAAATTCCTACGGAACTCCCAGAGCTTACGTCGAGCAGAAGCTCAACGAGGGAATGAACGTGCTGCTTGACATTGAGGTTCAGGGTGCGCTTCAGGTACATCAGAAAATGCCGGAGGCCGTTATGGTATTCATAGTACCTCCCTCCATGAAGGAACTGGAGACCCGCCTCCGCGGAAGAGGCACAGACTCGGAACGTAAGATAGAGGCTCGTCTCATCCGCGCAAAGGAGGAGTATGCCTCCGCAGATTTCTATGACTATATAGTAATTAATGATGACGCGGATAAGGCGGCAGCGGAATTTTCCGCAATTATCACCGCTGAATACTGCAAATATGATTTAAGAAAAAACTATTTAAGTGAGGTAGACTGACCATGATGCTTTATCCCCCCGTAGCCGAACTCGTAGAAAAGACAGGAAACCGCTATCAGCTTGTTAATCTCGTTGCGAGAAGGGCGCGCGCAATCTCCGCGGAAGCTGAAGAAAATGGCGAGATTCTTGAGAAGAAGCCTGTCTCTGCCGCAATCGACGAGGTTTACACAGGCAAGCTCACAATAGATAAATAATGCTCAGCGGAGCTTAGTGATCGAATTCACACACCTATGCTCCGCTGCGTTTTTAACATTTTTATTTACATTTTACAGGGGAGTGCGGGGTATGTCCGAAGCCACGGTTGCAAAAATTGCGGTCTCTGCCGCGACATATTGGCTTGACAAGCCCTACGACTACCTCATCCCAACAGAATTAAGGGGACGGATCGTGCCCGGCGTGCGTGTTACAGTTCCTTTTTCAAGAGGCAACCGCCGCAGCGAGGGCATAGTCCTCGGAGTGTCAGACAGCAGCGATTTTGATAAGCTCAAGCCTATCGAATCTATGCTTGACAGTACCCCCGTGCTCACGGAGTCTCAAATAAAGCTTGCACTCTGGATGCATGATCGCCTTTTCTGCACTGTTTATGACGCGGTAAAGACTATTTTACCGGCCGGCTTCTGGTTCAAGGCAGACGGCGCTCGCAGGGTAAATGACAAGACCCGTGAAATGATAAGTCTTGCGGTCGACGCCGAAGAGGCTTTTGCTCTGGCGCAGGCCAAGCGGCGAAAGGCTCCCATGCAGGCGGAGCTTCTTGAGCTTTTGTGCTCTGTCGGAAGGGTTTCCGCACATGAGGTGCAGTATTTTACCGGCGCCTCGAGGCAGTCGCTTAAAGCGCTTGTAAATGCGGGACTTGTTCAGACCGATTTTGAAGAGGTATTCAGGCGTCCGGAGATATGGACCGGCGATATTCAGGCTCTGCCGGTGCTCAACGATGCGCAGCGCGCAGTTTATCGGGGGCTTAATGAACTTCTCAACGACAGCTCGGCCGAGGCCGCGCTGCTTTGCGGCGTTACCGGCAGCGGAAAAACCTCCGTGTATATCCGTCTTATCGACGACGTACTCAAAGCCGGCAAAAGCGCAATACTGCTCGTGCCTGAGATATCGCTCACGCCTCAGATGATACGGACGTTTTCCGGTTACTTCGGAAACAGCGTCGCCGTGTTGCACAGCAGCCTGTCTATCGGCGAACGGTATGACGAATGGAAACGCGCTAAAAACGGCGAAGCCAGGCTCGTTATAGGAACCCGAAGCGCCGTTTTCGCGCCCTTTGAGGACCTTGGGCTTATAATTATAGACGAAGAGCAGGAGGAGAGCTATAAATCCGAAAACTCCCCGAGGTATCACGCCAGGGACATCGCTAAATACCGCTGTGCGAAAACTGATTCTCTTCTTCTGCTGGGCTCTGCCACTCCCGACCTGGAGAGCCGCTACGCCGCTGAAACAGGGAAGTACAAGTACTTTGAGCTCCATGAGCGATATAACGAGATGCAGCTTCCGGCCGTCAGTATTGTCGATATGAAGAGCGAGCTTCGCAGCGGCAACGGCGGTAATATCAGCGTCCGGCTCCAAAATGAACTCGGAGAAAACCTTGAGCGCGGAGAGCAGAGCATCCTGTTTATTAACAGGCGCGGTGCAAACAAGCTTATAAGCTGCGGCGAATGCGGACACATCTATAGATGCCCCAATTGCAGCGTGGCGCTCACCTATCACAGCTCAAACAGGCGGCTTATGTGTCACTACTGCGGATACAGCAGAAAACCGGATCCGTTCTGCCCTGACTGCGGCGGCCTGCTGACATTTATAGGCGCCGGTACCCAGCTTATCGAGGAAGAGCTTAAGCAGCTTTTTCCTGACGCGGGCGTGATACGGATGGATACCGATACCGTAAAGGCGGCAGGAAACCACGAAACTCTGCTGGAAAGATTCCGAAAAGATAAGATACCCATTATGGTTGGTACCCAAATGGTCACCAAGGGGCTTAATTTTGAAAATGTTACGCTTATAGGCGTTCTCTCCGCCGATCAAAGCTTATATTGCGGCGATTACCGCTCCGGTGAGCGTACGTTCTCACTTATAACGCAGGTCGTTGGCAGAAGCGGCAGGGGGAATAAGCCCGGACGTGCTGTTATACAGACCTTTACGCCGCAAAACGAGATAATACGTCTCGCGGCCGCTCAGGATTATGACGGCTTCTATCATTCGGAGATCCGGCTTCGCAGACTTCAGCACACCCCGCCGTTTGCGGATATTATTTCAATAACCGCCTCCGGAGCCGAAGAAAGTGCGGTGCTAAAATGCTGCTCGGATATTCGCAGTATCCTTGCCGTTTCGGTAAGATCGCGTCCCGATGTGAATATTCTGGGGCCTGCGCCCCTTCCCGTTGTCAAGGTAAACAACAGATACAGATATCGGGTCAATTTAAGCTGCCGGGCCGACAAGGAGATGCGCGAGCTCGTATCCGCCGTACTCATAAAACTGAACTCATCGGGTAAATACAGAGGAGTCAGCATTTTTGCAGACAACAATCCCCTAAGCTAAGGAGAATACCATGGCACTAAGAAATATTGTTACCAAAGAAGATAAGATACTGTATAAAAGCTGCCGGCCAGTCGTCAAGTTCGACGCAAGGCTGCATCAGCTTCTGGATGATATGGCAGATACGCTTATAAAGGCAAACGGCGTAGGTCTTGCCGCTCCGCAGGTCGGCGTTTTGCGCAGAGCCGTACTGGTTATAGAGACCAATGTCGGGGAAGGCGAGGAGGAAAAGATCCTTGAGCTGATAAACCCTGAGCTCGTCGAGACATCCGGAGAGCAGGTAGGCGCTGAGGGCTGCCTGAGCGTGCCCGGCGAATACGGAATAGTGCGCAGACCCGAGCGAGCAAAAGTCAGGGCGCAGGACAGAAACGGCAATTGGTTTGAATATGAAGGCGAGGGGCTGACAGCCCGATGCATATGTCATGAGCTTGAGCACCTTGACGGACATCTGTTCACGGAAAAATGTGAGCGGATGCTCACCGAAGAGGAACTCAGCGGTGCAGGAAACGAGGGCGAATAATGCGGATCGTTTTTATGGGTACTCCCGACTTCGCCGCACAGTCTCTGAAAAAACTCATTGACGAAAAATACGATATCGCGGCTGTGTTTACTCAGCCGGACAAGCCCCGAAACAGAGGTATGCAGCTATCCTTCAGCCCTGTAAAGCAGCTTGCTCTTGATAACAATATTCCCGTTTATCAGCCTGCAAAGCTGCGCGACGGTACTGCGACCGAGCTTGTTAAAAGCCTAAGACCTGATATCCTTGTCGTTGTTGCTTACGGAAGGATATTGCCCGACGATATGCTGGAGGTTCCAAAATACGGAGCAATAAACGTCCATGCCTCGCTGCTGCCGAAATACCGCGGCGCCGCCCCGATACAGTGGGCCGTTCTGAACGGAGACAGGGTCACAGGAGTATCTACAATGTACCTTGCAAGCGAGATGGATACCGGCGACGTTATATACACCGCCGAGACTGAGATAGGCGAGTTTGAGACCTCGGGCGAGCTTTTTGACAGACTGATGGTCATGGGCGCAGAGCTCCTGCACAAGACATTGCAGGATATCGGGACCGGCTGCGCGCCGAGAACGCCCCAGAACCATGCGGAAGCAAGCTATGTGAAAATGCTCGACAAGAGCCTTAGCCCCATTGACTGGAACAGAACGCCCAGGGAAATAATCAAATGGATCTATGGCTTGCAGCCGTGGCCGGTCGCAACAATGCAGCTGCAGGGCGGGGTATTTAAGGTCTATGCCGCGCAGTATACTGAAACTCAGACCTCCAGAGCGCCCGGCAGCATCGTAAGCGCCGGAAAAAGCGGTATAGAGATCGCCTGCGCGGGCGGAAAGACCGTCATGATAACCGAGCTTCAGGCCCCCGGCAAAAAACGTATGAGAGCCGCGGACTATCTTCTGGGGCATCCCATCACTGTTGAGGATTAAGATTTGGATAAAGCAAGAGAAGCCGCGGTGTTCGCGCTTGAGCGCTTCAGGCGCGAAAAAGCGTGGTCGGCCGCCATTACGGACAGCGCTATAACAAAATATGGGCTTGATCCCCGTTCCGCGGCGCTCGCTTCAAATATCTGCCTCGGCGTGCTGCAGAATCTGGCTTACTGCGATCACTATATCGATCTGTTCAGCAGCTCTCCGGCAAAGATAGAGCCAAAGGTCCGCGATATTCTGCGATGCGCGGTCTATCAGCTCCTGTTTATGGACAAGATCCCCGCGAACGCTGCCGTAAACGAAGCCGTAATGCTGTGCAAAAAGCTTGGATATTCAAGGGCTGCGGGCTTTTGCAACGCGGTCTTGAGAAAGATCGCCGCCGCTGCCGATGCTCTGCCGGAGATTCCGGAAGACGGGACGGCAACGCATCTGTCTGTTAAATACAGTCATCCGCTCTGGCTGGCAGAATACATGATAAACGCCCATGGCTATGCATTTACAGAGGCGTTCTTTGCCGCCGACAACACCGTCAGCGAGATAACGCTTCAGGTAAATACGCTCAGGGCAGCGTCTGCTGAGCTTTTGCCTGCTCTTGAGGCGGCCGGATATAACTGCCGACCGCATCCATGGTTGCCCGACTGCATAGTTACGTCGGGCAACGTGAGCGCGATGCCAGGCTTTGACAAGGGCTTTTTCTATGTGCAGGATCCCGCGGCAAAATGCGCCGTGATCGCCGCGGGCGTCAGACCCGGAATGAGAGTTCTCGACGCCTGCGCGGCTCCCGGCGGAAAGAGCTTCGCTGCCGCCATTGCAATGGAAAATGAAGGGAAGATAGTCTCCTGCGATCTAAGCGAGAAAAAAATCAAGCTCATTAAAAACGGGGTCAAGCGTCTTGGACTGGACATAATTGACGCCTTCGCCCGCGACGCAAGGCAGCCTGTCAGAGATGCTTTTGACGTTATAATATCCGATGTTCCGTGTTCGGGCTACGGAGTTATAAGAAAAAAGCCGGATATCCGCTATAAAGACCCGGATGAGCTCAGAGCCCTGCCTGAAATACAATCGGCGATACTCGAAAACCTGTCGGCTGCGTTAAAGCCCGGCGGCGTTCTTCTTTATTCCACCTGCACAGTTTTCCGTGAGGAGAACGAAGACGTCGTTACGGATTTCCTTTCGCGTCATCCGGAGTATGCAGCCGAGGGCTTCAGTTTGCCGAACGGCATTGAAGCGGCTGACGGCATGCTGACCTTCTGGCCGCATATCCACGGCACCGACGGCTTTTTTGTATGCAAGCTGAGGAGGCTTAAATGAAAAACATAAAATCGATGCTTCCCGACGAGATAGAAGCCGATTTTCTCAAAATGGGCGAGCCTAAATACCGCGCAAAGCAGGTGTTCAAATGGCTTGGCAGGGGTGTGGCCTCCTTTGATGAGATGAGCGACGTCCCAAAAGGGCTGCGGGAAAAACTCAAAAGTGAATACAGCATATATAAGCCCAAGGTCTTGAACAAACAGGTCTCAAAGCTCGACGGGACCATCAAATACCTGTGGGAGCTCTGTGACGGAAACGCCGTCGAGACTGTCGTTATGAGCTACAAGCACGGAAACACCGTATGTGTGTCGTCTCAGGTGGGATGTCGACAGGGCTGTGCGTTCTGCGCTTCTACCATCGGCGGACTTGTACGCGGTCTTGAGCCTGCGGAGATACTCGATGAGGTGCTGTTTTCACAGATCGATTCAGGAAAGCCTATCTCCAACATCGTCCTCATGGGCATCGGCGAGCCGCTTGACAACTTTGATAATGTCGTAAAGTTCTTAAAGCTCGTCAATCATCCCGACGGCATGAATATCGGTATGCGTCACATTTCTCTTTCCACCTGCGGAATCACAGAAAATTTTGACAAGCTTGCCGATCTTAATTTACAATTGACTCTGTCGGTATCTTTACACGCTCCCGACGATGAGACCCGCTCTAAAATAATGCCCGCAAACCACGGCCGCGGCGTTGACGAGCTCATGAGAAGCTGTAAGAGGTACTATGAAAAGACCGGACGCAGGATATCGTTTGAATACATTATGATTGACGGTGTAAACGACACGGAATATCACGCGAGACTGCTGGCCGGGAGGGCCAAGGGCGTCGGTGCTCATATAAATCTCATTCCTATGAATCACGTTGAGGAAAGCCGCTTTCGCCCGTCAACCTCCGGGCATATAAAGGCATTTATAAAGATTCTTGAGGACGAAGGCGTAAATGTGACCGTGCGGCGTAAGCTCGGCGGTGATGTTGACGCCTCCTGCGGGCAGCTCCGAAGAAAAATGCAGAAGGGTAATGGTAAGAAATGAGAAGTTTCGGCATTACTGACAAGGGAAAAGTCAGAAGCGAAAATCAGGACAGCTATATTATCGAAAACTGCGATAAGCGAAAAAGCGTTATCGCGGTCATATGCGACGGCATGGGCGGAGCCAAGGCCGGAGACCTTGCAAGCCGGCTTTCCAGCAAGGAATTCGTCAGCAGAATATTCGAAGCCCTTGTGGCGCCGAGATTCTTCATCGGCAGCCAGGAAAAGCTCCTGCGCGAGAGCTGTGCCGACGCCAACGGCGTCGTATATGAATACTCGCGCTTTGATGCAGATTATAACGGAATGGGTACTACTCTTGTCGGCGGCATAATCACCCGCAGAAAGGCCTTCCTTGTAAATGTCGGCGACAGCAGAGCCTACCATCTCAGCAAAGCAGGGATAAGGCAGATAAGCCGCGACCATTCATATGTCGAAGAACTTGTGAATATGGGAGCCATAACCCGCGAAGAAGCCGCCAACCATCGGAAAAAGAACATTATCACCAGGGCCTTGGGCGTTGACAGGTCTGTTGAATGCGATTATTACGAGTGCCCGCTCAGAGTGGGTGAGGGGATACTCCTGTGCTCCGACGGGCTGAGCAACATGGTCTCCGATAAGGAGATCCACGAATGCTTTCTTGCCGACAGCTCGCCGGAAGTGGTCTGCAATAAGCTCATGACTTTTGCTCTTGAGCGAGGCGCGAGGGACAATGTGACCGTCGTGCTGGTGAAGATTTGATATTTGAAGGTGCTTTTATGGAAAACAGTGCTGAAAAATATATAGGTATGATGCTTGATGATCGCTATGAGATCATAGAGCTTATCGGCGCGGGCGGTATGGCATATGTGTATAAGGCTCTGTGCCACCGGCTTAACCGCTATGACGCCATCAAAATTATGCGGGATGAGACCGCGGCTAACGAGGAATTCAGAAAAAGATTCAGAGCGGAATCACAGGCGGTAGCCATGCTTTCGCACCCGAACATAGTTTCGGTGTACGACGTCAGCCACAGCGATGACGTGGAGTACATCGTCATGGAGCTTGTTGACGGAATAACCCTAAAGCAGTATCTGCAAAAAACAGGGGCTTTGAGCGCTGGCGAGGTGCTCAGCTTCACTACTCAGATAGCCAAAGCGCTTGACCACGCCCATAATAAAGGGATAATCCACAGGGACATAAAACCGCAGAATATCATGCTGTTCAAGGACGGCATGATAAAGGTCGCCGATTTCGGCATTGCGTCCCTTCAGAACGATATTGAGGACAGCAGCGACGAGACCGTGGGCTCGGTGCATTACATCGCGCCTGAACAGGCGAGAGGAGCCGCTCCGGACGCCAGAAGCGATATATACTCTCTCGGCATAGTTATGTACGAGATGCTCACAGGCAAGCTTCCGTATGTAGGTAATTCTGAGGCAGAGGTCGCCGTTATGCATATGAATACCGAGGCCGTGCCTCCGCGCTCTATCATTCCGGAGATTCCCGAGGAGCTCGAGCGCATATGCCTTAAGGCAATGAACTCGGATATAGATGCGCGATATCAGACGGCTGCGGAGCTTTTGGATGATCTGGAGGCTTTCCGCAAGCAAAGCCTTGCCGCGCAGGTGCCTGAGGACAGCGATCCCTCTGAAGCTGTCCTCATCAACGGAGACGATGCTCCGGAGGCATCAAAAGGCAGCAGCCGAAAAAGCAGACGAAGCAGAAGAATTGCGTTCAGCTCCGGCATCTTTGCCGTTTTGATATTTATAATCCTGATATTTGTGTTTATAAACGGTTATTTCCTTAAAGACCTGTTCTCAGAGCCGGTCAAGGTCGAAGTTCCGGATTTTGTCGGCAGATACTATGAGGATGTCATAAATGATGAGGATCTGAATAAGAGCTTCAAGTTCACTATAACCTACAAGGTCGACCTTGAGCATGATAAGGGTATAATCCTTTCTCAGGATCCGGAGGGCGGACAAAGCAGATCAGTCAGCGATAAGAACGAAAAGATAGAGGTTGTGCTTATTATCAGCTCCGGTGAGGCGCTTCCCGATGACCAGCGTGCGGATCTGTTTGTTCCGGATATCGTCAACAAAAGCCGGGATGAAGCGATAAGCCTTATCCAGGATGCGGGCTTTACCTATTCTATAAGCGAAGCACCGTCTTCCAGCATCACCAAGGGCTATGTTATAAACACCGAGCCCTCCGCCGGCGAAAAGGCGGAGGCCGGCTCCCCGGTAAGCATAATAATAAGCGCCGGCCCCGAGATCAAAATGACGACTGTCCCGCAGCTCAAGGGTCTGTCCAAGGACGCGGCTCTTGCCAAAATCGAGGGCAGCAACCTTAGCGTCGGATCCGTGACCGTGGTCGACAGCGAGCTTGAGGAGGGGACTGTCGTATGGCAGAGCCGCAGCGCCGGCGAGTCCGTCGAAGAACACACGAAGATCTATATTCAGATCTCCTCAGGTCATAGCGGCAGCGAGGGATAAATGAACGGTACTATAATCAAAGCCCTCAGCGGGTTTTACTATGTCAGCGCCGAAAACTCTGTGTACGAGTGCAGAGCAAGGGGCAAATTCCGGCTCGACGGAACATCTCCGTTGGTGGGCGACAGGGTGAGCTTTGCTGTAAGCGGAAACGGAAAGGGATATATCGAAAAAGTTCATGAAAGAAAAAACTTTTTCATCCGGCCTGCAGTTGCGAACGTTGACGTTCTTGTATTTATCGCGGCAAACACCAATCCCGTTACCGACCCGTTTCTGATAGACAGGGTCTCTGTCATAACAGAGGAGGCCGGCTGCGAGCTTATTGTCTGCATAAACAAAACGGATATAGATCCCGCGAATGAGCTTTACGATATTTATTCCTCGTCGGGCTTTGATACGTTCAGGGTCAGCGCTTTCGACGGCAGCGGCATTGACGACCTCACAAGCGCCCTGAAGGGGAAAATATGCGCTTTCACAGGTAACTCCGGCGTCGGAAAATCAAGCATATTGAACGCGATCGTTCCGGAGCTTAAGCTTGAAGTCGGCGAGGTGAGCGAAAAGCTCGGCCGCGGAAGGCATACCACGAGGCACGTTGAATTTTTTGCCGTAGATGAGGATACGTTCATTGCAGATACGCCGGGCTTTGCCTCTTTTGAGGTTGAAATGATGCAGACGATTGATAAGCATGAGCTGCAATATGATTTCAGAGATTTCAGAAGCTGCATAGGCAAGTGCCGCTTTGCCGACTGCGCGCATCTAAAAGAGCCCGGCTGCGCCGTGACTGCCGCCGTTGAAAACGGGCAGATTAAGCCCAGCCGATATCAGTCATACATACGTCTGTATGAGCTCAGCGCCCAGAACAAGTTCTGGGAAAGCAAATAAAATAATAAATGTATATTCGGACCGTCTCCCGCATAGTGTTTTACAAAACGCTTGTGCGGGAGGCGGTTATTTGCGTAAGGGACCAGTTTTTCTGTTTGCAACGATAGCCATTGCGTGCGGGATAATAATAATTCTGGCGCTGATACTGCCGACGCAGTTCTGGTGGTTCGTTCTGGCGGCGGTACTTATCTGCCTCGGCATCTGGATCCGCAAATGCAAATAGTAATAATATCCGGACCGGCTGCATAGTTTGTACAAACAACATAAGCGCGAAGGAAGGCGGAGCTACTATGAAAATTGAACTCAAAAACAGAGAAAAAAGCGTATATAGAAAGCTGTGCTGCACTCAGTCAGCCGCTGAGCTGAAGGAGGACATAGTTGTACCTGATACTATGGAGGATATTCTGCGCATACTGAGCTTCAGACATCAGTGCAGAATAAGGTCAAAAAACGTTGAGACAGACTGCGTTTCCGTAGGCGGCGAGCTGGATGTGACGGTACTGTATATTCCGGAGACAGGTGAAGGAATAAGAACCATAAGCGCAACCATACCTTTTGAGGTCAAGCTCAACGCACCCGGCGCAGACAGTACGAGCGTATCAATTATTGATACGTCTGTACTCAACCTTGATGTTAAGACGGTAAATCCGCGCAAGGTATCAGTAAATGCGGACCTTTCCGTCACGCAGAGCTGTTATAAATATCTGGACTTTTCATGGGCTGAAGCTCCTGATGCGCCAACCGAAAAACTTTTCATAAAGTCCGGCGAAGTCGACTATCAGGGCATTGTAATGGCCGCCGAAAAGATACTGAGTCTTGAGGAGGAGCTGCAGCTCCCGGAAAGCATCCAAAGCGGCGAATTTATCTCCGCCTGCTCAAGCCTTGTTGTAGAAAGCAGTGAGGTGATAGGCAGCAAGCTTATCCTCAAAGGACGGGCACATATAGAAGCGCTGTATGCCGTATCCTTCGCTCCCGAGACAGCGGAGTTCAGCATAGGCTTTTCCCTGCTTTTTGAGCTTCCTGAGGATGTTAAAGAGCCCAAAGTCCGTGCCGTGGGCATGGTCACCGGGCAGTATTTTGAGCCTTTGGGCGAAAAGCTCGCGGCGGATATCCGCGGAGCGATACAAATCTTATGCACCGAGCAGCAGCACATAAGATGCATAGACGATGCGTACGCCTGCGGTATGGAGCTTAGCATGAACTCCATTCAGTTTAAGTATTTGAGCGCTGCATCCTGCACGACCTCCAATGAGAGCATATCACTTTCATACAATTCGGATTACGGGATAAGCAGGATACTGTGCGCCCATGCCTCATGCGCGGCTCTCGATATCACAGACGGGCATATATCCACACTGGTGAGCGCGGACATAATCTATGCCGACAACGAAGGCTCGCTGCGCTCCTGCAGAGTGCGGGGCGCCGCAGAGATCCCGTATGAAATAGGCGGAGGATACGAGCTTGAGTCGGTACGCATAAGAAATATTAAGGCTGCCGCAAAAGCTGATGGAGCCGTGATAAATGTTACCATTGATATAGAGGCTGAGTTTTGCACCGTTATGCGCAACGAGGTGACGATGATAAACGATATAAGCGCCGAGCCCTGTGAATCGGGCAGAGCCGGAGCCTCCGCTTATATGTGCAGAGCACTTGACGGGGATCTGTGGAGCATAGCAAAAAAATATGGCTCCGATATAGAGTTAATAAAAGAGATAAATTCACTTGAGGATGATGAGAGCATTGAAGGCAGGCTGCTGCTGATACCCGTAGTGCGGTAGGAGAATGCTATGAACACATATGAAAAGGCTCTCGGGCTGCTGCCGCGTCGGCTGCTGACGGAATGCTCAGACATACCTTCATCTGAGGCGGAGGAATTCCGCCTCAGAGCGGGAAGACGAGCAACATTACTTATCGGGGGAACGGAGACTCCCATATCTTCAGTTCCGGTCGACACAAGTGACATCGACAGCGTTATCGAGCGGGCAACTAACGCCTCGGTGCATACTGCGCAAAGCAGTATCGCAAAAGGGTTCATTAATTGCTCCGGCGGCATCAGGATAGGCCTGTGCGGGACAGGCATAATCGACAAAGATAAGGTCACCGGAATGCGCGGCATAAGCTCGCTTGCAATAAGAATACCGCACGAGATCAGAGGCTGCGGACAAGCGGCGATCGACAAGGTAAAGGCAGATACAGTGGGCAGTGTACTGATCCTGTCGCCGCCTGGATACGGAAAGACCACCTTTCTGCGCGAGTGCATAAGGCAGTTGTCAGACTCAGGAAAGCGGGTGTCCGTTGCCGACGAGCGCGGAGAGCTTGCCGCGGTACACAGGGGTGTTCCCCAATTCGACCTTGGAAAAGCAAGTGATATCATGTCCGATGTTCCCAAGGCGCAGGCGGTCATGATGCTGCTGAGAGCCATGAACCCGCAAATAATTGCCATGGACGAGATAAGTTCTCCCGAGGATGTAGAAGCCGCCGAAACGGCGTCCGGCTGCGGAGTGAGGCTTATTGCGACGGCTCACGCAGCAGATAAATCTGAGCTGTACCGCAGACCGGTATACAGAAGGCTGCTTGAGCTCGGAGTGTTTAAAAACACAGTCGTTATTGAAAACCGATGCGGAAGACGCAGCTATTCATACGAGGAGCTATGATATGAATTGGCTTGGTGCAGCGATCATCGTAGCGGCCTGCTCGGTGATCGGCATAAATAAAGCCAGGTCACTTGGCAATACCGAAAAATGTTATGCGGCGCTTATCTCTGTGCTTGAGATCGCTAAAGGCGAGATATGCACGCGCAGAGCGCCCATGGATGAGGTATTCAGAGTACTGGCGGAAGGCGCGGCGAAGCCGGTCAGGCCATTCGTATCCGGCGCGGCGGCTCAGCTTACGGCGCTGGGAGATCATTCCTTCGCTGAGATATGGTGCGGCTGTGCGGACAAGTATTTGACGCAGCTTTCACAGGCATCCATTGTCTCCGTAAAGAGTCTCGGCAGCAGTCTGGGGCGGTATGACGCCGAAATGCAATGCGCGGCTATCGAAAGATGCATGGCCGTACTCTCACAGGAGCGGAAGGCATTCAGCTCCGGACTTAGCGCCAACAAAAGAATGTACATAGGCATAAGCAGCGGGACGGGCCTGATTATAGCCATCATGCTGCTGTAATACGGAGGAAAAATGGAGATCGATCTGATATTTAAAATCGCGGCAGTCGGCATATTGGTTGCTGTTCTGAACATTTTGCTGACCCGCTCCGGCAGGGACGAACAGGCTCTGATGACAACGATAGCGGCGCTCGTTGTAGTACTTATCGTAGTGGTGCAGAAGATAAGCGAGCTGTTCGGATTAATCAAGGCCCTGTTTCAGCTGTAATGGACATTGTTATCAAAGGGGCGGCGGTGGGAATAATCGCGGCGCTGTGCGCCCTGCTCATCAAAAAAAGCAATCAGGATATGGGGCTTGCCGTTGCTATAGCGGCAGCGGCTGTTATATGTATTGCGTCGGCTGAACTGTTCGGCAGCATTTTTGATGTTATTCATCACGCCATAAGCAGTACGGGACTCAGCTCCGCCGTTTTCATGCCGATAGTAAAATGCGTAGGCATAGCCATTATCGTAAACATAAGCGCAAGTCTATGCAAGGACGCCGGACAGTCGGGGATAGCCTCTGCGGTCGACCTTTTGGGCGCGGCGGCCGCAGTATTCACGGCTATGCCTCTGATAAAATCACTTCTTGAAATGATCGGTGAACTCGTATGAAAAAGCTGCTGCTGATAATTGTTTTTGCCGTTATCCTGACCGGCTCCTGCCATGCTGAGCTTTACGATGAAAACGAGCTGCGCGGCGCTCTTCCCGAATACGCGGACGAGCTGATGGGTGATGATACCGCCGACACCGATAAAAGCCTTGGCGCGCTGGCGGCGGAGCTTAAAGACAGCATATCGGAAAATATGGGGTCTGCGCTCAAAAAAGCAATTGCGATAATAGCAGTTGCCATGATCTGCTCAATGCTGAACGTTTTTTCGGAGGATACACCGGACTATGTATCGTTGGGCGGCTGTGCGGCGATAGCGATAATAAGTATTGCCGACGTAAACTCGTTTATCAATTCAAGCGCTGATGCGCTAAATTCCATATCTGTTTTTTCAAAGACCCTGTTGCCGGCCCTGTGCGCGGCGGGGGCCGCCTGCGGAACGCTTGGCTCGGCAACGGCAAAATACGCAGCGTCGGTGCTTTTCATGGATGCATTCGTCACAACGGCTCAATATGTTATCATGCCGCTTATATATGCGTATCTTGCCGTGCACATTGCAGCTGTATCAATGGACAACAAAAGCCTTGCAGGTGTTTCCAAGCTGATAAAGTGGCTGTGTACTTGTCTTATGACCCTTATAGCGCTCGCCTTCACAGTATATATTGGTCTGAGCTCAGTCATTGCCTCCGGCGGAGACGCAGTAGCCTCAAAATTTACAAAAACAGCAATATCAACAGCTCTGCCGGTAGTCGGCAGCATAATATCCGACGCAGCCTCAACAGTGGTCGCCGGGGCTGAGGCACTGCGAAACTCGGTTGGCGTGTTCGGGATGCTCGCCGTATTGGCTATCTGCGTTGCGCCGTTTGCGGTGATGGGTATAAATTATCTTGCATATAAGGCCGCAGCGGCGATGATACAGGTCTTCAGGGCCGATAAGCTGTCATCACTTGCAGACGGTATTGGAAGCGCAATAGGTATGCTGCTCGGCCTGATCGGCTGCTGCGCTGTGATATTGTTCATTTCTATAGGAATCTCCATAAAGGCGGTGGGCGGATGATGGCAGAAGCTCTCAGAGCGTGGCTGAATGCTGTAATTTACACCGGCGTCATATGCGGTATAGCGCTCATGATCACTCCAGGCGGAAGAGTAAAAAAGGCTCTTACCGTACTTTGCGGCGCCGCAATGTGCGTTGCATTCATATCGCCGCTTGCCGGTATCGACTTAGACGGCTATTCGGAGACTTTGGCCGGCTTCAAGCTCGAGGCTGAGGCCTTTGCGGCGCAGGGCGAAAGCTACAGCAAAAATTTAAATCGCACTATCATAGAGGATGAGTGCGAAGCATATATATTGGACAAAGCCGAAAATTTAGGAGTGCAGCTTGATGAGGTAGAGGTCTTAGCCGTTTGGAGCGATGAAGGATACTGGTATCCGTCGGAAGCGGCGATAAAAGGCAGCTTAAATCAGGCTCAGCGGGAGAGAATGAGCGCGTATATCGAAGCGGAGCTCGGGATAAGCACAGATAAGCAGCAATGGAGCGAGTAAATGAAAACTGATAAGATAAAAAAACTGATCGACAAATATAAATATCCCTTGCTGGCGCTGCTTCTGGGGATCGTTATAATGCTTGTCCCGACAGGAAAGGTAAGCACGGATAAACCGGATAATACCTCAGCGGACGACGAGATAAGGCTTGAGACAGTGCTTGAGAAGTGCGAAGGGGTAGGGGAGGCGAAAGTGCTGCTTTCCGAAAACGGAGCCGTAATTGTTTGCGAGGGAGCTGAAAACCCGGAGGTGAGGCTATCAATAATAAGAGCAGCAGAAGCTTTCACGGGATTTTCAAGCGACAGGATACAAGTTTTAAAAACTGCGCTGAATATGGGAGGGTAACATGAAAAATCTGAAACGTAATATTACGATCGCAGCCGTCCTGCTGCTTGTGTGCGCAGCGGTTTATTTGAACTGGTCATACAACAACCAATGGGGCAAAGCCGACCCGGCAATGGTAAAGGCGGAGGACGCGGCGATGGAGGCCGCAAACGAGGCTTATGAGGCCGCCAACACGGCAGGATCATCAGGGTACTTTGCCGAAGCGAGACTTAACAGGCAGGTATCCCGCGACGAGGCGATAAAGCTTCTTGAGGATGCTGTCGCATCGGAAACATCCTCTCAGGAGACTATAGATTCAGCGATGAACGCTATCTCCGCCATGGCAAATTACTCCATGAAAGAATCCCAGCTTGAGAATAAGCTGCTTGCAAAGGACTTTTCCGACTGTGTTGTGTACATGAGCGACAATTCCATAACCGTTGCGGTTCCTGCTCCGGCTGAAGGGCTGAGCGAAGCGGCGGTTGCCAGAATAACCGAAACCGTGACCAGTGAAACAGCTTACACGGCAGCTCAGCTTAATGTAATAGAGGTACCTGCATAAAAAAGACGGGAAAACCCGTCTTTTTTGCTTTATTTTTGCCTGTGATTGTGGTAAAATACTATGACCGAATACATGCGCTTGATGCGCAGGCAAAAATGGAGGCTCACTATGGGTGATAACTACATCAGCTGCAGGGAGAAAAACGGCAGCATAAACATATCTGAAGACGTGATTTCCACTATGGTGCAGACCGCGATAACCGAGGTCGATGGCGTTGCCGCCATATCCAACACAGCCGGAGGCGAGCTTGCGGAGCTTATCGGTTTAAAAACACTGTCCAAGGGAGTTAAGGTCCAGATCGTTGATGACACGATAAAGGTCGACGCTATAATTCTTGTCCGCTATGGCTGCAATATAGTCAATGTCGCGCGTGAGGTGCAGAATTCCGTGACCGAGGCAGTTCAGGCTATCACCGGCATCGACAAGTCGGAAGTCAACGTTCATGTTTCCGGCGTTGCTTTTGAAAAATAAGCTGAGAGGAATACGGCATGAAGAGAACAACTGCCAGAGAGATAGCAGTACAGCTCGGCTTTTATGCGTCTGCAAGCGATAAACCTGTATCCGAGATCATAGATGAGTTTTTTGATGAGGAGTACTTTGCCACATTGGCTGGCGAGGATGAGCTTTTCGCCGAATATCCGGAAAAAAAGCAGAAGGATTACATCATTCGTCTTGCGGAGAATATGGAAGCGTACCGCATACAGATCGATAAATATATCGAAAAGTACGCACACGGCTGGAAAGTTGAGCGTATATCAAAAACCGCCATTGCCGTACTGCGCTGTGCGATATGCGAAGTGATGTACATGGACGATATCCCGAACAGCGCGGCAATAAATGAGGCCGTTGAGCTGGCCAAGGGCTATGATGAGCCCGAAACAGTCGCGTTCATCAACGGCGTTCTCGGCGGGTTTATGCGCGGTGAGTTCGGCGAAGGCGCCGAAGCGGAGAAGAAAGAATGAACGAAAGAACTCTGACCGTATCGGAGCTTAACGGCATAATCAAGGCGCTCATCGACAGTGAGCCGCTTCTCGGAAAGGTCTGTGTTCGGGGAGAGCTGTCCAACTATAAGATCTACCCCTCGGGTCACCACTATTTCACCCTTAAAGATGCGGAAAGCAGTTTAAGATGCGTCATGTTCAAAAGCAGTGCGTCCAAGCTCCGTTTTCGCCCTGAAAGCGGCATGGGCGTCACTGCTTTTGGGCGTATATCTGTGTTCCCGCGTGACGGAGCGTACCAGCTCTATTGCACCGACCTTATTCCCGAGGGCACAGGGGATCTTCAAATAGCATATGAGCAGCTCAAGGCCAAGCTGGCCTCGGAGGGGCTGTTTGACCCGAGCCATAAAAAGCCGCTCCCTGCGTTTCCGAGCAAGATCGCGATCATCACCTCCTCGGCAGGCGCTGCCGTGCACGATATGATCCGTATACTCGGCAGGCGCTGGCCTATGACCAAGGTCGTTCTTCTGCCGGTGCGGGTACAGGGAGTGGAGGCTCCGCCAGAGATCGTAGGAGCTATCCGCTACGCAAATAAATATAAGGTCGCCGATCTCATAATAACTGGCCGCGGCGGCGGTTCTATCGAAGACCTTTGGGCATTTAATGACGAGCGCGTCGCAAGAGCCATATATGAGTCTGAGCTGCCCGTGATATCCGCCGTCGGCCATGAGCCGGATGTAACGATATCGGACTATGTTGCCGACGTCAGGGCCTCTACTCCGTCAAACGCGGCAGAGCTCGCCGTGCCGGACGAGTCCGAAATGCGCGAGCTTCTTGAAAACCTGAACATAAGGAAAACTCAGGCTGTGCGCAAAAAACTCAGCCGCCTGAGCACCAGGCTCGAGGATATCAAAAGTCGCAGAGAGCTGCAAAGCCCGATGACTTACGTTGATTCAAAGCGTTCAGAGCTTGACTATGTGCGCGGCCGGCTCATTGCCGCGGCCGACAGGATAAACGCCTCAAAACGCCATAAATTTGTGGCGCTTGCCGCGTCGCTCGACGCTATGAGCCCGCTCAAGGTCATGAGCAGGGGATACGCCATTGCGGCGGATGCAAGGGGAGAGCTGATAAGAAGCATAAACGATGTCAAGCCCGATGATAAAATGCGGCTTTTGGTCCGCGACGGTGTGATAAAGTGCGCAGTAGAAGAAAGCGAGGCAATAAAATATGAGTGATAAAAAGCTTAGTTTTGAGCAGTCGATAAACAGGCTCGATGAGATTGTGAAGCTCCTTGAGCGCGGTGACGCGCCGCTGAACGACTCTCTGAAGCTGTTTGAGGAGGGGACGGGCCTTATCGCAAACTGCGATGCATTGCTCAACGAGGCGGAGCAGACCGTGATAAAGCTGAAGAAAGGCTTCGACGGTGAGCCTGTTGAATTGCCGTTTGAGGATGCAGAATAATGAATATGAATGATTATAAGGCCCTCATAGACGCAGAGCTTGACGATTATTTCACTCCGGCAGGGCTGCCTTATGACGGATTGCTTGAGTCGATGAGGTACAGTCTTACCGCCGGCGGCAAACGAATAAGGCCGATCCTCGTTCTTGAGTTCTGCCGCATATCCGGCGGCGACGTTCAGAAAGCACTTCCGGTTGCCTGTGCGATCGAAATGCTGCACACATACAGTCTCATTCACGATGATCTTCCCTGCATGGATAACGACGACCTGCGCCGCGGCAAGCCGACAAATCATGTCGTCTACGGCGAATGCACGGCGGTGCTCGCCGGCGACGCTTTGCAGGCCGAAGCTTTCGGCACCATCCTGCGCAGTGAGCTTTCTGCCGATGCCAGAGCAAACTGCGCCGAGATATTGGCCGACGCTGTGGGTTCAGACGGGATGTGCGCCGGACAGTTTCTTGATATGGCAGGCGAGAATAAGGTTCTGAGTGAAGAAGATCTCAACGAGATAAACAGCCGCAAGACCGGCGCTCTGCTTATTGCCGCGTGTAAAATGGGCGTGGCCGCCGCCGGAGGAAGAGACGAGCAGCTTGAAGCAGCGGCTCTTTTCGGCGCTGCCATAGGCGCGGCGTTCCAGATACGCGATGATATCCTTGATGTAATCAGCACAAACGAAGCGCTCGGAAAGCCGGTCGGCTCCGACGCTCAGGAAAATAAAAACACGTATATGGCGCTTTACGGCGAAGAGCGCTGTATGGAGATGATCCGCAGGCTTACCGAGTCGGCAAAAAGCGCGCTGAGCGGAGCGTTCAGTGACACCGCCTTTTTGTCCGGTTTAGCCGATTCGATGGTCACGCGAATTAATTAAGTGAATTAATTGTAAAACCGCAGCGAATATCTATTGTAATATTTGCTGCGGTTTGTTATTATATAAAATAGCAAAATATGCGAATATTTAAGCATATGAGAGGTTTTGTTTTGAATATTCTGAATAAAGTCAATTCCTCGAACGATGTAAAGTCGCTGAGCGCGGAGGAACTGCCTGAGCTTTGCGAAGAACTGAGAGAATTTATAATAAATAACGTATCAAAAACAGGCGGGCATTTGGCCTCGAATCTCGGAGCCGTAGAGCTAACTGTCGCGCTGCACCGGGTTTACGACAGCTCCGTTGACCGAATCGTGTTTGATGTCGGGCATCAAAGCTATGCTCATAAAATAATAACCGGCAGGAGAGATGAGTTTCCGACTCTGCGCAGCTATGGCGGCATTTCCGGCTTTCCGAAGCCGCACGAGGCTAAGGACGACGCGTTCATCGCCGGGCACGCGTCAACATCCGTTTCAGTTGCGCTCGGCATGGCAAGGGCGAGGACTCTTAAAAACGAAAGCTACAATGTCGCCGCTGTAATAGGCGACGGTGCGCTGACCGGCGGACTTGCCTATGAGGGACTGGCAAACTTAGGCGGAAGCAATGAACCCATGGTCGTCATTCTTAATGACAATGGTATGTCCATAAACGGTAATGTCGGCGGTATGGCAAAGCTACTGTCCAGAGAACGCATAAAGCCCGGATATATCAACTTCAAGCGCTGGTACAGAAGCACCGTCGGCAATGTTCCTCAGCTTTACAATGCGAACCACAAGCTCAAGGAAGCCCTGAAAAAAACCATCCTGCCTTCAAATATCTTTGACGCGATGGGCGTTTATTACCTCGGCCCTGTTGACGGCCATGATGTGGAGCAGCTCGAGACGGTCATCCGCTGGGCAAAGGAAATGGCAGCGCCTGTACTTGTTCATGTAATAAGCAAAAAAGGCAAGGGCTGCAGCTTTGCGGAAGAGCATCCGGAGAAATACCACGGCGTCGGAGCCTTTGATCCGGTCACGGGAGCCATTCCTGAGTCCGGCCCAAGCTTTTCATCGGTTTTCGGCGATAAGCTTGTCCAAATCGCTGAGGATAATATGGATGTAATCGCCATCACGGCTGCGATGGCATCCGGCACCGGACTTGATAAATTCGCCGTGAAATACCCCGAAAGGTTTTTCGACGTGGGTATCGCGGAGCAGCAGGCAGTTTCCATGGCGGCGGGCATGGCGATGCAGGGGCTTGTACCGGTAGTCGCGATATATTCCAGCTTTCTGCAGCGGGCATATGATATGCTTATTCACGATATATCGCTCCAGCGGCTCCATGTCGTGTTCTGCGTTGACCGCGCGGGCCTTGTGGGGAGCGATGGTGAAACGCATCACGGCTCGTTTGACCTCAGCTACCTAAGCTCTGTTCCGTATATGCAGATCCTGTGTCCGGCAAGCTTTGCCGAGCTTGAGCGTATGCTTGACATGGCCGTAAACGAGATGGACGGCCCTGTTGCGATTAGATATCCCCGCGGAGGCGAGGGCATCTACCGAGGCTGTGAGATTGCTCCGAGCGTTAAGCTTCTTGACGGCAAGGACATTACATTGGCAGCTTACGGAACGACAATAAATACTATGCTTGGGCTTGCCGATAAGCTGAAAGATCAAGGAATAAGCGCCGATGTCATTAAGCTCTCGAGCCTGCATCTGCACCCCTATGACGATGTTCTGGCGTCTCTTAAGAAAACAGGCGTTTTTCTCATGGCAGAGGAGGTCTGCGACAGCGCCTGCGTCGCCGACGGGATTCTGGCGGCCGCGGAGCGGAACGGTATCACACTGAAAGCCGCGTACAACGCGAATCTCGGCAGCGGAGTAGTCGTTCACGGCTCTGTTGACGAGCTCAGACGGCACTGCGGCCTTGACACGGACAGCCTTTTTGAAGAGGCCTGCAGGCTTGTTAGAGGTGAAAAGTGAAAAAAATAAGATTGGATCAGCTTGTTTTTGACCTCGGCCTCACGGAGAGCCGTGAAAGGGCGAAAACGACCATAATGAGCGGACTTGTGTTCGTTGACGGTCATCGGGCAGATAAGCCGGGGATGCAGGTCCCTCCGGATGCGGCCGTCGAAGTAAAGGGCGCGGCTCTGCCGTATGTAAGCAGGGGAGGATTCAAGCTTGAAAAAGCCTTGAAGGTTTTTCCGATATACCCCGCCGGAAAGACCTGCATTGACTGCGGCGCGTCGACCGGAGGCTTTACAGACGTTCTCCTTAAAAACGGAGCAAAAAAGGTATATTCCGTTGACGTCGGCTACGGTCAGCTCGCATGGAGTCTGAGGCAGGATGAGCGCGTCGTGAATCTGGAGCGCACGAATATACGGTACATCAGCACCCAGCAGATACCCGAGCCTATTGACATTGCGGTAATGGACCTTTCATTTATCTCGATAAAACTCGTGCTTCCGGCAGTGTGTTCGCTTCTGAAAGAAGGCTCCGAGCTCGTGTGCCTTATAAAACCGCAGTTCGAGGCCGGAAAAAATGAGGTAGGTAAAAAAGGCGTTGTACGGGATAAGACCGTCCACCTTGCGGTCATCGAGGGTATCCTCGGATTTGCCCCGAGCGTCGGAATGACGGTCATGGGCATAGATTATTCTCCCATCAAGGGACCCGAGGGCAACAGGGAATATCTGTGTTACATGAAAAAAGGCAGTTTCGATGCGCCTGAGATCAATGCAAAGGCCGTTGTCGAGGCGTCTCATGAGTACCTGTGAGGTGAAATTATGTCAAAACTGATCGTACTCTGCCCAAACCCCTACAGAGACTCACATCTTGAGCTTACAAAGAAAGCCAAAGAGCTTCTTTCAAATAACGGCTATGATGTTGCCGTATGCCCGGTGTTCGGCGCTGATGATACTACTGCGATACCTGAAGATATCAAGATCACACCGTGGGTCGATGTCGCCGATAAGGCGCGTATGTTCATGGTGATCGGCGGCGACGGGACAATACTGCATACAGCTCGCTATCTCAATCACAGCGACACTCCCATGCTGGGGATAAACCTCGGCACCAAGGGCTTTATGGCGTCGCTGGAGCCGGAGGAGCTGGATATGATTCTTGAGGCTGCTGCAGGTAATTACTTTTCAAGCCGCAGGATGATGATCGATGTCGAGCTTGTTCGTGAGGGTAAGGTCGTATATTCAGACTGCGGGCTCAACGACGTCGTTATTCATGGCATGGGCGACTGCATAAAGCTTCATGCCTGCTGCGACGGCGACCGCATCATGAGCTTTTCCGGCGACGGTATCGTCGTAGCCACTCCCACCGGCTCCACAGGCTATTCCATGTCGGCAGGAGGTCCTATAGTCGAACCGGAGGCAAAGAATTTCATTATTTCTCCGATATGCGCTCATGTAATGGGGGCCAAGAGCTTCGTGCTGTCACCCAATCATAAGGTCACGATCGGTGCGGAAAAGATCCATGACAGACGAGCCTATGTTTCAGTCGACGGCTCTGATGGTTTTGAGCTTGCAAATAACGACATTGTAATAATCCAGCAGTCAAATAAAACTGCCAATCTGATACATTTGGGACAGAAAAGCTTTTACGATCTCACTTTTGAAAAGCTGTTGTACAAGACACGATGAACGGGAGGCCAAAAATTGAAGACTTCAAGACAGAGCCTTATAATGCAAATCATTGCCGAGGAGGATATTGAGACCCAGGCGCAGCTGATTCAAGCGCTTGCACAGCGCGGCGTCAGCAGCACCCAGGCAACCCTCTCGCGTGATATCAAGGAGCTGCAGCTCGTCAAGGAGCTTGGCAGCAACGGGAAATATCATTACGTTGTCAGCGGAAAATCAAAGAGCTCCGATCGTGAGCTGAGGCTTCGCAAGATCTTCAGAGAAAGCGTTACCTCGTATAATGTTGCGCAGAATATTATTGTGATAAAGACCCTTCCAGGTCTTGCGTCCGCCGCGTGCTCGACGCTCGATTCCATGCACATCGAATCGCTCGCAGGCACGCTTGCCGGCGATGACACCGCCTTTCTTGCAATGAAGGATAATAAGGCCGCAGAGGATTTTTGCCACGAGATAGAAGAAATGTTCTGATAAAGAGGATACGATATGCTTACACAGCTGCATATTGAGAATATTGCCGTAATTGAAAAAGCCGACATAGAATTCAGCTCCGGCCTTACTGTTCTCACAGGCGAAACAGGCGCGGGAAAATCGATCATTGTCGACTCTCTCAGCGCAGTACTCGGCGCGAGGACCAGCCGCGAGCTTGTACGCAGCGGTGCGGAAAAAGGTACGGTGTCGGCAGTATTTGAGTCGGATAATGCCGGAAGCTGGTTCGAGGAAAACGACATTGAGCCAGAGGACGAGATAATCATCCAGCGCAGGATAAGCGCAGACGGAAAAAGCAGCTGCCGTGTCTGCGGAAACCCCGTGTCTGTGGCTCAGCTTAGGGAGCTGGGCGCGCTTCTTCTTGATATACACGGTCAGAATGACGGCAGACAGCTTATGGATGAAAGCCGCCACCGTGAGTATCTTGACAGCTTCGGCGGATTATCGGATGTACTAAGGGACTATAAAGCAGCATATGGCGAATATATCTCCTGCAAGCGGGAGATCGAACGCCTGTCAATGGATGATGTCGAAAAGGCCCGAATGGCGGACAGCCTGCAATATCAGATAGCTGAATTGGAAAATGCGGCTCTCAAGCCCGGCGAGGAGGACGAGCTTTCAGCAAAACGCGACCTTCTGCGCAATTCCGAAAAGCTTACCGAGGCGATCGACAGCGCGTACAACTCCCTGTACGGTGCCGACAGCAGCGCCGGAGCTTTGACGGACGAGGCAGCGGCCCTGATGAACCGAGCGGCTATGATAGCCGAAGATCTGCGTGAGACTGCGGATATCATTAAAAACGCCTCATCTCTCATTTATGACGCATCCGAGCGTATACGCGATTTCAGGGAAAGTCTCGAGTTTTCTCCCGAGGAGTATGATGATATCGAGTCCCGCCTTGCGTTGCTCAGAAAGCTCCGCAGAAAATACAATATGGATGAGGAAGGTATGCTCGAGCACCTTGACGAATGCAGGAGAAAGCTTTCAGAGCTTGAGTATGCCGACGATATGCTCGTAAAGCTCGAAAACCAGCTTGAAAGGCATATCGGCAATTGCAGGGAAAAAGCAGCAGAGCTCACAAAGCGCAGAAAGTCTGCGGCTCTTGAGCTTGAAAAACGCATAATATCGCAGCTTAGGGAGCTGAGTATGCCCTCTGTGCGTTTTGCCGCGGTTATTGAGCCCATCGAGAGCAAAACGGGATTTGACGCCAACGGAGCTGATGAGATTCGTTTTCTTATATCCGCAAACGCCGGTATGGAGCTCGGAAGGATATCTAAAATTGCCTCCGGCGGTGAGCTCAGCCGCATAATGCTGGCAATGAAAACGGTGTTCTCCAAAAACGACCCCATAGAGACGATGGTTTTTGACGAAATCGACACCGGTGTTTCCGGCATTGCCGCGCAGAGGGTTGGAGAAAAAATGTCCGACCTGTCCCGGGACAAGCAGGTTTTGTGCATAACGCACCTTCCCCAGATCGCGGCCATCGCCGACAATCACGATCTTATCGTGAAAAGCGAGCGGGGCGGCAGAACATACACCGAGGTCATCGAGCTTGACAGGCAGGGGAGGCGCATGGAGCTTGCAAGGCTCCACGGCGGTGATATTATTACTGAGACCACGCTCGCGGGAGCCGAGGAACAGCTTGCCGCAGCAGATAAATATAAGTTGACAAGGTCGGTTTAGTTTTGTATAATTGCCTGAGTAAACGCTATGAAGAGCACAAGTAGCTCGTTTTCCTGCTGCACAGAGAGACCCTGTACGCTGAAAAGGGGAGAGCGGTAACGAGCGAATACGGCTTGGAGCGGCACACCGAATCAAGTAGGCTGTGACGGGTCACGCCCGATATAGCGTCTGAGTCAAGAACTCATTGAGGCCGGGTCTGCGAAGAGCCGGCGCATAGAGGTGGTACCGCGTTAATTACGCCCTCTGTCTGAAGGACAGGGGGCTTTTCAATTTTGGAGGTATTATGGATATCAGAGAAAAAGCTTTGTATTGGCACAAAAAGGGCTACAATTGCGCACAGACCGTGCTTGCGGCCTGTTCAGAGCTGACCGGTTTGGATGAAAAGACAGCTTTGGCAATATCCGCCGGCTTCGGCGGCGGACTCAGAAGCGGCGAAGTGTGCGGCGCGATCTCCGGAGCTGTTATGGCGGTGGGTATGGCTTATCCGTTTACTGACGGCAGCGACGCCGAGTCAAAACAGAAGATTGCAGAGCTCGCAAAGCAATGCGTTGCGGCGGCGGAGGAGAAATACGGTAAAATCAGATGCTCGGAGCTAAAGGGAAGTATTGACTGTAATGAAATAATCTGCTTCATGGCTGAAACTGCCGAGAAGATGATAAGAGAATAAAATTCAGGTTAGGAGATAAAAATGGAAATTTACGAAGAACTGGTTGCCAGAGGGCTTATCGCTCAGGTAACAAACGAGGACGAGATCAGGGAAATGATAAATAACGGTAAAGCCACCTTCTATATCGGCTTTGACTGCACCGCCGATTCCCTGCACGTCGGTCATTTCATGGCTCTGTGTCTGATGAAGCGCCTTCAGATGGCGGGCAACAAGCCCATCGCCCTTATCGGCGACGGCACCACGCTTATAGGAGATCCTTCAGGCCGCACTGATATGCGTCAGATGCTCACGGAGGAGACCATTCAGCACAACGCGGAGTGCTTCAAAAAGCAGATGGAGAAATTCATTGATTTCTCCGACGGCAAGGCGCTCATGCTAAGAAATTCGACGTGGCTCAAGCCCCTCAATTATATCGAGCTGCTGCGCGACGTGGGCGCATGCTTTTCCGTCAACAATATGCTGCGCGCCGAGTGCTACAAGCAGCGTATGGAGAGGGGACTGAGCTTCCTTGAGTTCAACTACATGATAATGCAGAGCTATGACTTTTACTATATGTTCCAGCATTACGGCTGCAATATGCAGTTCGGCGGAAATGACCAGTGGAGCAATATGCTGGGCGGCACGGAGCTTATCCGCCGCAAGCTCGGCAAGGACGCTCACGCCATGACCATAACCCTGCTCCTGAACTCAGAGGGTAAGAAAATGGGTAAGACAGCTTCCGGCGCGGTATGGCTCGACCCCAACAAGACCTCGCCCTACGAGTTTTACCAGTACTGGCGCAACGTTAACGACGCCGACGTTATAAAATGCCTGCGTATGCTGACCTTCCTGCCTCTTGAGCAGATAGATGAGATGGCGCAGTGGGAGGGCTCCCAGCTAAACAGAGCCAAGGAGATCCTGGCATACGAGCTGACCGCCCTTGTACACGGCGACGAGGAGGCCAAAAAGGCCGAGGCCTCTGCCAAGGCTCTCTTCGGCGGCTCCGGCGGGGGAGATATGCCCACCACCGAGATTGCAGAGACCGATCTCACGGATGGCGGCATAGACATAATGACAGCTCTTGTCAGGACCGGCCTGTGCGCTTCAAAATCCGAGGCACGCAGAAATATTCAGCAGGGCGGCGTATCGGCAAACGATGAGAGGATAACGGATATCGCAAAGAGCTTCGCCGCCGATGAGCTGAAAAACGGCGTTATTATCAGGCGCGGAAAGAAAAACTATAACAAGATAATATTGAAGTAAGTGGTGATAAAATATGTCAATAGAAAAAGGCAGAGCATATTTCAGGCAGTTCGGAATGGAGGACAGAGTCCAGGAGTTTACAGTTTCCAGCGCAACAGTTGAGCTTGCCGCGCTTGCACTCGGAGTAGAAGGAGCCCGGATAGCCAAGACGCTCTCATTCAAGAAGGACGATAGCTGCATACTCATCCTTGCCGCAGGAGATGCAAGAATAGATAATCATAAGTTCAAGGCTAAATTCCACATGAAAGCAAAGATGCTGACCGCCGACGAAGTTCTTCATCTTGTCGGTCATCCTGTGGGAGGTGTGTGCCCCTTCGGCATCAATGAGGGTATTGACGTTTACCTCGACGAAAGCCTGAAGAGATTCACTACTGTTTTCCCCGCCGTGGGGAGCGCGAACAGCGCGATCGAGCTTGATCTTGATGAGCTGTTTAAATACTCCAATGCCGTTGAGTGGATCGACGTTTGCAAGCTCCCCGAGCCTCAGGAGTAATTATGTAAAAGCAGGAAAGTTCTCACTTTCCTGCTTTTTGCACAATATAATATAATATTTTTTGTATACTCTTGCCAATGAACATATTGTGTAGTATAATACTAAACATAGGGGAATGCCCATAAGAGCACTCCCCGTATATAAAAGCAGCGGCGCGCACCTGACCGCTGAATCATTTTATGCTGCAAGCTAAGCCGAGGTTATTGCCATGATAAAGATAGCGCCCTCCATTCTCTCCGCGGATTTCACCAGACTCGGCGAAGAAATTGAAGAAATACGCACCGGCGGCGCCGACTATATTCATTTCGACGTAATGGACGGAGTGTTCGTGCCCAACATTTCAATCGGCATCCCCGTGCTCAAATCAGTCCGCAAATATACCGATATGTTTCTTGACGTGCATCTGATGATAGATAAGCCCGTGCGCTATGCGGAAGCCTTCTGCAAGGCGGGTGCCGACCTTGTTATGTTCCATGTGGAGGCCGATTCATATCAGAACATATCAGAGGCAATAGATATCGTAAAATCAAACGGCAGGAAAGTGGGGCTATCCGTAAAGCCGAAAACTCCCGCCGCCGTCCTGTATCCGTTCATAGACCGCCTTGACATGGTTCTTGTTATGACTGTCGAGCCCGGATTCGGCGGTCAGAGCTTTATGCACGATCAGCTTCCGAAGATCTCCGAACTGCGTCGGGAGATAGACCGCAGAGGGCTTGCCTGCGAGCTTGAGGTGGACGGCGGAGTAGATCCCGTCACCGCAAGGCTCGTTAAGGACGCCGGGGCTGACGTCCTTGTTGCCGGCAGCGCCGTTTTCGGAAAAACTGACCGCGCCGCACAGATCGCCGCAATAAGAAACGTTTGATTTGGAGAAAAAGTATATGCCGTTTTTCCCTGCTTCCCTTGAAAACCTTATAGATAAATTTGCTTCTCTGCCCGGCGTCGGAAAAAAGAGCGCCCAGAGACTTGCTTTCCATGTTCTCTCCCTGCCCGAGGGTGAGGCCGAAAGCTTTGCCAACGCAATTTTTGATGCCCGAAAGAGCGTCAGCTGCTGTAAGGTGTGCCAGAATCTGACCGAGGGAGAAGTATGCTCTGTCTGCGGCAGCAATAAACGTGATAAAAGCACTGTCTGCGTCGTTTCCGAGCCGCGGGACGTTTTATCTATCGAGCGCAGCCATGAATATAATGGCGTATACCATGTGCTGCACGGAGTTCTTTCTCCCATCAGTCATGTCGGGCCGGACGATATTAAAATCAGCGAGCTTTTAAAGCGTGTAGCCGCAGACGACAGCGAAATCAGCGAAATAATCATGGCGACTAACCCCGATACCGAGGGCGAGGCAACAGCTATGTACATTTCACGTCTCTTAAAACCCTTTAACGTAAAGGTTACCAGACTTGCATACGGCATACCCGTTGGGTCGAATCTCGAGTTTGCCGATGATGCAACGCTTCTTCGCGCCCTTGAGGGCAGAATTGAAATGTAGCAAACGGGATATAATCCCTTTACAGACACATTACATACCGAATACCGGGGGGATGGCTTCGCTGTATTCTGTGAAACAGGACAGATACAACGAGGAGCCCCTTTACTTTCATTTTCGGAAATCAAAACTCATTCAGGAGGTAATATATGACACCTAAAATTAAAATCATTCCTCTGGGAGGACTCGGCGAGATAGGAAAGAACATGACCGCTATAGAATGCGGCACTGATATAATCGTTATTGACTGCGGACTGGGTTTCCCGGACGAGCAAATGTACGGCATCGACATTGTAATTCCGGATATCACCTATCTGAAATCCAATGCTGACCGCGTCAAGGGTATTATCTTTACCCATGGCCACGAGGACCATATCGGCGCTGTGCCTTACGTGATGAGAGAGCTTGACGTACCGATCTACGCTACTCCTCTTACGGCCGCGCTCATAGAACTAAAGCTTGAGGAGCATGACCTGCTTTATAATACTCAGATCTTCACAAAAAAGGCCGGAGATGTATTCCGCCTTGGCTGCTTCAGCATAGAATTTATAAATGTAAACCACAGTATCGCTGACGCAGTGGCTCTTGCCATCAAAACACCGCTTGGCACTATCGTCCACACAGGTGACTTTAAGATAGATGTCACACCCGTTCAGGGCAATATGATCGATCTGCCCCGCCTCGGCCAGCTCGGCAACGAGGGCGTTCTGGCGCTTCTGAGCGATTCTACCAATGTTGAAAAGCCGGGTCACTCCGCCTCCGAGCGCAAGGTGGGCGAGACCTTTGATATGCTGTTTAAAAACTGTGATCAAAGGATAATCATTACTACCTTTGCCTCCAACGTTCACAGGCTTCAGCAGATCATAGACGTTGCAGCAAAGTATAAACGCAAGGTCGGCATAACCGGCAGAAGCATGGAGAATATCCTTCGCGTAGCAACCGTGCTCGGCTATCTAAATGTCCCTGAAAACGTGATAGTGGACATTAACCAAATAAATAAGCTGCCGAAGGAAAAGGTGGTCATCATTTCCACCGGCAGCCAGGGTGAAACCATGTCGGCGCTTTACCGCATGGCATTCTCCGAGCACCGTCAGATCAATATTCAGGCGGGCGACAGAGTCATAATCTCGGCTTCGGCAATTCCCGGCAACGAAAATATGATTAGCAAGGTCATTGATGAGCTGTTCCATAAGGGCGCAGAGGTCATTTATGACCGCAATACCGAGCTTCACGTATCAGGCCATGCGTCACAGGAGGAGCAAAAAATGATGCTCGCTCTTGTAAAGCCAAAATATTTTATTCCCGTTCACGGCGAATACCGTATGCTGGTAAAGCATGCTGAGCTCGGAAAGCTCATGGGGATAGAGCCGAAGAATATCGTCATCGCAGAAAACGGCAAGGTCATTGAGCTGTCTAAGAAAAGCATAAAGGTCAACGGCGCCGTTCAGTCAGGCGCGGTCATGGTCGACGGTATGGGCGTCGGAGACGTCGGCAGCGTTGTCATGCGCGACCGGCACAGGCTTGCCGAGGACGGTATGGTCGTCATAGTCGTTACCCTGTCATCCTGGGACAACAGTATGCTGGCAGATCCCGAGATACTGACCCGCGGCTTCGTATACGTCAAGGAAGCCGAAGCGATAATAGAGGAACTCAAGCGGGTCACAAGGGAAAGCGTCGAAGCCTGCGAGGAAAGCGGCGTTAAGGATTGGTCGGCAATAAAGAGCAGGATAAAGAGCAACGTATCCGGATATCTCTATAAGACGACAAAGCGCAGCCCCATGATACTGCCGCTGATCTCTGAAGTATGAGCATCCCGCTTTTTGACTGCCATTGCGATACCGCCGTAAGGGTGTGGCTAACAGGCCGAAGCCTCAGGGAAAATTCGCTGCATTTGGATCTGATGAGATTGAAAAAGTTCTCACCCGCAGCGCAAGTATTTGCCGTTTGCACTGAGACTCTTGAGGATCCGCAGGTAAAAGCGGCGGCGGTCATCCGCTATTTTAAAGAACAGATTGAAATGAATTCAGACATAGTTAAGCTATGTCTGAATTCACATGATATCGTATCCACTATGGCCGGCGGAAAGATCGCAGCGCTGCTGTCTGTTGAGGGTGCCGAGCAGATAGATGATATTGAAATGGCCTACGCTCTCGGGGTGCGGGTAGTACATATCACATGGAATTTTGATAACGGGCTGTGCGGCTCGGTCATGGGCAGCGGCGCGGGACTGAGTGAGAAGGGCAGATGCTTTGTCAAAAGAGCGCAGGAACTTGGTGTTCTGCTCGATACGTCGCATATATCTCAACAGGGATTTTGGGAGGTTCTTGAAATAAGCCGGAAGCCAGTCATCGCCGGTCACTCAAATACAAGAGCTTTATGCCCTGTACCGAGAAACCTCAGCGATGAGCAGTTTATTGCCTTGAAAAATCAGGGCGGGGGCGCGGGTATAAACCTTTATCCCGAGTTTCTCGGCCTTGGCCGTGATATTGACGCAGTTTTTGCACATATTGAGCATTTTATGGCTCTGGGCGGAGAGAAAGCCGTGTTTTTGGGCTGCGATCTTGACGGTATTGATGAAATGCCCAAAGGTATACACGGTGTCGAAGACCTTGGCAAGATATATGAGGTGCTGCTTAGGCACAACTATCCTGAAAGCCTCGTCAGGGATGTTTTTATAAACAACATTATGAACATAATGGAGAGAGTACTGTGAACATTCAGATCTTCGGCAAAAGCAAATGCTTTGACACAAAAAAAGCGGAGCGCTATTTCAAGGAGCGCCGGATAAAGTATCAGTTTGTGGATATTATGAAGTTCGGTATGAGCAGGGGAGAGCTCAACTCTGTTAAAAACGCGGTCGGTCTTGACGCAATGATTAATACAGCAGACGTTGATTACCCGCTCATACAGTATCTCGCTTCAAACGACGCAAAGCTTGAAAAGCTGTTCGACTGCCCGTGGCTTATAAAAACGCCGATAGTCCGCAACGGCAGGCAGGCTACCGTTGGCTATCAGCCAGATGTCTGGGGAAAATGGGAGTGAGGTATTAAATGCCGTCAATATCTAACCTAAAGCCCAAGAAAGTTTTTGAATTTTTTGAGCTTATTTCCTCCGTGCCTCACGGCTCGGGCAATACGGACCGGATAAGCAAACTTTGCTGCGAATTTGCCCGCCGGAGAGGACTGCGCCATATTCAGGACGCTTTGGGCAATGTCATCATCTTCAAGCCGGCCTCGGCAGGCTATGAAAATCATGAGCTTGTAATTATACAAGGGCATATGGATATGGTCACGGTCAAGACATCTGACAGCGATATCGATCTCGGCCTCGAAGGACCGCGTCTTAGAACCGACGGGAAATACCTCTGGGCTGACGGAACGAGCCTCGGCGCCGATGACGGCATTGCAATCGCCATGGCAATGGCCGTTCTGGATTCTGATGATATCCCGCATCCGCCAATCGAAGCCGTTTTCACCATAAACGAGGAGACAGGGATGGACGGCGCGGAATTCATTGATGCCTCTGTCTTATCAGGCCGAAGGATGCTCAATATAGATTCCGAAGCTGAAGGCGTTATAACCGCCGGCTGTGCGGGAGGAATGCGGGTATTCGGGGAATTTCCGGTGAACTACAGTGTTCGCACTCTGCACAGTTTGCGGCTTACGCTGAACGGCCTTATCGGCGGACATTCAGGCAGTGAGATACATCGTAACAGGATAAATGCAAATGCTTTGATGGCGCAGCTGCTCCATGGCCTTCAGAAGCTCGCGCCAGTGAGCCTCGCGGCTTTGAACGGCGGCGAGAAGGATAATGCCATCGCAAATGCCGCAAGCGCCGTCATAGTGTTCGCTCCCGAGAACTTCATCGCAGTTTCAGAGTATCTTTCAGACTTTAAAGACACGGTTATTTGTGATATCTCAAAAAACGAGCCTGATGTAAAGCTTGACGTCGAGAATTTAGGGGTAGGGGAGATCGACTCAGGTGATTTTGACGCAAGCGAAAGGATCATCAACGCAATATATAATCTGCCCAACGGCGTTATTACCATGAACCCGTATATCCCGGGGCTCGTTCAGACCTCGACGAATCTCGGCATAGTCAGATCAGATGTCAGTTCCGTAAAGCTTACCTTCTGCCTGAGAAGCTCCGATATGTCAGAGCTTGACGAGCTAAGAAAGCGTATTTCCGATACTATAGTTACCTTCGGAGGCAAAGCGTCCGCCGGCGGAGCATATCCCGCGTGGGAATATAAAACCGACTCGCCTCTGCGCGATAAGGCTGTTGAAAGCTATACTAAGCTGTTCGGTAAGCCGCCGAAGATCGAGGTCATACACGCAGGACTTGAATGCGGGCTTTTCTCTGCGAAGATACCGGAGCTTGACTGCATATCCTTCGGGCCGGATATTTTGGATATCCACACCGTAAATGAGAAGCTTAGCGTTGCCTCCGCCGAGCGGACATATGCTCTGCTCCTTGACCTGCTGAAAAATCTATAAAAGTAAAAAATACCGGCTCAAAGCCGGTATTTTTGATGAGTGAGTCTGTAAGCCGGGTTCTGTCTTAAACGACCATCTATCTAATCCTGCCGTTACCGACAGGCTCAAGCCACCTCCTGAGGACGATCGGGCAGATCTCTTGTCCTCCCACGGTGTTGCTCCGGATAGAGTTTACAGCATCAACATGTCTCCATGCGACGAGTGAGCTCTTACCTCACTTTTCCACCCTTACCGATCGCTCGGCGGTATATTTCTGTTGCACTTGTCCGAGGGTCACCCCTGGCGGGCGTTACCCGTTATCCTTGCCCTATGGAGCCCGGACTTTCCTCACGCACTTCCTTTCGGAATGTGCCCGCGGTCGTTCGGCCCACTCAACACGATATTTTACCCATTTAAGCGTATTAAGTCAATAGAAAAAACTTGTATTGGAATCGGTTTGGCTTTATAATAATAAAGATTTGGAGGTCTGCGTTATGACTTTTTCGGAATATATTAACAGCATTAAGGATAAGCGCATCGGAGTTATTGGCATAGGTGTCAGCAACACTCCGCTTATTGAAAAGCTGCTGGAGCGCGGATGCGATGTCACCGCCTGCGACAAAAGAGACGCCGAAGCTCTCGGCGCGGATTATGAGCGGCTGTCCAACATGGGCGCAAAGCTCTGCCTTGGAGATAAATACCTCGATGAGCTGAATTTTGATATCATTTTCAGAACGCCGGGGCTCATGCCCTTTGACGAGCACCTTACGTCTGCGGCCGCCAAAGGAGCTGAGGTCACCTCCGAAATGGAGGTTTTCTTCAGACTATGCCCGTGCAGGATAATAGCCGTTACGGGAAGCGACGGTAAAACTACTACTACCACAATTATTTCGGAGCTTTTGAAGGCGCAGGGCTTTACGGTGCATTTGGGCGGCAATATAGGCAGGCCTTTACTGTGTGATGTTGATAAAATGAACGTCTCGGATTTTGCAGTTCTTGAGCTCAGCTCATTTCAGCTTCACAGCATGAAATGCAGACCTGACGTTGCCGTTATCACCAACATTTCGCCCAATCACCTTGACCGTCATAAGGATTATCAGGACTATATTGACGCAAAGAGCTATATTTTCCTCAATCAGGGACCGGAGAATAAGCTGATACTCAACCATGAAAATGAATACTCCGAATACTACGCCGGAAAGGCAAAATCCTCTGTCAGCTTCTTCAGCAGAGTGTCAAAGCCCGAAAACGGTGTTTATGCTGAGGACGGCATAATATACAGAGTAAAAAGCGGAGTTCCTGCAAGGCTCATGGCCGCCGATGATATCAGGCTTCCCGGGCTTCATAACCTTGAAAACTATATGGCTGCCTTTGCAGCGACCGACGGCCTTGTGGATGACAGTGTCTGCATTAAAGTTGCAAAGAGCTTTGACGGAGTTGAGCACCGTCTTGAGCGCGTAAGAGAGCTGGGCGGAGTTGTATACATTAATGATTCCATCGGCACCAGCCCCAGCCGCACCGCTGCCGGACTTCATGCGCTTAAGGTAAAACCCATTCTCATCGCCGGCGGATATGATAAGCACATTCCCTTCGACAGCTTAGGCGATGAGATTTGTCAGCATGTAAAAAAGCTTTATCTTACAGGCGCAACGGCAGATAAGATAGCTCAGGCCGTGAAGGCTTCAGCCTACTATACCAAGGATTTCCCGCTCGTGATAATTGACGATTTCGACGAAGCCGTTCATGCGGCGGCGGCCGCAGCCGAGCCTGGGGATATCGTGCTTCTTTCTCCCGCCTGCGCGGCGTTTGATAAGTTTAAAAACTTTATGGAGCGCGGCAAGCATTTTAAAAAGATAGTCATGGAGCTTTAATATGAAAATTTCAGATATAAAACCCGAGGTATATGCTCTTGCAAAAGAAGTCGAGGCCGAGATTAAGGCGCAGTTTGAAAGGATCGACCGGACTGCGGAGCTGAACACGATAAAGGTCATGTCTGCTTTTCAGGATAACAAGGTATCCGATACCTGCTTTGCGGGCACCAGCGGATACGGATACGACGATCTGGGCAGGGAAGTGCTGGATAAGGTCTATGCTCAGGTGTTCAAAACCGAGGCGGCCCTTGTCAGAATAGGCTTTGTCAACGGCACTCACGCCCTTACGTCGGCACTTTTTGCTCTGCTCAAGCCCGGCGACACGCTGCTTTCTGTCACCGGACTGCCCTATGACACATTGAGAAACGCTATAGGTATTGAAGGAAATTGCCACGGCTCGCTGAAGTTTTACGGTATAAATTACGCCCAGGTCGATCTCAAGGACGGAAATCCCGATATCGATGCCATAAAGCTTGCAGCCGCTGATAAGTCGGTTGCCGCGGTTCTCATCCAGCGTTCCAGAGGCTATGAGGACAGGCGTGCTCTCTCGCCCGAGGAGATAGGGGAGATCTGCGCCGTCGTAAAGTCCGTCAATCCCGATATAAAAGTCATGGTCGATAACTGCTACGGAGAATTCACGGCCGAGCACGAGCCTACCGAATACGGCGTTGACCTTATGGCCGGCTCTCTTATCAAAAACCCCGGCGGAGGTCTCGCTCCAACCGGCGGATATATCGTCGGCAGAGCAAAGCTCGTGGAAAACGCCGCGATGCGCCTTACCGCTCCGGGCATCGGCGGAGAATGCGGAGCAACGCTCGGAAACAACCGTCTGCTGTTCCAAGGCTTTTTCATGGCGCCGCACATAACCGCGCAGGCGCTCAAAACCGCCGTATTCTGCGCGGCAATGATGAAAAAAGCTGGCTTTGAGACATCTCCCGCCGCTGATGAGCCCAGAAATGATATCATTCAGATGATAAGTCTGAAAACCGCGGACAACATGAAAAGATTCTGCCGCGGCATACAGAGCGGCGCACCTGTTGACTCCTTTGTAACTCCAGAGCCGTGGCAGATGCCCGGCTACAACGTTCCCGTCATCATGGCCGCCGGCGCTTTTGTTCAGGGCTCATCCATTGAGCTTTCCGCGGACGGCCCCATGAAAGAGCCCTACATCGCCTATATGCAGGGCGGTATCACATATGAATCGGGAAAACTCGGTATTATGATGGCAGTCAGTGAGATGTTGAGCTGAGTTTTATCATATAATACATGGGGTGGTCTCATGTATTATCGCCGACGCAGAAAGCCAAACTATGTGCATTCTGAAGATAAAGGCAGGCATAGACGCCGCTCTAAGCTTGGTTTACTCTTCCCCTTGTTAGTATTGATCCTTGTCGCAGCAATAAGCTTGTTTCTCGGCGACCTGGCTACTCAGATGGCTGTGTCGGATGCGACCGACATCGTCACCAAAACAGTCAACGATTCGATAAACGAGGTCATAGGGGAAGGCGTATACGGCTTTGACTACTTTGTCACGCTCGAAAAGGACGATGCGGGTAACGTCACCGCCATATCAAGCGATATGGCGCATATAAATACGCTTTCTACCGAAATACTCAATTCCGTTATTGAGTCGACGGACAACGGTATAATCAAGATAAATATACCCGCCGGAAACCTGAGCGGACTTAATCTGCTTCTTAATAAGGGGCCTGATATTCAGGTCGATATAATAATGCTCACATCATCCCGTGTGGATTTCCGGAACGAGATGGTCTCCTGCGGGATAAATCAGGCAAAATATCAGCTTGTTTTAGAGGTCACGGTCGATATCGATATCCTCGTGCCGTGGGGTACCGAAAAAGCTACCACTGTTACGGAGGTCATCGTTGCCGATACTGTCATTGTCGGTAAAGTCCCGAACACATATCTTAACATGGAGAACTGATTTATGGATGTTACAAAAGAAATTGAACGGCTGCGCAGAGAGCTTGAGTACCATAATAAGCTTTATTATGTGGACGATGCGCCGGTTATTTCCGATTTTGAATATGATATGCTGATGCAGCAGCTAATTAAGCTTGAGGAGGAGCATCCGGAGCTAATAACCCCGAATTCACCAACTCAAAGAGTCGGCGGAGCCGCTCTGTCGCAGTTTAATCAGGTGCAGCATCAGGTGCCGCTTGAGAGCCTCAGCGACGTCTTCTCTTATGAGGAGCTCGCCTCCTTCGTTGAGCGTATGGACAGCCAGCTTGACGAGGAACACACTTACTGCGTTGAGCCGAAGATCGACGGGCTTTCAATGTCGCTTGAATATGAAAACGGAGTTTTTGTCCGCGGCGCAACGCGCGGTGACGGCCTGATAGGCGAGGATGTGACTGAAAATCTGCGCACCGTCAGAAGTCTGCCGCTGCGGCTCACGGATGCACCGGAAAGGCTCATCGTCCGAGGCGAGGTCTATATGTCTAAGTCAGTGTTCAGGGAGCTCAATTCGATCCGCGAGATAAACGGCGAAGCATTGCTCGCCAATCCGCGCAATGCGGCTGCAGGCTCCATACGCCAGCTTGACCCCAAGGTCGCAGCGTCACGAAAGCTTGATATTGTGTGCTTTAATATGCAGTATGCAAGCGGAGAGCAGTATTTAACTCACGCGCAGACGCTTGACGCTCTTAAGCACATGGGCTTTCCTGTAGTTCCTTATAAGCTTTGCAGTACTATCAAGGGCTGCTGTGAGCGTATAGACTGGATAGGAGAGCACAGAGACGAATTCGCCTATGATATAGACGGCGCCGTTATTAAAATAAACTCGCTTGCTCAGCGCAGTTATCTCGGCAGTACGTCAAAATTTCCCCGCTGGGCAGTGGCATACAAGTATCCGCCTGAAAAAAAAGAAAGCAGGGTAGTGGATATAGTCGTCCAGGTCGGGAGGACAGGCGTTCTGACCCCGAAGGCGGTAATCGAGCCTGTAAGGCTCGCCGGAACGACGGTCACAAACGCGACCCTCCACAATCAGGATAATATAGACAGGCTTGGTATAAGGATTGGCGATACGGTCCTGGTGCAGAAGGCGGGAGAGATCATACCCGAGGTGCTTTCTGTGAATATGTCAAAGCGTCCGGATAACACTGTTCCGTACAGGATGCCGGAGTTTTGTCCCGAGTGCGGCGCACCCGTTATCAGAGACGAGGACGGTGTTGCTCTGCGCTGCACAAACCCCGAGTGCCCCGCGCAGAGACTTCGCAATCTTGCCCACTTTGCCTCCAAAGAGGCAATGGATATTGACGGGCTTGGTATTTCGGTTTGCCAGTCACTTATCGGCAGCGGCCTTGTAAACAGTCCGGCAGAGCTGTACTATCTCGATGCACAATCTGTCGCCGCGCTCGAGCGCATGGGCAAAAAATCCGCCGAGAACCTTATAAATGCTATTGAAAAAAGCAAAGGGAAGGGGCTTGCAAGCCTTATCTGTGCTTTTGGCATACGTCAGGTAGGGCAGAAGGCTGCGAAGACTCTGGCATCGAGCTTCGGATCGCTCGATAAGCTCATGGAGGCAAGCGAGCTTGAGCTGATGGCAATACCTGATATAGGAGCTGTCACCGCAGGCTTTATAAAAGAGTGGTTTGAACTGCCGCAGTCGAGGCACCAAATCGAGCTTCTGCGTCAGGCAGGAGTTTCCTTTGAAAGCAATGAGACTGTAAGGGATTCAAGATTTGATGGTATGACATTCGTTCTCACCGGTGAGCTCAGCTCATATAAGCGTGACGAGGCTGCGGCCATAATAGAGAGCTTCGGCGGGAAGACGTCATCCTCCGTATCGAAAAAAACTACAATGGTGCTTGCCGGCGAAAACGCCGGAAGCAAGCTTAAGAAAGCCACTGAGCTCGGGATAAAGGTCATAAGCGAAAGTGATTTTGAAGAAATGATAAAGTGAAAGAGACGCTGCATCAAATGATGCGGCGTCTCTTTCACTAATTTCCCGTTCCTCCATATAATGAATTACAAAGGAGGACTGCACAAGTGGATAATAAGAATAACTGCGGTTTCAAAGACGGAGCCTTGCCGTCCTGCGCACCGCTGGCAATGGCATATGTTCCAATGCAGGGAAGCGTGAAGCCGACCTATAATCCCGCCGAAGCGCTCAGCAGAGGCACATTATTCCCCGGACTTGACCTTCCGTTTATGGGTATGGTCAATACCGGAGACCTGACCGGAACCCCATTGGGTGAGGTAATGGCACTTGACTTTGTCGCACATGAGCTCGCTCTCTATCTTGATACGCACAGCGATGATGCCGAGGCTTTTGAAATATATAAAAACATTCTGGCTCTCGCGAAAACCGCCCATGAAAAATATGTAAAGCTCTATGGCCCGATCACAAAGCAGGATCTCCTGCAGGCCCAGAGCTATACCTGGCTCAAGAATCCCTGGCCGTGGGATTATTGCGGTAAAATGGAGGGCTGAAAATGTTTATATATCAGAAAAAACTTCAATATCCCGTGAAGATCTCAAAACCCAATCCGGCGCTTGCAAAGTTCATAATTAGTCAATACGGCGGTCCGGATGGCGAGCTTGGAGCGTCTCTTAGATACCTCAGCCAGCGATACAGCATGCCTTACCCAGAGCTTAAAGGACTGCTGACTGATATAGGAACCGAGGAATTGGGCCACCTTGAAATGGTTGCGTCTATCGTGCATCAGCTTACAAGAAAAATGACTCCCGAAGAGATAAAGAAGGCCGGATTTGATGCATATTTTGTTGATCACACGGCAGGCGTATATCCTCAGTTTGCCTCGGGTACGCCGTGGACAGCAGCGACTATGCAGGTCAAAGGAGATGTGATAACGGATCTGAGCGAGGATATGGCCGCGGAGCAGAAAGCCCGCACCACATATGATAATATTCTCCGTCTTTCCGACGACCCTGACGTCAATGATGTGATACGTTTCCTGCGCGAAAGGGAGATAGTTCATTATCAGCGCTTCGGCGAGGGGCTCAGAAACGCTATCGAAAAAATGGATTCCAAGAATTTCTACGCAGTTAACCCTGCATTTGATTGAAAAAAATATTCCTCGTATTCACGAGGAATATTTTTTCATATTAATTCAGATTTGCTTAGCAGCGGCTGCGTTTCTGCTGCGTTCAAGTTTGGAAAGCCACATGGCAGCGGTCGCGTCACCGGTGATATTAAGGGTAGTGCGTCCCATATCAAAGAGCTTATCAACACCCGCAATAATTGCAATGCCTTCGACCGGCAGACCCACCTGCATGAGCACCATGGAAAGCATAATCATGCCGGCGCCGGAAACACCTGCCGTTCCTATTGAGGCAAGTGTTGCTGTGAGCACGATCATACCCATCTGTCCGAGAGTAAGGTCTACGCCGTAGCAACAGGCGATAAACACCGCCGCAACCGCCTGATAAATAGCGGTGCCGTCCATGTTGATGGTAGCGCCCAAAGGCAGCACAAAGGAGCTGACCTCGGGCTCAGCGCCCATATTATTGCAGCATTCAATATTGATGGGTAGGGTAGCGTTAGAAGATGTTGTTGTGAATGCGGTAAGCATGGCGGGGGCCATGCCCCTGAAGAAGGACGCAGGTCTCATACCTGCCAGAAATTTCACACTGCAGCTATACACGATACCGAGGTGTAGGATGTATCCTATATAAGCTACGCAGACAACAAGGGCAAGAGAACCTACGATCTTTGCCCCGTTTACCGCAACAACGTCAGCCATAAGGCAGAAAACTCCGATAGGAGTTAGCTTAATTATCATCATGAGAACTTTCATGGTGACTTCATTCATACAGTTTACAAGCTCTGCGATCTTCTGCCCCTTGGCACCCGCTGTAAGTACACCCGCGCCGAAGAATATAGCGATGCAAATTACCGGCAGCATATTAGCCTCGACCATCGGTTTAAAAACGTTGTCGGGGAAAATAGCGATTATTACGTCCATGACCTTTGGGGCTTCGGCCGCATTATACTCAAGACTGCTGGTAACGCTTTGGTCGAGAGCGGGGAAGAAGCCCTTAAAGCAGTTGACTACAACAAGGCCGATGACGACCGCAAAGGCGGTCGTTAAAATATAGTAGACGATGGTTTTAATCCCCAGGCTTCCCACCCGTTTAAGGTCGTTAAGTGAGATAACGCCGTCCATGATCGAGAACACAACGACCGGAACTACCATAAATTTAAGCAGATTTATGTATATTGTCCCGAGTGGCTTGAGGTAATCGGTCGTAAATGTGCTCTCAGGTGCCAGCTTAAGAAATGCAAAGCCGACCAGAATACCTGCAAACAAGCAGATGATTATCCAGCCGGCAAGGTTGATTTTGCGCTTTTTCCTCATAACTGTTCCTCCTATAATTGATGCCGATATAGTAGCATATATATTTATGCTAATCCATCGAAAAAGATACATCAGCGGGAATATTTATGAGTAATTTGCACAAAATCGCATTTCTTAGCATCGCTTTTGGCAATGCGTTTTTATATTTTGTCGAAAAACACGTTTACTCCATGGTCACAGTGTTTTTCGTAGGTGCAACAGCCCTGACTTTTTTCAGACGAGCATAGCGGGGGAGAGAATTACTGCGGGGTATCTTCGGTTCTCCTTGAATTAGGGGCAGCACATAATTGATAAAATCATTTGTTACATAGTTGCCGTCCTCGGTTATCCACTCAATCGGCACCTTTTTCTCGTAATTTGCAACGCTGTTAAGAGAAAGAAGTACAGGCCTGCAGGAATACAGTCCCGATGTATCATCACGCTCAAGAGCAACCATTTTACCTGTTTCTCCCGAAATAGCAGCTTCAACGGCAGTTTTTCCGACCATAAATGCCTCTTCAATGTCAACCGCCGACGCGATGTGTGCCGAGCTGCGCTGCAGAAGACTAAGCTCAATACCGCGTACCTTCTTAAGGTTAAGACGCTCCTTCAGATAATTTGCAAGCTTAACGGCAAGACCGCCGAGCTGCGCATGTCCGAATCCATCCGTGCCGGAAGTTTTAGCCTCAGAAACAAAAGAGCCGTCGGCGTAATGCAGTCCCTCAGATACTGCGACAAGAACATTTCTCTTTTGCTTCATTATCTTTACCACATCATCTGTAAAAGCATCGAGATCAAAAGTTATCTCGGGCAGGTATATAAGGTCGGGGCCGCATCCATTTCCGTATTCAGTGGCAAGAGCCGCACTGGCTGTCAACCAGCCGGCATGACGGCCCATTATCTCAACAATGGTCACCATGTCGGTATTATATACATCGGTATCCTTGCCGATCTCCATGCAGGCAGTGGCAATAAATTTTGCCGCGCTTCCGAAGCCGGGACAATGGTCGGTTCCGAAAAGATCGTTGTCGATAGTTTTGGGAACTCCCATAACGCGGCACTCATATCCTATCTTCTCCATGTACTTGCTTATCTTATTGCAGGTATCCATGGAATCGTTTCCGCCATTATAGAAAAAGTACCGCACGTCATATTTTTTAAATATCTCAAGAATTCGCTTATAATCGCTGTCATCCACATCAGGGTCAGCCATTTTATATCTGCATGAGCCAAGCTCCGAGGACGGAGTATTGAGCAAAAGCTTAAGCTCGTAATCCTCCTCTTCATCCATATCATAGAGCTCGTCATTAAGTACTCCCTGAATCCCGTAGGCCGCGCCATATACTTTCGTAATGACGTCGGAGTCAAGCGCAGTCCTTATAACGCCGTAAGCACTGGCATTTATGACCGCAGTAGGGCCGCCTGACTGGCCGAAAATACACGCACCGGTCAGAGGTGAATCAAAAAAATTATCCAAAATTGCGCCTCCATCTGCTAATGATTATTGATTATACCATGTTTGGGGTTTATAATAAATATATAATTACAGATAATTAGGCAATTTTACTAATTATTTTTCTAACAGGAGGATCTATATAATGCCACTCGTAACAACTAAGGAAATGTTTAAAAAGGCCTACAAGGGTGGGTATGCCATCGGCGCTTTTAACGTGAACAACATGGAGATCGTCCAGGGCATAACAGAGGCCGCCGCGGATCTTAACGCTCCGCTCATTCTTCAGGTATCTAAGGGCGCCCGTGCCTATGCCAATCACACATATCTTATGAAGCTTGTTGAGGCCGCGGTCGAAGAGACGGGCCTGCCCATCGCGCTGCACCTCGATCACGGCGACAGCTTTGATATATGCAAGTCCTGCATTGACGGAGGCTTTACATCTGTCATGATCGACGCGTCATCAAAGTCTTTTGAGGATAATATCGCGCTCACGCGCCAAGTGGTCGAATACGCTCATGACCGTGGAGTAGTAGTGGAAGCCGAGCTCGGAACACTTGCCGGTATAGAGGACGATGTGAACGTCAGCGCCGAGGATTCCTCATACACTCGTCCCGAGGACGTTCAGGAATTCGTCGAACGCACAGGATGCGATTCTTTGGCAATAGCGATAGGCACCTCTCACGGTGCGTATAAATTCAAGCCCGGCACCAAGCCACAGCTTCGCTTTGATATTCTTGAGGATGTTGAGCGCCGTCTGCCCGGATTCCCGATAGTTCTTCACGGCTCTTCGTCCGTGCCGCAGGAATTTGTTAAGATCATAAACGAGAACGGCGGGAATATGCCCGGTGCGATTGGTGTTCCGGAAGATCAGCTCCGCAGGGCAGCCTCAATGGCGGTCTGTAAAATAAACATCGACTCCGACCTTCGTCTTGCCATGACCGCGACTATCCGCAAATACTTCAACGATCACCCCGATCACTTCGACCCGCGCCAGTATCTCAAGCCGGCAAGAGCCGCTATCAAAGACATGGTGGCACATAAGCTGGTCGATGTTCTTGGCTGTGACGGTAAGGCCTGAACGTAAACAGAAACTTTGAACAGGGAGGTGCTGTTATGGCAAAAAAGGCAGCGGGCGCAGGACGCAGAAATGACAAACAAGTTTTGCCTGATCTGTTTACGCTAATAAGGGCCGCAGTCTCCGTTTTGCTGCTCGTACTCGCGTATTCAGTAATTACAGCACACTTTATATCTATCCTGCTTCTGATAGCTGCAATCGTGATCTGTGGCTTTGATATTGCTCTTATTTCATACGCAGAAATAAGAAAAAAGGATTATTTAAGCAGTTGTCTCCTTATATTGATCGTTGTAATAGCCAGCTTCTGCGTGGGATGCTATATTGAATCCGTCGTTACATTGGTCGTATATCAGACGTGTCGTGTATTTCTCGACTATGCATCAAAGCTGACCAAAAGAAGCGCATATAAGGCTGTATCGGCTGATGACCCGGACGCTCAGGCCGGCTTAAGAGCAATACTGAGCAGCCCCGAGGCATCAAAGAACTCGATCCATGCAAAGTATATGCCGTATTTTGAGCTGTTTTCAAAGGCTGCATTCATTGTGGGCTTACTCTATGCGGCAGTCGTTCCGCTCATAAGCGATATGAGCTTTATTATGAGTATTCGTCGCGGATGTATGCTCGTTGCTGCCTCTATCCCTGCATCCGCATTAGTATCTCTGCCTTTGTGTACTGCAGCGGGACTCGGTCTGTCTGCTGGATACGGAGTGTTCATAAAAAGCGCAAAGACGCTTGAGGATACCGGAAAGATCAGCGCGGTAATATATGATAAGGCAGATGTTTTTACGGAGGGAACGCCAAAGCTCGTATCGCTGAGCTCTCCCATCCTTGATAATGACACCTTTTTGCAGCTTGCCGCGTACACGGCATATAATTCCGAGCAAAGGATCGCGGTACCTATCGTCAGCGCCTATGGCGGGGATATAGTATCGGATTATATAAGCGGGTTCAGAGAATTGCCCGGTTGCGGCATGGAGATAAAGCTTCGCGGTCGAAGCGTGCTTTTGGGAACTAGGGAGCTGTTTGATGCTCGCGGTATCGCAATACCGGCCGAGGGACTGAAAAAAGGCTATGTATTATATATGGCTGTGGCCGAAAACTACGCCGGAAGTATAAGCTTCAAGGAAAACATAAATCCATATGCCGAAAGCGTTATTTCCGATTTCGCGGCAATGGGCAATATCAAAAGCATTCTTCTGACTGAGGACGGCAGGGAAGTGAGCGAAAGACTTGCCCGGGCGCTCAATATTGATGAGCTCCACTATGAATGCGACTCGGTCAAAAAGGCAGGTATAATTCAGCAGTACGCGGATGAATTGCCCGAAGGCGGTAAGCTCTTGTATGTAAGTGCGGAGAATCTTGACTATCATACGGCCGCAGATATTGACGCGAAGGTCGGCTACGCGGCCGATAATGCGGATATGCTCATGAGCAATATCGGTATTTTCGGACTGCCGGTGGCCTATATGGCCTCCAAGCGGGTCAAGAGACTGTCGATCGAAAATCTTGCGTTTACTATCTTAATCAAGGCCGTTTTGGTAGTTCTCGCACTCACGGGTAATGCAACGATTTGGTTCATCGTAGCTGTGGATTTTGCCGCCTCGATAGCAGGCGTTCTCAACATCGCAAGGCTGCCTAATGTTCCTCTGAATGAGCAGATCAAAGAAAAAATCGAACAATAATAAGGTCAGTAAATAAGGCGCTGTTCATAAGGATGAGCGCCTTGTTTATTGTCCGGAAATAGTATTGGAATTGAGGAGCTGTATGGGTAAGATTTTGGCTTCATGGAGCGGTATGCGCAAATACCTTGAGCAGGAAATGATTGCAGATTGCCTGAAAGGCCGCGTGCGCTATAATTGTACAACCTATACGGGAATGGATGGCTGCAGGATTTTTGAGATATTTATTGATAAGAAACTCGTAAAACAGTTTTCTTGGGAGACAGTTAATACATATTTCATCAACAACGGCCTTTCTGTCACCGGATGCCGCAAGCAAGCTGCCGGTACAGCAGAGTATTGGGAAGGCTTTTGGGAGACACTCGACCGTGTTCCGATGAACAGCAGAACAGAGTATACAGATGATGAATTTTGCGAAGCGCTGGAACAATACCGTAATCAATCCATTCAAAACAGTATATCTTCTGAGAATCCTTTGGTCAGAATGTTTGCCGTTTTAGACCGGCGTATCGGAAAAAGGACGCTTAAAAGCTTAGCTGTGCATGAAGATATTCACCCCGAATGGCTTAAGCAGTTCTACAAATTAAGATACGACGCCGAAAACTTATGATTAAAGGCTTGCCAAAGGGCAAGCCTTATTTTTTATTCGGATTAAAGCTGCCGAGGGGATTGGCATCGGCGGCTGTTCTGAGCTCTGAATTATCAATATGGGTATATATCTGAGTAGTATTCAGGTTATCATGCCCGAGAAGCTCCTGCAAAGTCCTGACGTCAACTCCGTTTTGCAGCATCAGGGTAGCGGCGGTATGGCGCAGCTTATGAGATGAATACTTGTCTGCGTCCAGACCGGCTCTCCTAAGTGAGTTTTTGACCATACTGTGCACAGCTTCCCGACTCATCCTTGTGCGTCTGTTAGACAAAAACAGCGCGTTTTTGTCAATTGCCGCAATTGTTCTCCTGACAATTAAGTACCGATTTATGGCATCGGCGCAGGCGTCATTGATATAGACCACGCGCTCTTTGCTGCCCTTACCGAACACTCTGATGTGATCCTCACGTATGTCCTGAATGTTCAAGCCCACGATCTCAGAAATGCGAAGTCCGCAATTGAGAAAAATGCAGAGAATACAGTAATCACGCTCTTTATTTTTACCGTCGACAGAGGAGAGGAGGGCCTGTGCTTCCTGCAGCGTAAGGTAGCGGGGCAGCGTATTGGGTATCTTGGGCACATCAAGATCCTGTAACGGATTGACATCGATAAGCTTTGCTTTTGTTGATAAATATTTATAAAAGCTGCGCAGAGTGGATACCTTACGGGCTCTTGTTGACGCCTTTGTGCCGTATTCCGTATCACGACTGCGCTGGTTCTTAACTCTGTCTCTGGATAGGAAGGACAGATACTCATAGACCTCAGTAACGGTGACAGACTTCACGAAGTCAATATCTATATCGCTAATGCTGATTTCATCAAGTTCAGTATTGCGCGGTACAATCCCGCGAATGATCTTCATGTATCTGAAAAAGGTACGCAGATCAAGATAGTATTCCTCAACTGTTTTTTTAGAATGACCTTTGATAGTTTCGTGATAGATCAAAAAACCCTTTATTATTTCCGGTGCTTCAGTTCTGTAGTCCATAATATAACAACCCCGCTTAATTATCTGAAATTATTATAATGGGGAAGTGCCGAAATGTCCATTGGCAGATTGACTAAAAATTAAACAAAATAAAGATTTTGTTTAATTTGGGGGAGTTTAAAAACGAAAGCACTTCATCAAAATGGCTTTACGCCCGTTTGCCGTGCTTTCATTCAATTTCCTCTGTTAGCGGTATCGCGCTGCCGATATCGAACAGCTCGTCTTCTGTCAGATATACGGCTTCGATGCCGCGTTTACTTAGAAAGCTTTCGATTTTGTTTCTCTCGTAAGTGTTCCTTATCATTCCGGTGAAAGCAACTTTATTTTTGTCGATCTTAAATGATGATCCGCCAATAAAACCATACTTAAATCCATCCAGTGTTGCAAGACCTTTATCAACGAGCAGAGCTTCAATGCCGTTTGCTGCAGCTATCTGCGTTATCTTACTGTCATCAGTAATTATCGCGTTTTCATCTACTACGCAGATCGAGCATTTTGTATAGCCTTGCTTACATGGGATCATTTCACAGTCAAGTTTTCCTACGACAGATTTATCCGCGGTATTCGGATTATATATAAGCTTACCTCCAATAAGGCAGAAATTTAATCCGGCGTCCATGGGATACGCCTTGCCCGTCGGATTTGGTACCGTGAACAGCTCTATCTTTTGGATATCTATATTGTCAAATAATTGACTATTTCTCAGAAACTCGTAAACCGTTATTCTGCTTCCGCCTAAATGAGCTGCCATCATGTCGCAATGGCCGGACAGACGTTCATCCGCGAACTCATTATTCCTCAGCCAAATTGGGCTCAAATTGTTCTGAATAAGCGCATTTTCTAGCGTATTTCGATACTTTTTGCCAATAATTATATGTCTTACTCTGCTTTGCGGCAGATGCGGTTTTTCAATAAATCCAAGCATATCAACCCAAAGTCGCTTTTATTGCTTCCCGTATGTCCTTGACCGAGATCAGCTCAAGATCACCGGGCTTTTTGATGTCGTCCTTGATATGCGCAGGTATAATACAGCGCTTAAATCCAAGCCTCGCTATTTCAGAGAGCCTTGAATTGAGATTGCTGACACTGCGGATTTCTCCGGACAGACCGACCTCTCCTACTGCTGCCAGGTCTCTGCCGAGCGGAAGATCCCTGAAGCTGCTTGCAATCGCAAGAAGCGTTGCCAGATCTGCGGCCGGCTCGTCCAGCTCAAGTCCGCCTATAACATTAATGTATGCATCGCAGCCGGAAACTGACATACCGCCGCGCTTCTCAAGCACAGCAAGTAATAAAGTGGCACGGTTGTAGTCGATACCGTTTGTACTGCGTCTGCCCGAGTTATACGCCGCCGGAGCTATAAGAGCCTGTATCTCGGCCAATATCGGACGCGAACCCTCTATAACACAGGTAACGCAGGTCCCAGGGGCGTTCTGCGGTCTTCCTGACAGCATTATCTCCGATGGATTTTTAAGCTCTTTGAGTCCTGTTTCGGCCATTTCAAAAACGCCAATCTCATTTGTAGAGCCAAAACGGTTTTTGCCCGCCCTCAGTATTCTGAAGGAGGTGCTGCGCTCGCCCTCAAAATACAAAACGCAGTCCACCATATGCTCAAGCACTTTGGGTCCGGCTATGCTCCCCTCTTTATTTATATGGCCGATAACAAAGGTTGTGAAGCCTTTTTCCTTCGTCATGCGCATGATCGACATGGTGCATTCGCGCACCTGGCTGACGCTGCCGGGCGCAGAGCTTATATCCTGATCGAACATAGTTTGAATAGAGTCGATTATAACAATATCAGGCGAGAGCGCTTCAATGTTTTCCAGAACCTCTGTAAGTCCGGTCTCCGCAAGAACATATATGTCGCCCTTATCGACGCCGAGGCGCTGAGCGCGCATTTTCAGCTGACGCTCGCTTTCCTCGCCGGTGATGTATAGGATCTTAGGATTTCCCTCAGTCATACCACAGAGCTGGAGCAGGAGCGTTGATTTGCCGATGCCCGGAGCGCCGCCCACCAGCACCAGCGAGCCTTTTACCGCTCCACCGCCCAAAACTCTGTCAAGCTCCCCTATTCCTGTTGAAAACCTGAGTTCGGCTTCGGTATCCAGCTCCGCTATAAGCTTCGGCTTCTTTAAAAACATTTTTGCAGAACTGCCCTTAGCCGCTCCCCTTCCCTTAACATCCGCTTTTACCTCTACCAGGCTGTCCCATGCGCCGCAGGCTGTGCATCTGCCGCTCCATTTAACCGTTTCATTGCCGCATTCAGAGCAGCAGAACACTGTCTTTTGTTTCATATTTCCTCCTACGCCGGAAACTGACTGTTTGAAAACTGTATATACGAGCCTATCAGAATCACAGCAATTTTAAGCTGGTATTCCGAGGTCGAGAGCTGTCGGGACTCGTCCGGATTTGACATAAACCCACATTCAGCCAGTATTGCAGGACATTTGACGCTTGACGTAAGCAGAAGCTCCGACGGAGCAGGTCTTGCCACCCTTCGGTTCTCCGGGTCGAGAAGCGAGACCATATTATCCTGCGTGATGAGGCCGAGTTCTCGGCTTCCCTCGGTATCAGCATACATTATTTCAGCTCCGCTGACAAGCTCACTCGGAAATTTATTTTGGTGAATACTGATAAGCAGCGAATTTTCAATCGAATTTGCCAGCTCAGCCCGCGAAACCAAGCTGTTATGCTCGCTGTAACTGCCGCTGTCGGAGTTGTCGCTGTCCGTATCGCGGGTAAGGACACAGTCTATTCCCAAGAAATCAGAGAGTGCCGACATTTTGAGCGCGATGCTCAGATTAATATCGCTTTCTTTTTTCCCGTCGGCGGATACAGCTCCGCCGTCCACGCCTCCGTGTCCGGCATCAATAACAAGCGTATATGCTCTCATCGCACTGTCAGCGCCCACGGCGGTATTGCGCGGAAAGATAATAAGCGCCGCTGCCGCGAGGACCGCAACGGCCGCAAGCACAGACGTCACCTTAATAAAGCTTTTAAGCTCAACCGTAATAAACACATAATCACCCCACTAACAAACTATGTTCGCGGGGTGATTATTATATCATTCGGTTACGAATTTTTCAAGGCGGTCAAGGCCCTTTTCGATATTCTCCATTGACGCGGCATATGACCAGCGGACAAAGTTCTTAATGCCGAAGCCGGAGCACGGAACCACCGCGACCAGCGCTTTTTCAAGCAGCGCCACAGCAAAATCATCGTCGTTTTCTATGAGCTTTCCGCCCAAGGTCTTTCCAACCAGTTTCTCGATATTTACCATAACATAGAACGCACCGTTGGGGTTGATGCAGCTTACGCCGGGGATCTCATTAATGCGCTTTACAATGTAGTCACGCCGCTGCAGGAATGCTTTACGCATCTCCTCAATCCCCTCCTGAGGCCCGGTCAGCGCCTCAACGGACGCCCACTGGCTGATTGTAGAAGGTGCGCCGGTCGAATGGCTGAGGAAGTTGGACATTATCTTTGCAAGCTTTTTGTTTGCCGCGCAGTAGCCCACACGCCAGCCGGTCATGGCGTAGGATTTTGATACGCCGTTTATGAGCAGGGTGCGCTCTTTTACATCTTCACCGAGGCTTGCCATACTTGTAAATTCCATTCCGTCATAGATGAGCTGATAATATATCTCATCGGCGAGGATATAGAGGTCGTGCCTGACGCACACATCGGCGATTGCCTGAAGCTCGTCCTTGGAATAGATCATACCTGTGGGATTTGAGGGGTTGTTGAGCATGAGGCACTTGGTATTATCCGTTATAGCCGCCTCAAGCTGCTCCGCGGTGATCTTGAAATCCTGATCCTCGCCCGCCTGAACGATAACGGGAGTGCCGCCCACCATGCGGACCATCTCATAATAGCTGACCCAGAACGGCGCGGGAATTATGATCTCGTCGCCGGGATTTGTAATAGCGGCAAGAGCAATATAAACGCTGTGCTTTGCACCGCTGGCAATGACGATCTGTGTGTAATCATAGTCAACACCGCAGTCGGTCTTAAGGCGCTGTGCTATTGCTTTGCGCAGAGGAACAATGCCCGCGGCGGGAGTGTACTTGGTCTTACCCTCACATATGGCTGCGATCGCCGCCATACTTATATTATCTGGAGTTTTAAAATCAGGTTCGCCCGTGCCGAAGCCGACAACATCAAGTCCGTCGGCTTTCATCTGCTTTGCAAGACTGTCGACAGCAAGAGTTGTTGATGCTCGAACCGCTTCCGCAATTTTTGATACTGGTTTCATTATTATCATCTCCGTTTTTTAGATAGGATAATTATATCTGTAAAATATTCGCTTTTCAATTATTAAAATATATAAATCTGCGGTTTTTAGTCCGGATTTTATATGCAAATATAAAAAATGAGCCCAGCCAATTAAAAAGCTTCATAAAAATAAATATTGCATAGGCGCCGCTGAAATGACGCCTATGCAAATCTAAGCTACAGCAAAATACAGATAAGCGTACCCCTGCTTTCGTTTATTATGCGCTGCAGGGTCTCCTGAAGCTTTGCTCTTGCGTTTTGCGGTAGGCTGTTCAGTCTTTCGGCTATCCCTTCCTCCGCTATGTCGTACAATGGTCTTCCGAAGATGTTGGATTCCCAAAGTCTGCTCATATCGCCCTCGAAGCCCTGAAGCAGGAAGCTGATTATCTCCTCGGAGGCGTTGTCGCCGCCAATAGACGGGCTTACTACTGTCTCCACACTGGTTCTCAGCATATGTATGGCAGGCGCTCTCGCCTTCAGTTTAACGGCGTACTTACCCCCATGCTTTACAAGCTGCGGTTCTTCTATCTGGAGCTGCTCGTGATCCGGCATGACAACGCCGTAGCCTGTGTTTTTTACGGATTCCAGGGCGTCTTTTATTCTATCAAACTCCTGCTTTACCGCGCTCATTTCACGCAGTATGCTCACAAGCTGACCGTCGCTTTGAATATCGAGGCCTGATTCGTCACTTATAAGCTTATAGTACAGCGCACGGGGTATTTCGATCGCAATATTTATAACGCCGCTGCCCATATCGCTGTTTTCAATATATGCCGCCTCGACAAGCTCCGTCTGCCCCATTTCAGACAGCATATCCCTGATGTCATTAACACAGCAGATGCCGCTTGACGAGTTTATTATGCTGCTAAAAAGCTCTGATTTCATGCTGTTTCCGTATTCTATCGCATCGAACCAGTCAGGAAACTTTATACTGATCTCGGAGAGCGGGAACTGGCCGAGTACCCGGCGCATGATCTCTGTTATCCCGGTCTCATTAAGCTGCTGACAATTGACTCTCATGCAGGGAGCGGAATATTTTTCGGCAAGCTGCGCCTCGAGCTCCATTGCGTACTCTGAATCAGGGTCTGCGCTGTTGAGCAGTATTACAAAGGGTTTTCCAATGCTTTTCAGCTCTGATACCACTCTTTCCTCCGGTTCAACATAGGCGGCTCTGTCGATATCACAGATGCTGCCGTCGGTGGTTATCACAAGGCCTATGGTCGAGTGGTCGCATATCACCTTTCTGGTGCCGGATTCGGCCGCCTCGGTCATCGTCACCTCGTGGTCAAACCATGGGGTCGTGACAAGTCTTTCGCTGCCGTCTTCAAAGCGGCCAGATGCGCCGCTGACCATGTAGCCTACGCAGTCGACGAGCCGCACAGAGCAGCTTGTGTCCTCTCCGAGCCTGATCTGCACGGCTTCCTCCGGCACAAATTTTGGCTCCGCCGTCATTATGGTCCTGCCTGAGCCGCTTTGCGGCAGTTCGTCTCGGGCGCGCTCGCGCATATATTCATCATCAATATTGGGAATAACAATGCTCTCCATGAAGCGCTTAATAAACGTCGACTTTCCCGTGCGAACAGGTCCGACTACCCCGATCATTATCGCGCCGTTTGTTCTTGCAGATATATCCTTATAAATATCGGTATTATTCATAGAAAAACCTCCGCAGCCTTCTCGTTTGTACGAGTTTATGAGCCGCGGAGGACAAATATTACATTCAGAAGAAGCGAACTGTTTGTTTATGAACAGAGGAAACTATAAATTCGGTGTCTATAAACTCCTCGCTAAGTTTTTGAGCCAGTACCGGAATAATAACATTTTCGGTGCAGAAGTGGTCGGCGTCAATAAGGTTTACCCCAAGTTCCTTAGCGTCAAGGAAGCCGTTATATTTTATGTCCGAGGTCACATAGGTATCACAGCCCATGGATTTTGCAAGAGCTATGCACGAGCCGCCGGCGCCGCCCATAACTGCCAGCCTTTTGACTTTTTTCCCCGCGTCGTGATACCTCAGGCCGCCGGTATTCAGAGCTTTCTTGCATATGCTGAGAAATTCCGCAAACCCGATTTCGCTTTTTAGCTCACCAACGCGGCCGCAGCCGACCTCGTTTCCCTCCGCATCTTTACCGGATAACTCAAGAAAACCTTGTACGTTGGCCCCGAGAGCACTCATGAGCGCGTCATTAACTCCGCCTTGAGCAATATCAAGATTTGTGTGCATACAAATGGCAGAGATATCGTTTTTTATGAGTTCGATTATCTTCCTGCCGGTGAGATCATCAGCAGTAACGCTTTTGATCGCTCCGAATATCAGCGGGTGGTGCGACACAATAAGCTCAGCTCCTATGCTCTTTGCCTCTTGAATAACTTCATCGGTTATATCAAGTGCCAGCAGACACTTCCCCGCTTCAGCGTCGTAATCGCCGACGAGCAGCCCGACATTATCAAAGTCCATTTTCAGGCTCACCGGCGCAAGGGCATTCAAAAAATCGTATATGTCCCTGATTTTAGTCATTTTGGCGTCCTTTCATTTCCTCAAGCTCGGCTATCATGTTTATTATCATCATATTCCATGCCTTGAGCGAAGCTTTATCAGCGTTTTGAAGGCTGTTTGCAGCCAGTTTAAAGCGTTTGATATATGTGCTCAGCAATTTATCAAAATACTTGCTGTCCTGTATCTGTTGCAAACGTCCCGTATAGAGCTCCGCGTCCCTATATTTCGGGCTCTCGCCGGGCTGCGCACATATAATCTGATAAAGCATACCGTTTTCCTCGGTCTGCCATTCGCTTGTTATGGCAAACCCGTTGTTTACAAGCCAAAACCTTAGTATTTCAGGCTTTGTAACCGGTTGGAGTATGAGCTTATAATCGCTGCGCGACTCCCACTCCGGTATATCATACAGACCGCGATCCAGAATTCCCGTGATCGTATCGCCGCCAATTCCCGCTACAATAACAGTGTCGACCTTTGAGCTGTCAACTCCGCTCAGCCCGTCGCATAAAACGAGCTCTACCGAATCCGTTAATCCTGCGTTTTCAAGGCTTATACGGGCTTTTTCAAGAGGACCTTCGTTTATATCGCTTGCAACAATATTCCCCTCATATCCGCTTCTGCGCAATATTATAGGGATGTAGGCATGATCAGTTCCGACGTCCGCAACCCCGACGCCGCTCTTTGCCAAAGATGCAATTAGTTCAAGTCTGTTGATCATAACACTCCATATAAGCGAAAAAGCCGGAAAACCGGCTTTTTCGCTGCGCATTAATTACAGGGACAGAAGGTAAGCCTTGAGCTCAATGATGAATTCATCGGGGTCAACGCCATGAGCGGCGCATGCCTGTTCAAGGCTCTCAGCGGTAGCGAGGGCGCAGCCGAGGCAGTGCATACCCAGTTCCTGAAATTTTGGCATTGCCTCTGGGAAGTTCTCAAGAATTTCAGAGATAATGCTCTCTCTGTCAATGTCCATGATCTTAAGCATTTCCATAATTGTATCTCCAATCAAATAGATTTAGAAAAAAGAACGGGACGTCAAGAGGACGTCCCACTCTATTCCTGCAGGTTTTGATCCTCAGGCTTCTTCCTTCATCTTTGCAAAGCACTCGCTGCAGTATACAGGACGATCGGTCTTGGGCTCAAAGGGAACCTTCGCCTCGCCGCCGCATGCTGCGCAAACTGCGGTGAAGAACTCACGGGGACCGCGAGCTGCGTTCTTGCGGGCGTCACGGCATGCCTTGCAGCGCTGGGGCTCGTTCTGGAAGCCGCGTTCTGCGTAAAACTCCTGCTCGCCTGCGGAGAACACGAACTCCTGACCACACTCTTTGCAAACTAAGGTCTTGTCTTCGTACATTTTGAATCCTCTCTTTGAAAATCTCGCCTGTCGGCTTTTATATGCGTCAGCTATCGCTGATATCGCCTGATTTAAGCAGTCGCGCAGTTTTGCGCCTTATCCTTTGAATAGCATTATCAACAGCCTTTACGCTTTTTGAAGTTACTCTTGCTATTTCCTTATAGCTTAGGCCACTCAGATAATGAATCAAAACTTCTCTTTCAAATTTTGAAAGTACTTTCAGTAAGGATAAGTATAGTTCTTCAGTGTATTTTCTGTTCTCTCTTGCCAGGACCTGCTCTTCAGGGGACTTCTGAAAAAATTCAGCGTATGCCGACATGGGGGTCTGGGATTCATCTGAGAGTATAGAGTCTAAGGGAACGCCGTCGTTAAGCGGAATATGCTTTAGACTTGAGGCTGATTTTACAGCGGATTTCAACCGATTGCAGATGCAGCATTCAGCAAATGTTTTAAATGAGGTATTGTGCTCGGGGTCAAACTGTCTGACTGCAGAGAGCAGTCCGAACATTCCCTCCTGAATAAGATCTTCACTGTCTCCGCCGGCAAGGAACAAGGGTCTCGCGCAAATTCGCACCAAACGCATATATTTTGATACGAGCTGCTCCTCCGCCAAACGGTCGCCTTGAGCCGAAAGCTTCTGTAGTTCAGTATCCTCTAATTCAGCGTAATTAAACATAGAATAATCACTATAACTTCCAATAATACTATTATAGTATATATCAAATTTGGTGAAAGTCAATAGATTAAAACCTAAAAATATACAGTTTATTCAGAAAATTGAGGTTTTTTTACAAGCCGAGCTCCTGCTGACCGAGATATTCTATCCCCAAATGGTTATATGTCTTTCTGGTTACGCAGCGGCCGCGAGGAGTTCTTGTCAAAAATCCCTGTTGGAGTAGGTACGGCTCGTACACATCTTCAAGAGTTACGGCATCCTCATTGATAGTCGCGGCAAGCGTCTCAAGGCCTACGGGGCCTCCGCCGTAGAACTCGATAATGCTCCTTAACATTCTCCGGTCGAGAGCGTCCAGGCCGAGCTTATCGACCTCCAGTCTGGAAAGCGCCATATCGGCGACGTCCTTGGTGATGACGCCGTCCGCTCTGACTTGAGCAAAGTCCCTTACTCTGCGCAGCATACGGTTTGCGATTCTGGGAGTTCCCCGCGATCTTGACGCGATCTCCTCAGCCCCTTCCCTGTCGATCTCAATTCCGAGTATATCGGCAGAGCGCTCAACGATCCGCCGCAGCTCATCGACCGTATACAGCTCAAGGCGCAGCGTTACGCCAAATCTGTCCCGAAGCGGCGCGGTAAGCTGGCCGGATCGGGTCGTAGCGCCGATAAGCGTGAACTTAGGCAGCTCAAGATGAAGAGAATTCGCCGAAGGGCCTTTGCCGAGAATGATATCTATCGCATAGTCTTCCATCGCAGGATATAGGATTTCCTCATACGCGCGGTTGAGCCTGTGTATCTCATCCACGAACAGGATGTCGCCCTCATTCAGATTTGTGAGCATGGCGACAAGGTCGCCCGGCTTCTCTATCGCAGGACCCGATGTTATTCTCATATTCACGCCCATCTCGTTGGCGATGACAGCGGCGAGCGTCGTTTTGCCCAGGCCCGGAGGACCGTGCAGCAGCACATGGTCAAGCGGCTCGTTGCGCAGCCTTGCCGCGTCTATAAAAACGCTGAGATTGTCCTTTGCCTTTTCCTGACCTATATACTCGGTGATGGTCCTCGGCCGCAGACTTCCCTCTCCTGAATCTTCCGGGAGTACAGACGAGCTCGTTACTATTTGCTGATCTTCAAGTCCGTCCGAAAAATTAATGCTCATGTTTTGCCTCCCTACATAAGATTCTTAAGAGCGATCTTAACTATCTGCTCCGTGCTCATTCCGCTAATATCCATTCCCTTGAGGGCGGAATTTATCTCTGGTGTAGAATATCCCAGCACCATGAGCGCGGCAACAGCCTCATTTCTTGAGTCTCCGTCCGCCGGCGAGTGTATTACCGGGAGTTCAACAGATGAGCTGCCCATTTCCTTGGAAACCTTGTCCTTTAGTTCAAGGATCACACGCTGTGCGATCTTCTTTCCGACTCCCTGAGCAACAGTTATGGCCTTCTCATCGCCGTTCATGATTGCTATGGCAAGTCCTTCCGGAGTTGCCGCGGACAAAATGGCCTGAGCAGCCTTGGGACCGATGCCCGAGACCGTCAGCAGCATATCAAAGCAGCGTTTTTCGCTGAGCGTTGCGAAACCATAGAGCTCGAAGCTGTCTTCCTTGATATATTCTGAAATATAAAGCTTGGCTTTTTCATTAAGCTTTATTTTTGAAAGAGTGTTAACTGTGGTGTTTACGGCGTATCCGACGCCGCCGCAGTCAATGACCGCAAGATTTATATCTATATCGGATACTGTTCCGGCTAAATGGTAGAACATGCTTCGTTATCTCCTTTTTGGCTGAGAAGTGATGTTGAGCTCCTCGCGTGACAGATCGCAAGAGCCACCGCATCCGCCGCGTCATCGGGCTTCGGCGCCGCCGGAAGGCTGAGTATCCGGCGAACCATATCGATCACCTGATTTTTCTCAGCTCGACCGTATCCTACAACAGCCTGCTTAACCTGAAGCGGTGTGTACTCAAAAACTCCTACTCCGGCCCGGTATGCGGCAAGCAGTATAACGCCCCTTGCATGGGCCACCGCTATGCCTGTAGTGATATTAGTATTGAAGAAAAGCTCTTCTATCGACATTACGTCAGGAGAAAATGTGCTAATAAGCTCATTCATGTCGCAGAAAATTCTGTCGAGCCTGCTTGACAGAGACGTATGCGCACAAGTGCTTATAACGCCGCAGGTAACGAGCTTCAATTTATTCTTATCTGAGTCAACTATGCTGAATCCAACCGTCGCAAGGCCGGGGTCGATGCCTAAGATACGCAAAATCATCACATCCTGATTCTAAATTTTATCACAACAGTATTCTAATCGCAATAACAAAAACGCCGCATCATCAGCAGATGCGGCGTTTGACACCTTTAATATGTACTTATGCTCTGGGGTGAGCCTTATTATAGACATCCTTGAGCTGTTTTTTCACGAGCTGCGAATAAATCTGAGTAGAGGATATGTCAGCATGGCCGAGCATTTCCTGGATCGAGTGCAGATCCGCGCCGTTTTCAAGCAGATGAGCCGCAAAAGAGTGGCGCAGCGTATGCGGTGTTATCGTTTTTTCAATATGCGCCTTCTGCTGGTATGATTTTATGATCTTCCAAAAGCCCTGACGCGACATTCTTTCTCCGCTCACATTTACAAACAGAGCTTTCTCAGTGGGAAGGGCTATCATTTGCGGACGTATAAACTCGATATACTCAGACAGTGCTTTGACGGCGGCCGGATAGAGTGGAATATAGCGCTCCTTATCCTTACTGACGCATCTAATGACTCCTGCGGAAATATTGACATCATTTATATCAAGGGCTATCAGCTCACTGACTCGTATTCCCGTCGCATACAGCAGCTCCAGCATGGCTCTGTCCCTGTAGCCCTTCGCATCGGTGCAGGAGGGCTGTTCAAGCAAAAGCTCGACCTCTTTACTTGTAAGTATCTGCGGAAGCTTCTGCGCCGCTTTATCCGGGACAAGCTTTCCGGTGGGATTATCCTTAATATATCCTTCGTTGAGCAGGACGCTGTACAGACACTTGATGGATGCAATCGCCCTTGAAACTGTGGCAATGGACTTGCCGTTCCCCTTAAGCCAACCTATGTACTCTGACAGCACATCCTCGGTAGCGGTATCAACAGTCTCACTTGTGTGGGTATCCAAATAGTCGCACAGCTGGCGCACATCGCGCAGATATGAACTAAGGGTGTTTTGTGAACACTTCTTAACATCAACAAGATACTTTTCGAAAAAATCGAGACATTCTGATCCAAGCATTCAATAACCCCCTTTCTGAAAATTCATATAGTTATGCCGGTCATGTAAGTACAAAATAACCGGAAACAAGCAGCAGCATCACCATAAGGACGAATATAACCTGATATCTGACAAGCTCCGATTTGAGCTTTCTGTTGGAGCTGATGCAGCTTTGAATGCTTTTGGAGAGCTTCATGGCATAAGACGACACAAAAAGCACGGAGAAAATAAAAGCAAATACTAAAAGATAAAAAAACAGGAAATCAGGAAAAGAATGAGACTTCCCGTTATAAATATAAGAGACTGCTTCAACGGTAAAGCCGCCTGCAATGCAAAAGCACGGCAAGATGATCACAGCAACGGCTGACATTACGCCGAAATATATAGCTCCAAGAAGAACCATACACACAAGCATTGGGAGCAAAGAAGGCTCAATTCCAATCGAATCTCCAAGCGACGTAATGTAACCAACCGCCGGATCCCTTATAACAGTAAACCATACGGCTCCCAGCAAGAGCGCAAGGCAGGCCGGCAGAAAGCAAGGGCTGAATTCGGCAGACAGTCTTAGTTTTTTGCGTATAAATAAATTCTCCATCAGTTCTCTCCATACAAAACTCATTATAGAGAATAACTTATGGATTTACATAATTTCTGTTTATTCACAATATAATACAATTTTTAAATGTAATCAAGGCTTTTTAAAGAAAATGATGATTTTTGTTAATTATGTCGATATATTATGTAAACTATATTATGTAAACCAAAGTACTATTCTCAGTTTCAGCGTTGATTGCGGCTTGTAAAAGCGCAATATTTGGATATGTATTTTCGCATAATGCACTATATATAGGTTATCAATTAATGTTATGTAAACTTATCGGTAAGTATACTCGCAGTTATCTCAGGTTCGCTTTTTGCGGCTTTTGTGAAATTTTTTGTTACTTTTGCCTAAATTGACTATACTCCCTATCAGTCCCCCGGCTACTGCTGAGGCAAAGATTCTTAATATTTTGAGCCAGCTTATCGCATCGGGATAGGTAAGAATCGGTATCACTACCAATACGGCCGCAAATATAGTTCCTGTTATAAGTCCTCTTAGGAGCTTGTTTGTGCTCCCCATGGCTGAAATGGCGCTCCCAATAGCAGCGCAAAGCAGAACGATTATACTCAGCACAATGTCAGCATTGTCTGCGGTACACTTCCCTCTTTCAATTAGCAGAGCATACGCCACGCATAGCAGCGCCGACACAGCCATTGCTGAAATTGTGCCTTTTATAATTTGTCCTTTTTCTTTGTTCTTGCTTCCTGACATAAAAATCCCCCCGACTAATGATGTTTGTACATCATATTAGCCGGGGAGATTTTTAATTCTATTTATTTTTTTTCTTTTGCCTCAGCAGCTTCCGCCCTGACGTTGGAGCTTACTGCCCATTTCTTGAACTGTACGCGAACCTTATCTTCGCTTGTTTCAATTGTGATGTCATCCTCAGTTATATGAACAATTGTGCCCATAACGCCGCCGATTGTTACTATCTCATCGCCAACACTGAGCGCATTGCGCATAGCCTCGATTTTTTTCTGCTTCTTCTTTTCGGGTCTTATCATGAAGAACCACATCAGCACAAAGAAAAGTAGAAGAATAATGATCATGGAAGCAGAGCTTCCCGTTGCGCCGCCTGTACCGGTTAAAAACATAATTTGCTCCTTTTTAAATTAAAATTGTTTTATTATAAAATATAGACTAATTATACATATTAATTTACACAATTTCAAGTATTTTATATTCGCGTATCCAACAATTTTGAATATTTGCCTCGAAATTCATTAAATGTCCCATGTTCAAGGCTGTATCTTATCTTCTCTGTCAGCTTGTTGTAAAAATAAAGATTATGAGTCACCGCAAATCGCATTGCAAGCATTTCATTTGCTTTAAACAGATGCCTTACATAGGCTCTCGTATAGCGCTTACATACAGGGCAGTCGCACTCAATATCTATCGGCTGACTGTCGGCCATATATTTTTCATTTTTGATGTTGATGATTCCGCCCCATGTAAACAAATGTCCATGCCTTCCGTTTCGTGCAGGCATGACGCAGTCGAAAAAGTCCACGCCTCTTGCAACGCTCTCGATTATATTTCCCGGGGTACCGACTCCCATCAGGTAACGGGGCTTGTCCTTCGGCATATACTCCTCGACCGCCTCTATGGTGTCGTACATCTCCTGATGGCTCTCCCCTACTGCCAACCCTCCTATCGCATAACCCGGAAGGTCAAGCTCGGCGATTTTTTTCATGTGCTCGATCCTCAGATCGGCAAAGGTCGCACCTTGGTTGATACCGAAGAGCTGCTGTCCGGGATTAACGGCATCATCCATACTGTTGTACTCGACCAAGGCGGCCTTGCATCTTACCAGCCATCTGTAAGTGCGGTCACAGGATTTTTTAACATATTCCTTTGGCGACGGAATCTTGATACATTCATCAAAGGCCATAGCGATATCCGAGCCGAGGTTTGACTGGATGAGCATACTTTCCTCAGGCCCCATGAAGATGTGCCGCCCATCTATGTGGGAGTTGAACCTGACGCCTTCCTCACTTATCTTTCTCAGGCTTGCGAGTGAGAAGATCTGGAACCCGCCGCTGTCAGTCAGGATGGTCCCGTCCCACGTCATGAATTTATGCAGGCCGCCCATTTGTTTTACAAGCGTGTCGCCGGGTCTGAGATGCAGATGATATGTGTTGGAAAGCTCCACCTGGCAGCCTATTGTCTTAAGGTCGGCGGCTGACAAGGCGCCCTTGATGGCAGCGGCGGTACCTACGTTCATGAACACCGGTGTCTGCACAAGGCCGTGAGCCGTTTCAAATTCACCGCGCCTTGCGCGGCCTTCCTGAGCTATTAATCTATACATCTTTTTTCCTCACTCAATGAGCATTGCGTCTCCGAAGGAAAAAAACCTGTATTCTTCCTTCACGGCAACTTCGTATGCATGCAGTATGTTTTCTCGCCCCGCAAGCGCCGATACAAGCATTATCAGCGTGCTTTCAGGCAGATGGAAATTCGTTATCAGCGCATCTACGCATTTGAATTTATACCCGGGATATATAAAAATGTTTGTCCACGCGGCGGTCTCCTCTATCGTTCCGTCTTCATTTGCGAAGCTCTCAAGAGTCCTGCATGAGGTAGTGCCCACAGCGATCACTCTTCCGCCGCGGCGCTTGGTCTCGTTTATAGTTTTTGCCGTATCCGCCGGGACCATGCAAAATTCCGAATGCATCTCATGCTCCTCGATGTTCTCTGCCTTGACGGGTCTAAAGGTTCCAAGTCCGACATGCAGGGTCACGAAGCATATATTGACGCCCATTTTCTCTATCTCTTGTAGCAGCTCCATTGTGAAATGCAGGCCGGCCGTCGGAGCTGCCGCACTGCCGAGCTCCCTTGAATATACGGTCTGATACCTCTCGGCGTCCTTTAGCTCTTCCTTGATATACGGAGGCAGAGGCATTTTTCCGAGTCTTTCAAGCACCTCGAGGAAAACGCCCTCATATTGGAATTTCACGATTCTGTTACCGCCCTCGGTCACGCTCTGCACCGTTGCGGTAAGCTCTCCGTTTCCGAAGACTATCTCCTGTCCCGGCTTTGTCTTTCTGCCCGGGCGGCTAAGACACTCCCAGCAGCCTTCCCCCAAGTCTTTGAGCAAAACAAGTTCCACCGAGCCGCCCGTAGGTCTTGCGCCGATTAGCCTTGCGGGAAGTACCCTTGAATCATTGAGTACGAGGCAGTCCCCTTTTCTGAGATACTGTTTAACGTCGTAAAAGTGCCTGTGCTCTATCTCCCCTGTCGTTTTATCAAGGTGAAGCAGACGCGAGGTATCGCGCTTTTCAAGCGGAGTCTGGGCTATAAGCCGTTCCGGAAGGTCAAAGTAAAAATCAGTTTTGTTCATCCGATGTTTGCTCCGTTAAAATAAAAGTCTATGATCTCATTGCAGTCGGCGCCGTGATTATACGCCATGGAGTACGCGCCCCACTGACTCATACCGCAGTTGTGTCCCCATCCGCCGCCTTGGAAAACGAACACAGTCTCGCCATCCTCATTTTCCTGCTTGCTGACACGATAATGAAGGCTGTTTAAGCCCAGCTGACGGAAACAGTATTCTCCCGATATACTTATTGTTTTACCGTCAACGTCTTTTATTTCAAGCTCAATAACATTGTCCATATCGGAATAGACTGCGTTTATTTCAGATATATCCGCCAGCTCATGGCCGTAACGCGAAAGCCGATATATGATACTTTCCGATTTGAGCTCACTTTTCCATGTTTTGTTGTAAAACTCGACATCGGCCTCGTATGGATCTTCAGTTCCGACGAGGTATGCCCTGCGTTGGGAGAACACGTTGGCGCCGCTGTCGGTGCTGCCCCCGTCAGAAGACATATAATAGACCTTGCACACAGCGCCGCGGTATCGCACAAGCTTTCCTGACGTCAGCTCTGCGGCAGCATCTGTTTTTTCCGTGGTGCCGGTCATGCCGCGATATACCTGACTGTAGGTATCGTTTCTCAGGTCAAAACCGTTGTCGTAATACGCATTTATATTATTCAGGGCGTATGTTCTTGCGCATACAGCTTGAGCCTTGAGCGCCTCGAGCGGCCATTCGCCGTTCATTTCATATGGAAGCACGCCTTTTACATAGTCCTCAAGTCCTACATAATTTATTACCGCAAGCCTATACCCGCTGCGCATAAACTCAAAATCTCCGCAATATGCGTTCCCACCGAACCACGTCTCAGGCTTATCCGTTCCTGCAGGTCTGACGGAAAGCTTTGTGGTCCGGCCGTTATCATATAAAAACTTAAGCTCCCATGTATCCGTTTCCGCGGCAAGTAAGGAAAACTCGCTGCCTGTGAAAGCCTGCGCGTCCATTCCGCGATTATTTATCGCCATATATGTTTTGCTTTCGTTTGCATATGCGCCCACGAGCACGCGGTATTGTCCGTTAATATAAGCTGGAAATCCACCCCATAGTCCGTCTGCGGCTGATTTTGCCTCTTCAAAGCTGCCGTAAACCGCGTTCAGGATCATGTGATAAGGGCCGACTTTTGTATCGTCAGGCAGGACAAAGCCCACATCCCCGCGCACTGACAACGCTGCGCAGTCCGTATATCCCAATTTGTGAAACACTCGCGTGCAGTCATAGTATCCCAGGGTGTACCCGCTGCCGGTTTTATTTTGAAGCTTTGCTTCATATAGAGCAGAGTTTCCGGAATTAAGACCGACCTTTATCGTTTCAACGCTCGGATCAATATCAAAATATGCCGGAGCCGGAGCCGCCTCGCTCTCAGCGCAGGCCGATGCGGGAAGAGCCGTAAGCATCACGGCAAGAATAAGTATGTATAACAGTATTTTGCTGTACCGTGCGGTCATGATCATATCTCTCCCTCACTTGCGTCAGGCAATATATTATAATACGTCCCGCCAGAAAATTCAATGTTTTCAGTAATATCCGGCGGCAATTGACCATATGCTATTAAGCGAATATGGGATTGGAGGGAAGCAAATGTTTAAAACGCCGATATTTAAAGGATCCTGTACGGCGATAGTAACGCCCTTCGGTGAATACGGGATAGATTATGATAAGATGGCGGAGCTCATCGACTTTCAGTACGACAATGGTACATCTGCTCTCGTCGTATGCGGCACCACTGGCGAAAACGCAACGATGAGCGCTTATGAGCACGAGGAGCTTATCGAATTTGCATGCAGGTATAACGACAACCGGATGAAAATAATTGCGGGCGTAGGAAGCAACGACACTCAGAAAGCGCTCAAATTTGCAAAGTGCGCACTCAGATGTGACGCCGACGGGATACTGATGGTGACACCATATTACAACAAGACCACGCAAAAAGGTTTGGTAGAGCACTTTACATACGTTGCCGACAGAGTAGATCTTCCGATGATCGTATACAACGTCCCGTCAAGAACGAGCATCGGCGTAAAGCTCGGGACGTACATTGAGCTTGCCGAGCATCCCAACATAAACGGCGTCAAGGAGGCTTCCGGCGATTTCAGCCTTTTTGCTATGACGCGTGCCGCCTGCGGAGATAATCTTTTCATATGGAGCGGAAATGATGATAACACGGTTCCCATGATGGCACTGGGCGCGCTGGGTGTAATATCTGTCGCTTCAAATATCGTACCGGGAGCAGTCGCAAAGCTTTGTGCGCTGTGCCTTGAAGGCGACTTTGCGCAGGCGCAGCAGCTATATTTTAAATACGCAAAGCTGTTTTCCGATTTATTTATAGAAACAAATCCCATTCCCGTCAAAACAGCACTTAAGCTCATAGGTAACGATTGTGGCAAGCTGCGTCTGCCGCTTACGGATATGTCGGAAGCTCATATGCAAACACTTATTGAGACTCTGCAGGACAGCGGATTGAATGTAAAAATCTGAAGGGGCGCAAACCGCGCCCCTTCTTAATCATGTTGCATTATTCAGGATAATGCGCCCTTACGCCTCCGATGAGCTTGGGGCGCGTATACGCTGCGTTGATACCGGCCTGGCCGATCTTCTTTACGGAAAGCCTGAGCGGAACGGCAACGTCCTTAAGGTGCATACCTATCAAAGTATACCCGATGTCAAGTCCTGCTTTCGCTTTAACGTGTTCGACGACCACGGGGTCTTTCATATTATCATAGGCAGCCGTCGCGAAAGAGCCTCCGGCCTTTGGAATGGGCCTCACGCATACCTCATCCAGCATATATCTTTCAGCGGCTTCACGTTCTATGATCAGCGCCCTGTTGAGGTGCTCACAGCACTGGGCGGCAAGGTAAAGACCATGCTCCGAAAGTAATGAAATTATTGTTTTTGCGACAACTGCGCCAGTCTCGGGCGACGAGCCTTTGCCGATATGCTCGCCTAGAATTTCGCTCGAGGAGCAGCCTACTGCAACTATGTCCCCTGCTTTAAGATGAGACTTTTCAATAAGCTCATTGATCGCTTTTTCGGTTGCTGATCTTATCTGCTCATACATATATGTTACCTCCTTTTATCACAGAAAAAGCATTATTATCTTGTATCGTGCATTTATTTGCCAGTAAAATATACCCTCTGCAGCAGATGTAGATATTATACTTCAATTCGCCCAATTTGACAACATACATAAAACATAGTATAATACGGTAGCAAATCTACAAAAGGTGAGGTGTTTCAACTTGAAACGACTGTTAACTTTACTTCTCGCATTGGCCATGGTCCTCTGCCTTTTCTCAGGATGCGGCAAGGATGACGGCGGAACTGCCCCCGATGTCGACGGAGACGGTTTGAATGAACACGGCGTCAGCGGTCCTGTTAATCCGCTGACCGGCGAGACTGTAAGCGAAGACGCAAGCGAGCTGCGGCCTTACTGCGTTATGATAAACAACCATCCGGCTGCCCGGCCTGCCATCGGTCTCTCACAGGCCTCGATCGTTTACGAGGCGCTTGCCGAGGGCGGCTTGACCCGTATGATGGCAATCTTTACTGATGTTGATGAAATTACGATCGGTTCCATCCGCAGCGCCAGACCCTACTTCATCAGCATGGCTCAGGCCTACGACGCTGTTTATGTGCACGCCGGCGGCAGTGAGCAGGCTTATTCCGACATAAAGACGCTCGGTATTGACAACATCGACGGAGTCCGCGGCAGCCGTTCCGGTGAAGCTTCAAGCTATTACCGCGATCAGACCCGTCTTAACGAGGGCAGGAACATCGAGCATACGCTGTTTGCAAAAGGCAGCAGTCTTGCAAGCTTTGCAGAGAACAACTATGATCTCAAGCATGATGCCGGCTACGATACGAGTTATGGCCTCAGCTTCAGCACCGACGCTGTTTCCCAGTGCAGCAAGTCCTCGACCGATTTTACCGTATACTATTCCGGATACAGCACCGACTTCAAGTACAGCTCGGACAAAAACTGCTACAACGCATTCATTGACGGAGACGAATACATTGATGGCGGCAACAACAGCTCAATTGATTTCGCCAATGTCATTGTGCTCAACATTCCGTCCCAAACTGTTGACGGATACGGGCGTCAGGCAATGGAAATGACAGGCTCCGGCAGCGGTTACTTTTTCACAGGCGGCAAGTATGTTGAGATCAATTGGGAGCGAGCCGATCGTGCGGATAACTTCCATTATACTTTGAAGGATGGCACTCCTCTTAATCTCAGCATTGGTAAGACCTTTATAAGCATTGCACCTCTGGACAGTACCAAGGGCCTTATTTTCAACGGATAAGAACGCATTAATCTAATAAAAACAGCCATTTTGAACAATGGCTGTTTTTTATTATTGAAAATACTTTCGCGTATTTTCAGCATCTTGCTTTATCTGCCCGGACAGTTCCTCAGCACTGTCGAACTTGCGCTCAGGCCTGAGAAAGCTGAACAGTTCGATCCTCACGGTGGTTCCGTAAAGATTTCCCGAGAAATCAAGCAGATAACTCTCAACGCTGACGTTATTTTCATCGCTCACAGTAGGTCTTACGCCGATATTTGTAACCGATATAAATTCCCGCCCGTCGGCAAGATAGGCCTTAGCCGCATAAACGCCGTGTCTCGGCACAATCACGCCCTCAGGAATGCGCATATTTATTGTGGGCGAGCCTATCTTCGTGCCGAGATGGTAGCCGCTGCGCACGGTATCCGTCAGGGTGTGGGGTCTGCCCAGATATTCATTAGCCTTTTCGATATTGCCGCTTGTTATGAGCTCACGTATAAGCGTTGAGCTGACGACGATACCGTCACGGCATACAGCCGGGATTATATCACAGCCAACCCCGCGGCACTCGCAATGGGCCTTTAGCTTTTCGGCAGTTCCAAGGCCTTTATATCCGAAGCAGAAATCATGTCCGACCACGATCCACACAAGGTTCATTTCGTCGATAAGCTCGTCGATAAATTCCTGCCAATCCATGTGCATTACCTTTTGGCTGAAGTGGATAAAAAGTATATCCTCAATACCAAAACAGCGCTGTATGATGTTTTCCCTGTCATACGCGCTGTTTATAAGCGGAATGTTCTTCTTAAAAACCAGCGTGTCCGGGTGGATGTCAAAGGTCAGCACCGACGGAACCGCTCCGACCTCGGCGGCACGCTCTTTTGTTCTGTTAAGAAGCTCCGCATGTCCCACATGGATCCCGTCGAAAAAACCCAGCGCCATTACTTTTTTATTATCTGTCATATTAAACCTCGAAAAAGTTTTTAACGGTTTTCATTACTCCGTCTTTTACATCCCCCAGCAGTAAAAATTCTCCGTCTTCAGAGTAAACGCGAAATCTGCCGTCTGGGGAGGAAGTATTAATAATACAGCCGTTTTTTAGCTTCTTTTCGCTGTCGGCGTCTACACTGAGCTTTGTATATCCGGCAAAAAGGGTGTCAATCGGAAGCAGAAGCTTCTCTTCCTCCCCTCTGTCTGCCGCCTCCTGAATCTCAGCGATGGTATAAGCATTATCAACAGAAAAAACACCGGACTTTGTTCTGCGCAGACTGCTCATGCAGCCGCCGCAGCCCATCGCCGCACCGATATCGTGGCAAAGAGTACGAATATATGTACCTTTTGAGCATACAACATCCAGAATATAGTCGTTGTCAGAGCGGCCTGTTATTTCAAGGCCAAAAATCGTGATATGCCTGGGCTTGCGCTCTATGCTTTCACCTTTTCGTGCAAGCTCATACAGCTTCTTTCCGCCAATTTTGACTGCGGAATACATAGGCGGTATCTGTTCAAGCTCGCCCCTAAAGCGTTCAATTGCAATCCTTACTTCAGGCTCGTCCGGTATATCGGTTTCTTTACTTATTATCCTTCCGGTAATATCCTGAGTATCGGTGCTCATTCCCAGTCTGAGCCCTGCAATATATTCTTTTCTGTCTGCCTCGGCAAATTCGACCGCTCTTGTGGCCCTTCCGATGAATACAACAAGAAGTCCTGTGGCAAGCGGATCAAGGGTGCCCGAATGTCCTATCCTGCGCTCATGCAGAATACCGCGCAGCTTTCCCACAACATCATGGCTCGTCCAACCCTGAGGCTTGTCGATCAGAATGATGCCGTTCATTAAAGCACCTCTAAAGCTGCTTGAACCAGCATCTCGAGGGTTTCCTCCGGCGATGCGTCTACTGTGCAGCCTGAAGCCATTTTATGGCCGCCGCCGCCGAAACGGGCGCACAAAGCCGAGCAGTCAAAACCCGGGTGTGACCGTGCCGAAACCTTGCATCTGCCCGGTGCAAGCTCTCTTATTACAAGGCTCAAAACGCAGCCGGCTACCCTGCCCGGTATACCTGCAATATCATCGCAGTCATTTTCGGTCGCGCAGGCTTCCTGCATCATTTTTTCAGTTAAGGTCGCGACTACGATTTTTCCGTCGGCATAAAACTTTAGCCCGGAGCAGATGAGCCCCTCAAGGACTATCCTCGCCTTTGATACCTGCCGGAACAGATCGAAATTGAGCTTTTGCACCTGTGCGCCATAGCCAATGAGCTCGCTTGCCGCGGCAAAGGTCTCGGCCGTGACATTTGCGTATCTGAAGCAGCCGCAGTCGGTGGAAACAGCCATATACAAAAGGCTTGCTTCTTCGGGGCTTACATTGCCGCAGAGCGCTTTTATGACATCGAGCACGATCTCCCCGCACGCCGCCTTGCCTGTGTTTAAAAGCAGCTCATCGGCATAGTTTGAGTTTGAAGGATGATGGTCTATGCACAGCTGCACTCCGCCCTCGAAGCCGCTGCAGAGCATATGCTTTTCCGCAACGTCAACGGCAACGGCACAGTCATAGGCAAAGCTGTCTTCAATGTATGCGGAAACGTACTTATAATACTTTTCAGTGATATCCGGATTATTATATAAGGCCGCTTTCTTACCGTTGCGGCGCAGCGCGGAGCACAGTGCCGCAGCGCTTCCAAGCGTATCGCCGTCAGGACGGACATGGGTCAAAAGCAGGATATTATCCTGCTCTTTGAGCCACTTTGCGCATTCAATAACGTTCATAGCCCTTCCTCTTCCTCATCGTCCCGGATGTCGAGGCTGTTTATGAGCTCATTTATATGAGCGCCGTATTCTATACTGTGGTCTATCTCAAAGGTGAGCTCCGGCGTATTACGCAGCTTCAGAGAATTACCGAGCTCCCTTCGCAGCCATCCGGACGCTGATTTAAGACCCTTCTTAAAATCCTTTTCATTCTGCATTCCCATAACGGAAAGCCATATCTTTGAATAGCGCATATCCCCCGTGGTCTCGACCCGGGTCACGCTTATCATGCCCTGATTTACCCTGGGGTCCTTTATCTCACGGAGCAGCTTGCTAATAACAAGCTGTATATCGTCATTGGTTCTTGCAAGTTTATTTGAAGGCATAATTTCCCTCCTCATTTAGCTTTGGGCGGTCAATCAGACCGCCCAATTGAATCATGCTTTAATTTGCTCCATAACAAAGCATTCTATTATATCTCCGACCTTGATATCGTTGAATTTTTCGACCTGCATACCGCATTCATAGCCGTTTGCTACTTCTTTTACGTCGTCCTTGAAGCGGCGCAGGGACGCAAGCTCGCCCTCGTGAACGACGACATTATCGCGCAGAACACGGACAGAGCAGCCGCGCTGGATCTTTCCGTCCTGCACATAACAGCCTGTGACCGTCCCGACTTTGGAGACTTTGTATGTCTCGCGAACCTCGGCGTGGCCGATAATGACCTCCTGGAATTTGGGAGCAAGCATGCCCTTCATGGCGGCCTCGATCTCGTTTATGCAGTCATAGATAACGCGGTACATACGAATATCGACGTTAGCTCTCGCCGCGCTGTCACGTGCAGCGTTATCCGGGCGAACGTTAAAGCCCACAATGATAGCGCCGGAAGTCGCGGCCAGCATCACATCGGACTCATTGATGGCACCTACGCCGCTGTGGATAACTTTTACGCGCACCTCTTCGTTAGTGATCTTCTCAAGAGATGCCTTGACGGCCTCAGCGGAACCCTGAACGTCGGCCTTGACAATAATGTTGAGATTTTTCATCTCACCGGCCTGGATCTGACTGAACAGGTCCTCAAGGCTTACCTTCTTGCTGCTGCCGAAGGCGGCATTCTTCTGCTGGGTCTTGCGCTCTTCAACGAGCTCGCGGGCCATACGCTCATCGTCAACGGCGTTGAAGATATCGCCGGCGCTCGGCACCTCGGACATACCCGATATCTCAACAGGTACGGAGGGACCGGCCTCGGTTATGCGGACGCCCTTGTCGTTTATCATGGTGCGGACACGGCCGACAGCGGTGCCTGCAATAATAATGTCTCCGAGCCTGAGAGTTCCGTTCTGTACGAGAACGGTCATGATCGGGCCGCGGCCCTTGTCGAGCCTTGCCTCAATAACGGTGCCCTTGGCGGCGCGGTTGGGATTTGCCTTGAGCTCCTGCACTTCGGCAAGAATAACAAGGTTCTCAAGCAGATTGTCTATTCCCATGCCGGTCTTGGCGGAGATCGGGCAAACAATGGTGTCGCCGCCCCATTCCTCGGGAACGATGTCATATTCGGTGAGTTGCTGCTTTATGCGCTCGGGATTCGCGCCAACAGTGTCCATCTTGTTTATGGCAACAACGAGGGGTATGCCGGCTGCTTTTGCATGGTTTATGCTCTCAACGGTCTGTGGCATGATGCCGTCGTCAGCGGCGACGACGAGTATCGCAATATCCGTGACCATAGCGCCGCGGGCGCGCATGGAGGTAAACGCCTCATGACCCGGAGTGTCAAGGAAGGTGATCGGACTTCCGTTTATCTCGACTGTATACGCACCGATATGCTGAGTGATACCGCCGGCCTCACCGGAAGCGACGTTTGCATGGCGGATGTAGTCGAGCAGCGACGTCTTACCGTGATCGACGTGTCCCATAACAACGACGACCGGAGCGCGGCCGACAAGATCCTCTTCCTTGTCTTCATGGTCGTCAATGAGACGCTCCTCAACCGTTATGACCACTTCCTTCTCGACCTTGCAGCCGAGCTCCATTGCGACAAGCGCGGCAGTATCATAGTCGATGACGTCGGATACGGATGCGAACACTCCGAGCTTTATGAGCTGCTTTATTACCTCTCCGGCAGTCTTTTTCATGCGTGAAGCAAGCTCTCCGACATTGATCTCGTCCGGTATTGAGACCTTGAGCTGCTGCTTTTTCGCCATCTCAAGCTGCAGCTTCTGCATTTTGTCGCGCTCCTCCTGACGGCGTTTCGCCGAAGCCGCCTGGTTTTGCTGACGCTGCTTCGACTTGTTGACGATCTTTTCCTTGCCGCCTTTGCGGTCACGATCACGGCCTCTTTCACCGGCCATATTGTCGAATTTCTCGTCATACTTTGCTATATTGACGGCTGCGCTGCCACGGGTATCTATAACACGCTTCTCAGCGACCTGTCTCGGAACATGAGGCTTATTCTCCTTTTCCTTCTTTTGAGGAGCGGGTTCCGCCGCTTCGGGCTTTACCGGAGCCTTATCCTTCTTTGTCTCCGCAGCTTTGACCTCAACCTTGGGTGCTGCATTGAATATGTCCGCAATACTTGCCACCTGATTGTGCTGAGTCATATACTCGAATATTATATCAAGCTCCTCGTTTTCAAGAACCTGCATATGATTTTTAGGAGTAGTCGCATAATCGGTCAGTATCTGAGTGATTACCTTGGATGTGGAGTTAAAGTCCTTTGCTACCTCGTGTACTCTGTATTTAATCATGCTCATGCATTATTCCTCCTCTTGCCTATCCTCTTGTTTTTTTCATGTGCCGCTCTTTCGCTCCTGCGCTGCTTTTCCCTTATTAGCTCCGCTGCGATCGTCTGTGCGGTCTCATCGTACAGACCGGGCGATATTTGCTGAAGTAATATCAAAAAAGAATCCGCAAATCCCAAATCACAGACAGCCGCCATAGAGCATCCGCTTTTGCCGACATGAGCCGAGATCTCCTCCTTGAGGAAAGGCGCGGTAATAAGCGGTATTCCCTTGCCGTGTACAAATCCCTTGGCGCGGCTTGTGGCATTGTCAGATGCGTCGGACGCCAAAATCAAGAGTTTGGCAGAGCCCGCTCTTACGGCGGATCCGGCGTCGGTCTCTCCGATCTGCACCGCGTTTGCCTTGCGCATAAGCCCCAGCAGGTTAAGCGCTTTTTCCCTCATTGTCCCGCCTCCATCTGCTCGGAGAGTGCTTTATACACCTCGTCGGGTATCTGAGCGGAGAAAGCCTTTTCAAGTGCCCTTGCCTTTATCGCCTTTTTCAGACAGTCGGCATTCGGGCAGATATACGCTCCACGGCCCGGAGCCTTGCCCTTAAAATCAAGGCTGATTCCGCCATCCGGAGATTTCACGGCGCGGATAAGCTCGCGCTTGGGTTTCATTTCCCGGCAGCCTAAGCACTGCCTCATGGGTATTTTTTTCTGCACCTCGGCTGCCTCCTTTTACTTATGCCTCGGATTCGGGCTTGATATCTATTTTGTATCCGGTGAGTCTTGCGGCAAGACGCGCGTTCTGACCTTCCTTGCCGATAGCAAGCGATAGCTGGCTGTCCGGAACGATAACACGGCAGCTTTTGCCGTCTTCAAACATTGTCACACTGATGACCTCCGAGGGCGCCAGAGCAGCGGCAATATACTCCTCGGGAATCTCGCTGTATTTAATAATATCTATTTTCTCTCCGCCGAGCTCGTCAACGATGCTCGCAACGCGTCCGCCCTTGGGGCCGACGCAGGAGCCGATGGGGTCAACGTCGGCGTCGGTGGACCACACGGCCATCTTGGTACGGCTGCCGGCTTCGCGGGCAATGGATTTTATCTCGACGGTACCGTCAAATATTTCGGGCACCTCAAGCTCAAACAGGCGCTTGACAAGGCCAGGATGTGTGCGGCTTATAAGGACCTGGGGACCCTTGGCAGAATTTCTGACCTCAACGACATATACCTTTATGCGGTCGCCCTCCTTGAGGGGCTCGGTCTTTATTCTCTCGTTGGGTGCGAGCATTGCCTCGGTATACTCGCTGTTGGAGTTGATGCGGATGGAAACGCTTCCTGTCCTCGGCTCAATGCGGGATACGACGCCGGTGAGTATCTCGTGCTCCTTGGAGGTGAATTCCTCGTAGATGATGCCGCGCTCGGCCTCACGGATACCCTGAATTATGACTTGCTTTGCGGCCTGCGCAGCAATGCGGCCGAATTTCTTGGTTTCAACGGGGACCTTTATCGTATCACCGAGCTTGGCACGCTTGGTGATCTTCTTAGCGGCATCAATATCTATCTCAAGCGCCGGATTCTCAACCTTCTCAACAGCGATCTTGTTGACGTACATCTCGATGCGCTTTCTGCTCTCATCAAGCAGTATTTCGACATTGTCAGCGCACTCGGGATTATCGCGGCGAAAAGCAGCCTGCATAGCCTGCTTTATCTTTTCGTACATATACTCTTTGGGTATCCCCTTTTCTTTTTCAAGATCCTCAATTGCGGAAAAGAATTCTGCATTCATTTCAATATACCTCTTTTTCTTTATATGTTAACGTGCAGCTTTACCTGCGCGATCTGTTCTTTCTTCAAAAGCACCGATGAAACGGTCACATCGCCGCCCACATAGGCTTCAAGGGTCCCTACATAGCTCTTTTTACCCTGATAGGGCTGATAGAGCTTTACTTCGATCTCGGAGCCGATATACCGCTCAAAATCAGAGGGTCGCTTGAGTTCGCGCTCAGCTCCGGCTGAACCCACTTCAAATACATAGCTGTCCGGTATCGGATCTGCCTCGTCAAGAATGGGGTCGAGCCTGCGGCTTATGCGTTCGCAGTCGTCTATTCCGACGCCGCCGTCCTTATCAATAAGCACTCTCAGATACCACGAGCCCGCCTCGCGGACATACTCCACTGCCCAGAGCTCGCAGCCCTCGTCTTCTACCACCGGCTTTGCCAGCGCTTCGACCTTTTCAGTTATTTTACTCATTATTTACTCCTGATTTTAAGAAAAGTGAAATGCTCAACAAAAAGAGTGGGCTGTGACCCACTCTTGAAAACTTACTTACGTTGATATATTAACACCAACATATCGTAATTGCAAGCATTTTTTGTATCTATATATATTTTTTACAGTTTTAAATCTTCTAAACTATGTAGGGGCGTACGATGGCCGTCTGCGGACGCCCCTACAGTGTGTTTAAAAAATATTGCTCAGCAAAAACATAGATATCCGCTTGTATCTTGAATTTAACTGTAGTGAGAGACGAATTCCTCAAGGCAGAGGCCGTTTTCAGAGATAAAGGCCGCCGCCTCCGTACCCACATAGCGATAGTGCCAGGGTTCATCCCAGCCGGTAATGTTCTTTTTATCGCTGGGGTAGCGCTTAATAAAGCCGTATTCAGCGCAGTGAGCGTCAAGCCACGCGAAAAATTCTCTGTCCATCTTCGAATAGTCATAGATGTCGTACTGTTTGTCCGTTATATCGATGCCGAGTCCGGTCTGATGGTCGCTGGTCCCCGGCTTTGCGACAAGCTCTGCGGCTATCTGACGTGCTTCCTCGTAGCTGTAGGTTCCGTCCTGCGACAGCTCGGAGGCTTTTTCATTAAACACTTGCTGCTGGCTTGAAAACGAACGATAGCCGATACTGAGGTACGGCTCAAATCCGGCATCTCTGGCCGCCTGAACAAGAGCGGTCAGGCTTTTTATCGCCCTTGAGTCGAAATACAGACCACTGTCTTCAAACTGTTTTACCTCGGGAGCATAGGAATTCATGGGCTTGCCGGAGTTAATAAGTATGTATTCCCAGTCGGTGATATTGATATTCGGAAACTCCAGCTCTGCGTATTTATTGCCGTTTGACGTCTCCGACTTCGTATATCCCGAGAGTGGATCGTCAAGATTGTCTGTCCTTACAAAAACGGAGTCTGAGCCTCCGACTATAACTTCGGAGATGAGCTGAACGCGCGAGTTGACGATCAAAACAAGGGTGAACAGCAGAACTATCATGCTAAATACCCAGACGGTCTTTTTTATCCGCACATTTCTCACCTCCGTTTTGTATTTTCGAGCTATTGTAACACAGTTTGGCCGTTTATACAAGTATCTTATGTGGGGACGGCGTCCTCTCCCAAAGCCTCCCTCAGCTTTTCGAGGGCCTTTTTTTCGAGACGACTGACATACGAACGGCTTATACCGCAAAGCTGCGCAGTCTCTCTCTGCGTCTTTGGCTGTTCATTTATTAGACCGTAGCGGATCTTTATTATCTTTGCCTCTCTTTCAGTAAGCACATCGTCAACAAGCTTACGCAGTTGGGCGCAGATCTCAAAGTTTCCTATCTTATCGCTCAGCTCATCGTCCTGCGCCAGAACATCGATGAGCGACAGGCTGTTGCCCTCTCCGTCCGTATCCAGCGCATCGGAGAGACTAACGTCTCCTATGGATTTTTTCTGACTTCTGAAATGCATCAGAATCTCATTTTCACAGCATCGGCTGGCATAGGTCGCAAGGCGAACGCCTTTATCCGGCTTATACGTATTAATTCCTTTTATCAACCCAATAGTCCCGATAGATATAAGGTCTTCTATGTCATTCGTCTGCGTATAATACTTCTTGATTATGTGTGCAACGAGCCGCAAATTATGCTCAACCAGAATGTTTCTGGCCTCAATATCGCCGTTGAGCCAGCGTTCCAAGTATTCGCGCTCCTCCTCTGCCGACAGCGGATTCGGAAAAGAGCCCCCCGGCGAAAGCCGCAGCATCAGCAGGAAACCGCCCAACAGCATCATAAGTGATGTTCCAAGCATAATATCACCTCGGAACATTGTATTTCTAATTGCCTGTACAAAATATCTAAAATTAGTGCTAATGATAGGTGATATATTGATAAATCAGCATAAAGTGATATTCTGAAAACAGAGCTGTTTAAACAATTATATGCTAATTGTAAGGAGGGTGCTATTATGGCATTCAGGCCTAAAATTTTAGCTCTTGCCAACAAAATCACCATGGAAGCGCACACCGGTATACCCAATGTTCCGTCAAATCCGGAATAGACGACTGTTCACCGCCCTTGACAAGTCCACTGCCGCCATTGCTATAGGCGGTTATGACGCGGCTCCGCGTCAGAAGCCTGCAAACGCCTCCGCGGCAAAGGCGAAAAAGACCATGAACGATCTGCGCGACACATTCACCGAGGAGCAGATGAAGGCCGAGACCGAACGCTGCCTCGGCTGCGGAGCAGTTATTCTCGATGAGTATAAGTGTGTCGGCTGCGGTATCTGCACGACAAAATGCAAATTTGACGCCATCAAGCTTGTGTGGGACGGAGAATATGTTTCTCCCAAAGTCGAGAAGATCGCCCCTCATCTTATTGCCGGAATGGCAAAGCGCGGCGGCAAGATCGCTATCAAAACAATAAAAGACACAGTCCAAAAGTTAGGAACAGACTAACACCGTCATCAAGCCCGCGCTGTCACAGCGCGGGCTTTTGTCTATTGATTTTTTCCAAAGGATGATATATCATGATTTCATTAACTATTTAACGAAGTCCGGAGGACTAATATTATGCACAGACCTGACGACGGATACTATCACGACCACGGCGACGGTATAATACACTGCCACGACCATAAGCCCATGGAGGATCTTCAGGCGCACGAAGAAACAGAGCACCCGCACCACAATCACCCGCACAGACATACGCAAAGCAAGGCTGTTGCAAACCGACTTGCCAGAGCCATCGGGCATCTTGAATCGGTCAAGCGCATGGTCGAGGAGGGCCGGGACTGCACCGATGTTCTTATCCAGCTTGCCGCCGTGCGCTCCGCCCTCAGCAGCACGGCCCGGGTAATCCTCAAGGATCACCTTGAGCACTGCATTACCGACGCCGTCGAAACGGGCGACGATAAGTTCATATCGGAGCTTAACGCGGCGATAGATAAGTACATAAACTGACAGAAAACCGAAGGTACAAGCTTTTGTCCTTCGGTTTTACTCGTATGTTTTTATAACGCTTTCCGCGACGCTGCGCTTTGAAACGCGCCTGTCCTGAGCGTGTTTTTCAATATAGTGCTGCGCCTGAGCCTCGTTCATGCCGAGGCATTCGATAAGCAGCCATTTTGCATGGTTGACAATGCGTATCTCCTCGATCTTTTCCTCAACGGAGATGCGCTTTTGCTCCATAAGACGCATCCTTTCGCGCATTGAGCACATGGTGCGCAACGCCTGAGAGACCATATTCACATTCGTAGGCACCGACAGCACGGTTACGCCGAATTCCACGACCTTCTCATACACCTCATAGTAAAGTTCGTTTTTAACAAACATAAGCACCGCCGCGCTGCTGTGGCTCGATGCGTCGATGGCAAGCTGTGAGCCGAATTCATCCGGCAGAGGCGTGCTGATGATAACGATGTCATATTCCCTCTCTGCCATCGCCCGGCGCGCCTGAGAGGCACTTTTTGCCTTGTGAACAGGCCAATAATCGGAGTTCGGGAGCAGCTCGCCGGTCGCTCTGCTCATTTTTTCCGACGCCGAGACCATCAGAACGCTGTATGTCCGTTCTCTGAAAACCATGCCGCTCCCTCCTTTCTTAAGATTTTGCGGTACTTATACTATCGAGTAGGCTTTCAGAACGCTATCCGGCAGATGCTCTTTTATAAAATCACTCTCAGCAGCCTTTGCCCGAGCCTGCGCAAGATCCTCAGGCAGGCGCTTAAACCCGCTCAGCACCTCCGGCGGCTCAGCAAAAAGATTGATATCCGCCGGAGAAGGCAGCTGCATATTACGCTCTATGCCGCAAATTCCTGCATATATCATAAGCGCAAAAGCAATGTAGGGATTTGACATTGCATCGGCAGAGCGCAGCTCCGCTCTGCGGTAGGCTCCCACCGCAGCTGGAAAACGAATGAGCTGGGAGCGGTTTTCGTGCGACCAGCTGATGTATTTGGGCGCCTTATTGCTTCCGAGCCGCGCATATGACTCCGGACATGGGTTCAGGAATGCCGTCATATCCGGCGCATGCTCGAGAATACCCGCCATGATATTCGGCAGATAGTCGGTGCCGTCCCTGTGTTTGACCGAAATATTTATATGCATACCGCTGCCTGGCTTGTCACTGAGCGGTTTTGGCGTAAAATCAGCGCGCAGTCCGTTTCTCCCCGCTATCGTCTCAACGATAGAACGGAAGGTTACCGCGTTATCCGCAGCGCTGAGGGCGTCCGAGTGCCGGAAGTCTATCTCATTCTGACCGGGCCCCTCCTCATGGTGTGAGCTTTCAGGGTAAATACCCATCTTTTCAAGCGTTAAGCATATCTCACGCCGGATATTTTCACCCTTATCGCCGGGCGCTATGTCCATATAACCAGCGTTGTCATACGGGATATACGAAGGCAGGCCGCTCTCGTCGCTCTTAAACAGATAAAACTCCATTTCGGGTCCGAAATTGAAGCAGAGCCCCTTATCCGATGCATCTTTAACGGCCCTTTTGAGAATACCCCTTGTATCTGCCTCGAACACACTCCCGTCAGGGCGGTATATATCACAGAAAAAGCGGACCACTTTGCCGTTTTCCGGCCGCCACGGCAGTCCGGAAAGCGTTGAAGGATCCGGACGCAGGAAAAGATCGGAGCGCACCTCCCCGCCGAAGCCGGCTATTGCGGAAGCGTCGAAGGCTATACCGCAGTCGAAGGCTCTTTCGAGCTCCGAGGGCATGACGGCCACATTCTTTTGTCTGCCGAAAACATCACAAAAGGCAAGACGTATGAATTTTACATCGTCTTCAGCCACATACTGCAAAACTTCCTGCGCCGAATAATCCATATCCTGCTGTCTCCTTTAACTTTGTTAATTTGCAACATACATCTGCTTGTACGGATTTTTACTGTCCGGTGTTATAAGCGTAAAACTTGAGTCCATTATCTCTTCGGCGTCTGACCCGAACAAGCCGCAGAACTTCTCAATGTGAGGGCGTATCTCCTCAAGCTCCTGCGCCTGCGCAGCGCGATGATTGACCTGTCTGGGGAAGATGATATCGTCGCAGCCCGAGCGAATGAAGACCTTCCCTCCATGCATTCCCGTGCAGGGAAAGTTACTCACTATCTTCCTGTTCTCATCAGTGAGACCGAGCACTACGATGAGGCCTCCGGCCTGATACTCACCGAGAAAGCTTCCAGCACAACCGCCGATAACCATAACGGGCAGCTTGTCCTCATAAGCTTTCATGTGAACTCCCGCCCTGTAGCCCGCACTGCCGCGGACAAAGATCTCTCCGCCGCGCATTGCGTAGCCTGCTGCGTCGCCAATGCTGCCATGCACAATTATTGTGCCATCATTCATTGTGTCTCCAACTGCGTCCTGGGCATTGCCGTTGACCTCAATACACGCGCCGTTAAGGTACGCACCCAGAGCATTTCCGGGTATTCCATCTATACTTATATATCCCTCGCTCAGGCCGGAAGCAAGGAATCTGTGTCCGAGACAGTTTTGAATCTGAACATCGCCGCCGTGCTCTTTAAGAATCGTGTTTATCTGAGAGTAGCTCAGCTTTTGTGCATCTATTATCATTTATAACACATCCTAAAACTATTTTCCACATATTTAATGCGATTGGCAATATCTCAATCTCCCGCATGGGATATGCCCAGTATCTGAAGCTCTTTTTCGTTGAGGCCTACCCCGCGAAGCATGAGCCGGTTGCCCCTGAGCGCTTCAATAGAGTTAATGCCCATACCGCCCATGAGTTCCTTAATTTCATGACGCCACGCTGTCATCAGATTAACCAAGCGGCGGCTGCCCTCATCGGGGTCAAGTCTCGATACAAGCTCTTCCTTCTGTGTTGCGATGCCCCAACTGCACTTACCCGTCTGGCAGCTTCTGCACAGGTGGCAGCCCATTGCAAGCAGCGCCGCCGTTGCAATATAGCACGCATCAGCGCCGAGAGCGACTGCCTTTACTACATCCGCCGAGCTTCTTATACTGCCGCCGACAACAACGGAAACATTATCCCGTATTCCCTCTTCCCTCAAGCTTCGGTCAACCGCCGCAAGCGCGAGCTCAACGGGTATGCCGACATTATCCCTGATTCTTGTCGGAGCGGCGCCGGTGCCTCCGCGAAAGCCGTCAATGGCGATTATATCCGCGCCGCTGCGGGCTATACCGCCGGCTATGGCGGCAATATTATGCACTGCCGCCACCTTTACGATAACCGGCTTTTTATATCCGGTCACCTCCTTGAGAGACATAACAAGCTGCCTTAAGTCCTCAATTGAATAAATATCGTGGTGAGGAGCAGGAGATATGGCGTCCGAGCCTTTAGGCACCATTCTCGTGCGGGACACGTCGCCGTTTATCTTTGCGCCCGGTAGATGCCCGCCGATGCCCGGCTTTGCACCCTGCCCCATTTTAATCTCTATAGCGGCTCCCGCATTCAGATATCCGCTGTGCACGCCGAAGCGTCCGGAAGCGACCTGAACTATGGTGTTTTCCCCGTAACTGTAGAAATCCTCATGCAGCCCGCCCTCTCCGGTGTTGTAATATATACCAAGCTCGCGGGCTGCCCGGGCCATGCTTAAATGGGCGTTGTAGCTTATAGAGCCGTAGCTCATTGCGGAAAACATGACCGGCATGGACAGCTCAAGCTTCGGCGGCATATCGCATATGAGTCTTCCGTTCTCGTCCCGACGGGGCTTGTCCGGCTTTTTGCCGAGGAAGACCTTTGTTTCCATTGGCTCACGCAGAGGATCAATGGGAGGGTTGGTCACTTGCGATGCGTTTATAAGTACCTTATCCCAGTATACGGGAGCCGGCTTTGGGTTTCCCATTGAGGACAGCAGTACGCCTCCGCTCGAAGCCTGCTTATATATTTCTTTTACCGTGTCGCCGCTCCAGTTGGCGTTGTCACGCATACAGTTATCGCTTTTTACTATTTTCAACGCGTGCACGGGACAAAAGCACACACAGCGTTGGCAGTTAACACATTTGCTGTTATCGGCCTTCATCATGCCGCTTTTTTCATCGAACGAATGTACCCCGTAGCTGCACTGGTCTATGCAGATCTTGCAATCAATGCAGTTTGAACTGCGCCGCACTTCAAATTCGGGATATAAATAATCAATCCCCATCAGTACTTACCCTCCTTTACCTTTACTATGAACGGACAGCCGCCGGAAGGTGCGAAAATGTTTTCCGCATTGGGCTCCATCGCCCTTATTGCCGCTTCCTCACTTGCGATAAAAACCATATCGTCCTTTTCACCCGTGACCATGGACCGAAGCTTCAGCCTGTCATTAAGCGCCATTAAGCCGCCCTCAAAGCCCAAAACTATTGAAAACGGGCCTGTTATGAGCAGGCTTGGATAGGTCATGCGCAGGAATTTCAGTTTCTCAGCTTTTTCGGGCTCGCAGCGCTCAATGGTGCTCCAGAACGGCGCAGCAATTACAGATGCGGTCTCCTCAAGGGTAAGCCCCTGGCGCCGAACAAGGTAGTCGACGATATATGTAATGACCTCAGTATCCGTCTGCAAGGCGCATTTATAGCCGAACATTTCGATATACCTGCGGTTTGCGTCATAGGAGGATATTTCACCGTTATGTACTACCGTCCAGTCGAGCAGTGAAAACGGATGGGCTCCGCCCCACCAGCCCGGGGTATTGGTCGGATATCGACCGTGGGCCGTCCACGAATAAGCCTCGTATTCTTCGAGTCTGTAAAAACGCCCCACATCCTCGGGATATCCGACGGCCTTGAATACTCCCATGTTTTTTCCGCTGGAGAACACATAAGCGTCTGATATTTCAGTATTTATGTGCATGACTGCGCGGGCGATGTATTCTCTCTCATCAAGCTGCATCCGGTGAAGCGCAGAGCGCAGAGGGGTCACGAAATAGCGGCGTATGATAGGCACATCGGTTATCTCCGGAATTATCCGGATAGGCATCTCCTCGGCCAGAACTATCTCAAACGTTTCTTTAAGATACGCCTCACACTCATGCCGGCTCGCCCCGCTGCCGAAAAAAATGTGCAGCGCGAACTCATCCTTATGCTCGGGATATATTCCGTAAGCCGCAAAACCCCCGCCGAGGCCGTTCGACCTGTCGTGCATGGGTACCATGCTCCTAATCATGCTTTCTCCGTTTATGGGCCTGCCTTCTCTTGAAATGGCAGCGGAGATTGCACATCCGGAGGGTATCCTTACCTCTCCCTCTCTGTACTTCATTTACATCAGTCCCTTCTGAAAAGAAAAACGATGATGTTCACCACAAAACGGCCGCAGAATGCCTGTGGAGAACATCATCGTTCATGCAGGAATGATAGCTCACTATGTGCAATTTGTCAATTGATTTCACTTTGATGAGTGCATTTTCTGCAATTTGACTATTGACATGCTGCAAAAATGGGTGTATATTGTGCGACATGAAAAGGGCGCTGAAGCCTGAGATTTTCATCTCGGTCTTCAGCGCTCTTTTTTATTATACTGAAAGGGTGATTTCAAAATGACAGCAGTTCCTGAGTATTTCGGCAGCTTGGTCTTTGACGACAGACAAATGAAGGCAAGACTTTCCAACGAAGTTTATAACTCACTGAAAAAGACGATAGACGAGGGCTCAAGGCTCGATCCATCCGTTGCCAGCGCAGTCGCGCAGGCAATGAAGGACTGGGCAGTCAGTTTGGGCGCGACCCATTTCACTCATTGGTTCCAGCCTTTGACCGGCATCACCGCCGAAAAGCACGACAGCTTTATCGCGCCTGCTCCTGACGGCGGCATAATCATGGAGTTCTCCGGCAAAGAGCTTATCAAGGGCGAACCCGACGCGTCGAGCTTCCCCTCGGGCGGACTCCGCGCCACCTTTGAGGCCAGAGGCTACACCGCATGGGATCCTACCTCTTACGCATTCATAAAAGATAAAACCTTATGTATCCCTACTGCCTTCTGCTCATACAGCGGCGAGGCGCTCGACAAGAAAACCCCTCTCCTTCGCTCCATGGAGGCGCTCAACCGTCAGGCGCTGCGTATCCTCAGACTTTTCGGAGCCGACGGTGTGAAGTGCGTCCGCTCCTCTGTAGGCCCGGAGCAGGAGTACTTCCTTGTTGACAAACAGCTTTACCTCCGCCGTCCCGACCTTATATATACCGGGCGCACACTGTTCGGTGCAAAGCCCCCCAAGGGTCAGGAAATGAGCGATCACTACTTCGGTGTGATCCGTCCCAGAGTTCAGGCATACATGAAGGAGCTCAACGAGGAGCTTTGGAAGCTGGGCATTCTTGCAAAGACCGAGCATAACGAGGTTGCTCCGGCACAGCATGAGCTTGCACCAATTTTCACTACCACAAACATTGCTGCGGACCATAACCAGCTCACCATGGAGATCATGCAGAAGCTTGCAGAAAAGCACGGACTTGTATGCCTGCTGCATGAGAAGCCCTTCGCTGGCGTTAACGGCAGCGGCAAGCACAACAACTGGTCCATAGCCACGGATACAGGCATAAACCTTTTGTCCCCGGGCGACACTCCGCACGAAAACGCACAGTTTCTGCTGTTCCTGTGCGCGGTCATTCAGGCTGTCGATGAGTATCAGGCGCTGCTCAGATGCGCGGTAGCAACCGCCGGCAACGACCACCGTCTCGGAGCAAACGAAGCTCCTCCGGCAGTTGTATCCATCTTCCTCGGCGACGAGCTCACAGCCATTCTGGATTCGATAGAAAACGGCACGCCGTACAGCTCTGCTGAAAAATCCAGTATGAAGCTCGGCGTCCACGTCCTTCCACGCTTTCAGCGCGACACCACCGACCGCAACCGAACCTCGCCTTTTGCCTTCACCGGCAACAAGTTTGAATTCCGCATGCTCGGCTCATCAAACTCCATATCCTGCGCGAACATCATGCTCAACGCCGCGGTCGCAGACGTTCTTGAGAAGTATGCCGACGAGCTTGAGGGCAGTTCCGATTTTGATGCGTCTCTGCACGAGCTAATAAAAAGAAGCATCTCTGAACACAAGCGTATCATCTTCAACGGAAACGGCTATGACGACGCATGGATCAAGGAAGCTACCGAAGTCCGCGGCCTGCTGAACCTGCGCAGTACAGCCGACGCGATGCCCGCGCTGCTTGAGGAGAAAAACCGCAGTATGCTCATGCATCACCGCATATTCTCCGAGTCAGAGATCAGATCCCGCTACGAGATCATGCTCGATAACTACTGCAAGACGATAGTTATCGAGGCACGCACCATGTCTGACATGGCAAGCCGCGACATTCTGCCGGCCATCGAGGCATACGCAGCGGATCTTGCAGCCGCCGTATCGGCAAAGCAGAGCATCATGCCCGATCTCCCCTGCACTTATGAAAAGAGCCGCATACGTAAGCTTTCCATGCTTGTGGATCAGATAGACGATGCTGTCCGCGTTCTTGAGGATGCGCTCATAAGTCTGGGCCTTGTATCCGACGTCACGACGCAGGCAAATATGATACGCGACGAAATACTTCCCGACATGAACCTGCTGCGTGCTCCCGTTGATGAAGCAGAGACACTTACCGCAGCAAAGTATTGGCCGTTCCCGACCTACGGCGAGCTGCTTTTCGGCGTGTAACTGCCGTTTTGGAGAAATTGAAGAAATAGAGAGTTAAAAGCAAATAGAGAAAGGAGCTGATTTTACGATGACGGTTGAGTTTTGGTTTTTGATAGGAGCGGCTTTGGTATTCTGGATGCAGGCGGGCTTTGCAATGGTTGAAACCGGCTTCACGCGAGCAAAAAATGCCGGCAATATCATCATGAAAAACCTTATGGATTTTTGCATAGGCACTATAGTGTTTTCCCTGCTCGGCTATACGATCATGATGGGTGAGGATGCGCTCGGCGGTTTGATTGGTCTGCCTAACCTAAATATGTGGGTAAACTTTAAGGATTTTATCGCAAGCCCCGCCGACGGAAGCTTCACAGGAGCCTCGACTTTCGTATTTAATCTTGTTTTCTGTGCAACTACTGCCACAATTGTTTCGGGTGCGATGGCCGAACGTACAAAGTTTTCGGCCTATTGCATCTATTCGGCTGTGATCTCACTGTTTATATACCCCATCGAGGCTCACTGGGTCTGGGGCGGCGGCTGGCTTGCACAGCTTGGCTTCCATGATTATGCCGGTTCATGTGCCATACACATGGTGGGCGGCTTTGCGGCCCTTGTGGGCGCGATCTGCCTTGGCCCACGCCTCGGGAAGTACGTTAAAGACGATAAGGGTAAGGTAATAAAAGTCAACGCCATTCCCGGACACTCCATAACCCTCGGCGCGCTCGGTGTTTTCATCCTTTGGCTTGGCTGGTACGGCTTCAACGGAGCCGCCGCGACCAGCGCCTCGGAGCTGTCCTCGATATTTATGACAACTACCATTGCGCCGGCGGCAGCCACGGTCACTACCATGATTTTCACATGGATAAAGAACGGTAAACCCGATGTTTCAATGTGCCTTAACGCTTCTTTGGCAGGCCTTGTTGCAATTACCGCCGGATGCGACGCTCTTGACGCTCTTGGCGCGAGTATAGTCGGCATAATCGCCGGCATTGTTGTGGTCATTGTTGTTGAGGCTCTTGATCTGAAGCTTCACATTGACGATCCTGTGGGTGCTGTAGGCGTACACTGTGCAAACGGCATCTGGGGCACTATAGCTGTCGGTTTGCTGGCAAATCCGGATGCCCCCGCAGGGCTGTCAGGGCTGCTCTACACAGGCTCGGCCTCCCTGCTCGGCATACAGCTTATCGGCGTCACAGCAGTAGCCGTATACTCTGTTGTCGTTATGCTCGTGGTATTTAAGGCTATAGATAAATGCGGCGGACTCAGGACCTCTGTCGAAGACGAGGTCATAGGACTTGATATTTCTGAACACGGTCTGCCGAGCTCATACCCCGATTTTGCTCCGGCGGTCAACAAGTATTCATCCTACGCTCCAGAAAGCGGCATAACAGCCGTCACAGGCGATATTCCCGCCGCGGAGGCCGTACCCATCAAGGCGGTGCCTTCCTTCTCAGACAGTACTCAGCCAAAATTTACTAAGGTCGAGATAATATGCAAGGAATCTAAATTCGACACGCTTAAAAACGAGATGTCAAAGCTCGGTATAACCGGTATGACCATATCCCACGTGCTCGGATGCGGCGTGCAGGGAGGGCGGCCTGAATACTACCGCGGCGTTCCTCTTGAAACGAACCTGCTTCCCAAGGTGCAGGTGGATATCGTAGTCAGCAAGGTTCCCGTGCGCAGTGTTATTGAAACAGCAAAACGCGTTCTGTACACCGGTCACTACGGTGACGGAAAAATCTTTGTTTACGACGTTGAAAACGTTGTAAAGATCCGCACCGGCGAAGAGGGATATGAAGCGCTTCAGGATGAGGAATAAACAGGGCCCGGGCATATGCCCGGGTATCTGTACATCATCAGCATTAAGGAAAGGAAAGAATTATGAGAGACTATAAAGCGGAATTTGAAAGCAGAGTTTCATTTATTAAAGGCATACTGGAGGACAGCGGGGCGAAAGGCATTGTATACGGCAACTCCGGCGGTAAGGACTCCGCCCTCGTCGGGATCCTGTGCAAAGCCGCCTGCAGCGACACCGTGGGCATAATAATGCCCTGCTCGTCCAGGAGAAATTACGATATCGACGCAATAGACGGCAAGGAAGTCGCCGACTGCTTCGGCATAGAGACCCGTACCGTTGATCTCACGCCGGTCAAGGACGCCTTTGTTGCACAGGTGTCTGCGGCAGCTTCAGTAACTCCCGCCGCAGATGCGAACATCGCACCCCGGCTAAGAATGGCGGCGCTGTATGCGATTGCCGCCTCCGAGGGCAGGATAGTCGCCGGCACCGGAAACAGAAGCGAGGCGTACGTTGGATACTTTACAAAGTGGGGCGACGGCGCTCACGATTTTAATCCCATAGCTGACCTCACCGTCACTGAGATATACGAATTCCTGCGTTATTTAAAGGCACCGGAGTGCGTCATAAAGAAAGCGCCGTCGGCCGCGCTTTTTGACGGACAGACTGACGAAGGAGAGATGGGATTTACCTACGGCAGCCTTGACAAGTATCTGCTTACGGGCAGCACTGACGAAAAAAGCCTTGAAACGATTGAACGTATGCACAGGGCAAGCCAGCACAAGCGCGACGCTATAAAGTGCTACGGCAATAGTTGATTTATCAACGGACGAGCCGCACGCACAGCATCGGTACGAATGCAGACGGCTCGGACAGCAACAAACGCCTTCTTCCGTTTGGAAGAAGGCGTTTGTTATTGCTAAAATCAGCTATTGGCGTTGAAGATCTTAAAGATACTGTCGAAGGGATCTTCCTCAGCGGGGGCCGGGGAGGACTCTTCTTTCTTCTCGGCGGCCTTTTCAGACGCCGCGGTAAACATACCCTGCTGTCTTTCAAAAGCCGGCTCTGCCTTTGCTGCGGGCTGAGCGGTCTGCTTAGCAGTAGGGGCTTCTTCAAAGCCGGTGGCGATAACGGTCACGCGGATCTCGTCCTGCATAGACTCGTCGAAGGTTGCGCCGAAGATGATATTTGCATCGGGGTGAGCTGCCTCCTGAACGAGGTTTGCAGCAGCTTCAACATCCTCAAGCCCCATATCCTCGGAGCCGGTGATGTTGATGAGCACACCGTGCGCGCCGTTGATGGAGGTCTCCATGAGGGGGCTTGCGACCGCCATGCGGGCCGCATCCTCAGCCTTGCCCTTGCCTGCCGCACGGCCGACACCCATATGGGCAAAGCCGGCATTCTTCATTATGCAGGTAACGTCCGCGAAGTCAAGGTTAATAAAGCCGGTGTTCTTTATAAGGTCGGAAATGCTCGTAACAGCCTGACGCAGAACATCGTCGGCGATCTCAAAGGCGTTTGCCAGCGTGACCTTCTGGTCGGTGGCATATTTCAAACGATCATTGGGGATTATGAGCAGGGAGTCAACCTTGCCGAGCATCTCCTTGATGCCCTCGTTTGCCTGATCCATGCGGCGCTTGCCCTCAAACTTGAAAGGCTTGGTTACCACGCCGACGGTGAGTATACCCGCCTCGCGGGCGATATCCGCAACGGTAGGTGCAGCGCCAGTGCCGGTGCCGCCGCCCATGCCGGCGGTGATGAAAACCATATCCGCGTCTTCCACAGACTTGGCAATATTATTGCGGCTTTCTTCAGCGCTTTTCTTGCCTATTTCGGGATCTGAGCCGGCGCCCTGTCCGTGGGTCAGCTTTTCGCCGATCTGGATCTTCTGATCGGCATTGGAGACCGCCAGAGCCTGCTTATCAGTGTTAACGGCAATAAACTCAACGCCCTGAGTTCCGGACTTGACCATTCTGTTCACGACATTGTTACCGGCACCGCCGATACCTACTACTTTTATAGTAACCACATTTTCAGGGCCAACTTCGGCTTTGAAATCCATTTCATTTCCTCCAGTACTGTTATTTAGAAGATGCAGCAGATGCCGCAGTCTGATTTTTCGATATGTAACATTTTATAACTTTTTGGCCTACAGGTCAATATATTTTTGCTCAGTTATGTAAACAAAGTTTTAAAAATAGTGTTAATTCGGATTAAATACGACCTTTTTGCCCGTCGACAGGTCCAAAGTTCCCGAATCGTCCGCAGAAAGCTGGGAAACGGCGGAAAGCAATTTCCCGAATTTATACTCTGTATTGTCAAATGCGCCAAGCTTGACCATAAAACGGCCATCGTACTCAAAGGTGGGGTTTGCAGCGTCAGAGAGATCGATCGCCGTTATTTTCCCCATAAGTCCTCTTGCCTGTATCTGATAAAGGATGTCCGTGAGATATGCAAGTTTATCACTCTCTCCCTCCGCGGACTTTATATATTCGCCCACCTCGGCTTCGTTGACCGTTATGCCGCTGATGCTCGCGATATGCTCCGCGTCCTTTTCGTCAATGCTGCTGAGGAATTTTCCGCTGCTGCTGACTGACCAGAGCTCCTCGCCAACGGCAATGCAGCCAACCGCATTGCTCTCCGTGACTTCGATGGTGATAAGATTAGGAAGCCCGCGGTTTATCTTGACAGAGTCCACATACGGAAGCTTTACCACAACACGGCTTCCGGCGGCGATCCTGTTTATAAAAAACAGATTATCCCCTTCTTCAATGCCGGAAGCCGCGATAATTTCCTCTGCACTGTAGAGTGAATTTCCGCGTACTTCAATCTTTGTGACCTTAAAAAACACGCTCATTACAAGTATTATTGCCACGATCACAAGAAAAAATGTCAAAGGCCGATTGACATTTTTCCTCAATCCCGGCTTGTAGGGATCCTCGCGCTTCCTGTAATAATCATTTGCATTAGACATCTTACATCTCCATGAATATATCCGCCCCGAGCGAGCGAAGTTTATTGTCAAAATTCTCGTAACCGCGGACTATATGTCCGCTGTCGATGACGCGGCTTACTCCCTCGGCGGAAAGCCCCGCTATCAGCATCGCGGCGCCGCCGCGCAGATCAGCCGCGCTGACCGTCGCTCCCCGCAGGCTCCTTACGCCCCAGACAGACGCACATCGGCCGTCAACGCTTATATCGGCTCCGAAGCGGGCAAGCTCACTTGCGTGGCCGAAACGCGAATCAAACACGTTTTCAACAAAATCACTCCTGCCCGCAGCTTTGAGAAGCGCCGCCATAAGCAGCGGCTGGGCGTCGGTCGGAAATTCGGGATAAGGACCCGTGACTACCTTGCCTACGGAGTGCAGCCTGCCGTCTGATATCAGTCTCACGCATCGTTTCGCGGGTATTATATCACAGCCGGATGAATTTAGGAAGTGCTGTAATCGGGAAAATTGCCTCGAATCCACTCCCCTGAGCTCGATATCGCCTCCAGCAGCCGCCGCAGCACACAAAAATGTTGACGCTACTATTCTGTCAGGTATTATCCTATGTCCCACATGACGCTCAGCAGAAAAGCCGGAGACGGTTATCTTACCCGTTCCTGCACCCGATATGTACGCGCCGGCTTTTCTCAGATACTCCTGCAGATCCACGATCTCCGGTTCTCTTGCCGCGCCGCAGATAACGGTCTCTCCCTGCGCGGCGCAGGCTGCGAGCATCGCGTTTTCCGTCGCTCCGACGCTGGGAAAAGGCAGCACGATGCGAGCGCCCTGCAGCCCGGCGGCCCTGCATATTATCTCGCAGCCGCGCTCCTCGACCTCGGCTCCGAGAGTCTTCATTGCCGAAATGTGCAGGTCTATCGGTCTCGCGCCGAGCTTGCAGCCGCCGGGAGAGGTCAGATGCACCTCCCCGCATCGTGCCAGCAGCGCTCCCATAAACAGCACCGAGGAGCGCATACACTCCATCATTTCCTGGGGTATTATATTTGAGCTCAGGCTGCGCGAATCTATGTATACGTCGTTTTCCTGCTGCTCGGCGGTGCAGCCGAGCTGTCTCAATATGCGCAGCGACACGGCCACGTCGCTCAGCTGCGGTACATTAAGCAGGTTTGTTTCCGTCGGACATACAATTGAAGCCGCCAAAATCGGCAGTACCGCGTTCTTTGAGCCCTGAACAAAGCACGCGCCTTCAAGGCGTTTGCCTCCGTTAATATGCCATATAGCCATAAAAAAACCTCGCAGAAATAACTTAAATCACGTCATTCTATGCTGCGGGGTTATTTTTTGTTATTTTTGATTTTATTCGCACAGTGATAGTATCTGCTCGCAGATAACGTCAGTCGCCTCGGGACGCGCAAGTCTTTCCATTGCAAGGGACATTTTTTCAAGTTCCTCTTCTGAGGAAAGTATTCTCTTAACTGTATTCAGAAGCTCGCTTGCCTTAAAGCTGCCCTCCTCAAAGATAAGAGCGCCGCCGGCATCTTCAATAACCTTTGCGTTCTTGAACTGATGGTTATTGGTGACATACGGCGAAGGCACGAAAATAGTCGGCTTATGCATATATGTAAGCTCGGATACGGTGGATGCGCCCGCGCGGCACAGCACGAGATCGGCCGCCGCCATAACGCGGGGCATATCGTAAATATACTCCCGAACATCCATGCCGTTTTTCTCGTAATCCGGAACAACGGTGCGCAGCGCGGTCACCATTTCGGCATAGCCCTCGCTTCCGGCGGAATGAATGAGCGTAAAACCCGGCTTTTTGCCGGCAAGCCTGATGAAATCGCACATGGCGGCATTCATATTTGCAGCCCCCAGGGAGCCCCATACCGACACAACGAGCGGCTTATCCATAGGTATTCCGAGCTCCGCCTTAGCAGCCTTTTTTGAATATCCGGCAAATTCGCCGCGCACGGGAGTTCCCGTGACCACGGTTTTTTCAGGATGCTTGTAGTATCTGCGGCTTTCCTCAAAGCCGAGCATTATCCTGTCAACGACGTTTGAAAGCATCCTTGTCGTGAGCCCGGGAACGGCGTTGCTCTCATGGACTGCGGTTGGCACGCCCAGCATCGACGCCGCCTTGAGCACAGGATAGCAGACATAGCCCCCTGTTCCAATAACTGCGTCAGGCCTGAACGACTTAACGAGCTTCCTTGCTTTGATGGTCGCCCTTATGACGTTAAATACGGATTTTATGTTATGCCAGATGCTGCCGAGCGAGCTGCCGCGGCTTATATTCGTGACCTTTAGCGTCACGATATCATAACCGCTTCTCGGGACGAGATCGGCCTCCATATGGCCGTCGGCGCCGATAAACAGTATCTCGCAGTCAGGCATCAGCTCTCTCAGCCTGCCGGCCACCGCAATGGCCGGATTGATATGCCCCGCGGTGCCGCCGCAGGCAAACATAAATCTCATATATCTCTATCCTTTCACTTTAGCGGGCATATCCCGCGAAACGCTGAGCACGATCCCCATTTCGGCCATCTGTATCAGAAGCGCCGTACCTCCGTAGCTGAAAAACGGCAAAGATATTCCCGTGCAGGGCACAAGATTTGTCACGACCGCTACGTTGAGAATGACCTGTATCGCAAGAAGCGTGGTTATCCCGGCGCTGACAAGAAAGCTGTACCTGTCCGCCGCGTGCATCGCTATCCAATAGCCCCGGATGATGAGCAGCGCAAACAGAACAAGTATAAGCACCGCTCCGATGAAGCCCAGTTCCTCACACACGACGGAAAAGATGAAGTCGTTGTGCTCCTCCGGCAGGTACAGATACTTCTGCCTGCTCTGACCGAGCCCAAGTCCCGTGAGCCCGCCCGATCCGATTGAATACAGGGACTGCACTATCTGATACCCTTCGTCCGAGGTTGAGGAAAACGGGTCGCGCCAGGTGGTGATCCTTGTGGAGGCATACGGAAACAGCGTAAGCAGAACTGCTATCCCGCCGCCCGCCGCTATGCCGGCGGCAATGAACCAGATAAGCCTTGCGCCGCCGAGAAACATCATTACGCCGCCGATGGCGATGATTATTATGGACGCGGAAAAATGCGGCTCAAGGATAAGCAGGCCGACTATCACAAGAAGGATCGCCGCAAACGGCGCTATGCCGTATCTGAAGCTCTTCATCCTGCCGCGGTTATTGCAGATAATGACCGCGAATGCAAGGATGATACCTATCTTTGCTATTTCCGACGGCTGAAGCGTAAGGCTGCCGATCCCTATCCAGCGCCTCGCGCCGTTTGCCTCGACTCCGATAAGCGGAACAAGAAGCAGAAGCACAATCGCCGCGATAAGCAGCGGAACTGAAAAGCGCTTGTAAAAGCCCATCGGCAGACGCGAGCAGAATATCATCGCCGCAACGCCCAGAGCGGCAAATATAAGCTGCCTGACAAAGTAATAGGTCGGATTTCCGCCCGTAACATTCCCCGGGTCAAAATACGCTCTGGCAAAGCTTGCCGACAGCACCATTGTAACTCCTATGGTAAGCAAAAGCATAACGAGCACGAGGAAGGACACGTCCATACCTGCGCGTTTCGTTTTATCATTCGTTTCCCTGATTCTGAGCTCGGCGCTGCCGTACTGCATATCCGCGTCCTCCGTATTAGAGCTGGAAACGATTATATATTCCTATAAATGAAATTATTGCAAAAATGAGGGAGACGGAAGTGAAAAGTGCAAAAAGCTCTTTTTCCTTCCATTTTTTACCCGTCCAGCCTCCCATTTCGAGGTGATGATGGAAGGGCGCCATTTTGAAAACACGCTTGCCGTGAGTGAGCTTGAAAAAAGTCACCTGAATGATATCGGACATTGTCTCGATTATATAGACTATACCGAGCGTGATTAGGATAAGCGGCATATCATAGGCAAAGGCGAGAGCAGCAATAGCTCCGCCGAGAAACAGCGAGCCCGTATCGCCCATGAACACCTTAGCAGGGTTAAAATTATAAACGAGGAAACCCAGCAGTCCGCCCAGAAGTGCCGAGGAAAAGATACCGAGGGCCAGATACCGCTCGCCCCAGAGGAAAGTCACGGCTACAAAGAATAGGCACACGGGGAGCGAGGTGCCGCTCGCAAGGCCGTCAACGCCGTCTGTAATGTTAACGGCATTTACGGTACCGACGATTATAAAGGCGGCAAGTATGAAGTACAGGGCCTCGGGGATATATACCTCGGTGTTCCAGAACGGAATGTAAAGATGCGTCGATATATACCCAAGCTTCCTGAGCAGCAGGACAAATGCCAGCGCCGCAACGAGCTGCAGCAGGAACTTCGCCTTTGCGCTCAGACCGAGATTCTGCTTCTTTCTGAGCTTCTCCCAGTCATCCAGAAATCCGATAGCTCCAAACACCAGCGCAAACAAAAGCACAAAAATATGGGTATAGTCTCCCTGACGCATGGACTCGAAACCGACGGTCAGGCACACGAATGTGCAGCCGGTAATGAAAATAACTCCGCCCATGGTTGGAGTTCCCGCCTTGGACATATGCCAGGTCGGGCCGTCCTGACGTATCTCCTGTCCCGCTTTCATTCTTCTGAGCCAGGGGATATAAAATCTGCCTACGATAACGGCGACGATAAACGCCATCACAAGGGCAAGCATCAGCTTCAGTGTCATTATCCGTTCCTCTTCTCTATATGTTCTGCTACGATCTCGCGCTCATCCATGTGGCGCTTTTCGTGGCCGATGACCTGATAGTCCTCATGGCCTTTGCCGGCAAGCAATATTACATCATCAGGAAGGTGATTATCAATCGCCCATTTAATCGCTTCCGCTCTGTCGCAGATAACTTTATGGGGAGTCTTCTTGTTTTTCAGTCCCTCGACTATCTCGCCTATTATCGCGTCGGGATTCTCAGTGCGCGGGTTATCGCTGGTCACTATGACAAAATCGGCGTTATCTGCCGCAATACCGCCCATTATGGGGCGCTTCGTTCTGTCACGGTCGCCGCCGCAGCCGAACAGCACGACCAACCGCCCCTCGACATTATCCTTCAGCGCCCTGAGAGCGTTTTCCAGAGCGTCGGGGGTGTGAGCGTAGTCGATGAGGATCGTGTAATCGCCGTCGGTGGGAACCACCTCCATCCTTCCCTTCACACCCTTCGCGCCTGACATCGCGTCGGCACAATCATCAAGGCTCAGGCCGAGGGCAAGACCCATGCAAATAACGTTCAGGGCATTGTAAACGGAGAATCTACCGGGGATGGCAAGTCTCACCCGCGCGGTATCACCGCCGAATGCAGCGTTAAACTCAACTCCGGAGGCCGACAGCCTGATATCGCTTGCTGTAAGGTCCGCGTCTTTTCCGTCGGCGGAATAAGTAAGCAGCCTGCATCCTGCGTTTTCAGTAATTATATCATGCCATTTATCGTCCAGATTGATGCAGCCGCAGGCGCAATGCTCAAAAAGCCGCGCCTTTGCCTCGGCATATTCCTGCATGGTATGGTGAAAATCAAGGTGATCCTGAGTAAGATTCGTGAACGCGCCCACCTGAAAATCAATACCTGCAACACGGTGCAGAGTCAGGGAGTGGGACGATACCTCCATAACGACATGGGTGCAGCCGGCGTCCGCCATCTCGCGGAAAAGCTGCTGAAGCTCGAAGCTTTCGGGAGTGGTGCGCTCGGTGTGAATAAGCTCATCGCCTATCATATTGCCGTTTGTCCCGACAAGCCCGACTTTGGCATTGAGCTTCTCCTCAAGAAGATGCTTCATGAGATAGGTGCTGGTCGTTTTTCCGTTTGTGCCGGTAACTCCGATCACGCACATTTCTCCTGCGGGGTCGCCGAAGTAATTGCGGCTTGCCATCGCAAGAGCATACCGGCAGTTATCAACGAGAACATAAGGTATATCAACACCCGGCGCCCTGTCGCACAGTATAACGCACGCGCCGTTTTTAACGGCGGAGGGAATGTAAGCATAGCCGTCGGACTCAAAGCCCGAAATCGCGACGAACATATCCCCCGGTTTTGTTCTTCTGGAGTCATAGCTTATTCCGTAAATCTCCATGCTTACATCCGCCTGAAGCTCAAGCACCTTTATGTCTTTTAATATTTCCGCAAGCTTCATCTTTTCACTTCCTTTATATCTCAGTTAATACTTTCCAAGCATGCTTTCATCCTCGGAAAGCAGCGTAACTTCTATTATAGTTCCATGTTTAACGGGAGTACCGGGCACTATGCTCTGGGAGAAAACTCTTTGACTGTCCGAGGCGCTTATGACGGTATCCGTCCGAGCAAAAAGGCCGTATTTACTCAATTCCGCCGCAGCCTCGGCATAACTCATGTTTCTGAGGTCTGGCATAGTTTCAAGCCCCTCCGAGGGCTCGGCACCGGCGTATATTATCACGGTGCTGCCGTCGGCAATCACCGCGTTTGCAGCGGGAAGCTGATCCGTGACGGTGCCGCCGCTGCCGATAAGGCGGCATTCAAAGCCGTCATCGGACAGCTTTGCTTTTGCTTCTTCGACACTCAGGCCTTCAAGCTCGGGTACGGCTTTATCGATCTTCTCCAGCTCATCAGCGTCATACACAGGCTCAATGCCCATATACGGGAGAATATCGGCAAACATTTTGCCCACGGTGGGCGCCGCCATCTGGCCGCCCGAGACGTATATGCCGGATTCATTGCTCGGCGAATCGAGCAAAACGAGAAGCGCGATCTGCGGATCGTCCGCAGGGGCAAAGCCGATGAAGGATACGATATATTCCTTTTTCCCCGTCTCGGCCTCGTAGCTTACCTTCTCGGATGTGCCAGTCTTGCCGCCGATGCGGTAACCGGAAACGGCTGCGTTTCTACCGGTGCCGTCATTGGGGTCCCCCACGACCTGCTCGAGGATGCTGCAAACGGTCCTGCTGGTCTCCTCGCTTATCACCTGACGCACGACTGTCGGTTCACGATTATACACCGTATTCCCCTCTGAGTCCAGTAAACTTTCTGCAACGTAGGGCTGCATTAGATAGCCGCCGTTGACACAGGCACTTACTGCGGTTATAAGCTGCAGCGGAGTTATTGTAAAGGTCTGACCGAAGGAGGCAGCGGCAAGCTGGGATTTGTTCTTTTCGCTGCAGAAGGTATCCCTGCTCCACCATATGCTTCCGCTCTCGCCGCCGAGGTCTATACCGGTTTTGGCGGTAAGCTGCTCAGAGCTGTCGTCTGTCAGGCTGAGAAAGCCAAAGGCGTCGCAGTATTTATAGAAGGTCTCAGCCCCGACCCTCATTCCGATGTTAACAAAAGCAACGTTGCAGGAGTGCTGCACCGCCTGCGTCAGAGTCTGTGAGCCGTGGCCTGCGGTTTTCCAGCAGCGCACGGGGTTGGTTCTGCCCTGTACCTGTACGTTTCCGCCGCAGAAGAAATTATCTTCAAGGCTGACCTTTCCCTCCTCGAGCGCCATGGACAGGGTTATTATCTTGAAGGTTGAGCCCGGCTCATATGTATCCGAAAGCGTTTTATTCCGCCATTGAAGGCGCTGGGCGTCAGCCAAAAGCTGCTCCTTTTCCTCCTCGGTCACGGCGCCGTCAATGGCGCTCTGAGCCTCGTCGCTGACGTCAAGGAAGTTGTTCAGATCATAGCCTCCGATGGACGCCATGGCAAGTATCTTGCCGGTATTGACGTCCATGGCTATGGCTCCCGCGCCGTTTTGTATATCATAATCCTCGACCGCCTGATACAGCGCTTTTTCAACATAGTGCTGTATTGTAAGATCAATCGTCGTAACAAGATCCAAGCCGTTTTCCGCGCCTGTATAGCCCTCGTACTGGTTAAACAAGAGGTCGGTGCCGTAAGCGTTGGTCGCCCGCATATATTTGCCGGATGTACCGCAGAGCGCGGAGTCATACTGAGCCTCCAGACCGTCAAGGCCGTAATTATCCGTACCCACAAAGCCTATCACATGGCAGGCGAGCGAGGAATATGGATAATAGCGCTTGGTGTCGCTTTCAAGGCGCACACCCTTGAGGCCGTACTCCGTCTTAAACTCGCGGATCTTATCGGCAGTCTCCTTCTCGATCTTTTTTGCGACCGTAACATACCATGAGCCGGTATTCCTTGTCTTTTCGAGCACGCTGTCGTAGTCCACGCCGAGTATTTCCGATAGCTTCTGCGCGATAAGCTCGGGGTCTTCATCATACATCTCTATCTCCGCAGGGCTCAGGTACACGTTTTCAACATTGGCACTCATGGCAAGAATATTCATGTTGCAGTCGTATATCGTGCCACGCTCGGCCGAGGCGCCGGTCTCGCGGAGCTGCTGACTTATTGCAAGCTCCTCGTATTTCTCGTGGTCTCTTATCTGCAGCACATATAATCGGGCGGCAAGCACACAAAACGCAAGTATGCCGCACACTGCCATCAGGAATAGTGTGCGGCGAAGCATTGTCCTGTTCGGTCTGCGGTTTAAGTTCTGATTTACGGATCTCTGCATGACACCCCTCCGCGAGAAAGTATATCTAAGACATACTATATCGCCTTTAAGTCAAATATTCTTATGCAGCCTATCCGTTTTTCTCTGTTTCGGCAAAAATCAGCGCCTTATCCTGAGTATCCGTATCAATTTCTATTGTCTGTGAGCCGCTCGGCTTTTGCATACCGAACTCGTTTTCGGCCCTGTCCTCAAGCTCGTCAAGATCTATCCGCGACTCGTATTCTATCCGGAGCCTGCGTTTTTCCTCTTCAAGCTCTTTTAGCTCAGCTTCAAGCTCAACATTTATGTCGTTCTGCTCCGTAAGTTCTATACGAACAAAAAGCGTTCTTATCAGCAGAAACGCGGCGGCGATCGCAAGAAGCGCCGTCAGCGCTGCCGATACGTTTAGTCGGAATTTATCCGAGCTTACCTTTTTGGCAATAGTTTTTTGCTTAATCCGGCTATATTCGTATTCGGAACTTACGTTTTTCACTGCTGACCTACACTCTCTCGGCAACGCGAAGCTTTGCGCTTCTCGACCGTGGGTTGTTATTCAGCTCATCCTCACCCGGCACAATGGGTTTTCTATGTACATTTCTTAGCGTCTGCACGAAGCCGCAGGTGCATATCGGGGCCTCCCTCGGACAGGTGCATCCGTTTTCTCTTGCCGCAATGGCGGTTTTTACTATCCTGTCCTCCAGAGAGTGGAAACTTATGACGCACAGCCTTCCGCCTTTATTGAGCTTGTCCGGCGCCGTGAGCATCATCTCATCGACCGCGCCGAGCTCATCGTTGACGGCTATCCTAATGGCCTGAAAGCTCCGTTTCGCGGGGTGCTGCTTCTCTCTCAGGGCGGCGGCCGGCATTGCAGACCTTATTACGGCCACCAGCTCAAGAGTTGTATCTATGGGCTTGGTCAACCTTTTTTCGGCTATGCGTGAGGCTATGCGCTTTGCAAAGCGCTCCTCACCGAAATCGCGCAGTATTCTTGCAATCTCAGACTCAGGCCATTCGTTAACAACGTTCCACGCGGTAAGCGCATCCGTATCATCCATCCTCATGTCAAGCGGGGCATCGTTCATGTAGGAAAAACCGCGCTCGCCTTCATCAAGCTGCGGCGACGATACTCCGAGGTCAAAGAGCATTCCGTCAACTCCGTCGACGCCGAGTTTTTCAAGTATTCTTGCCACATCACGGAAGTTACCGTGAACAAGCGTCATTTTACCGGCATATTCCTTCAGCCTCTCCCCTGTGCGCCTTATAGCCGACTCATCTCTGTCAATTCCGATGAGCCTGCCGCTTGTAAGCCGCTTTAAAATCTGCTCGGAGTGGCCGCCGAGTCCGAGAGTTCCGTCAACATAGATCCCGTCAGGCTTGATATTCAGGTTTTCTATACATTCGTCCAGCAACACCGATATATGCTCAGGCATATCAAAACTCCAGTTCTTCCATTACGGAGGCAATATTCTCGGGACTTATTTCCGCTTCGTGCACCTTTGACCATGCATTTTCGTCCCAAAGCTCGGCGTGGTTGTTGCATCCGACAACGGTGACGTTTTTCGTCAGATTCGCATACTCTCTCAGGTGTGCTGGGATGAGCGTTCTGCCCTGGTTATCAAGCTCGCATTTTGAGGCATAGGCAAACAGAGGCCGCATCTTGCGCTGCTTAACATAGCTCATGGCGTTTACCTTATCGGAAAACTCCTTCCAGCTGGCCGCACTGTATGCCGACAGGCATTTATCCATCGACAGTGTTATATAAAACACATCGCCGAGCTCTTCCCTCAGTTTCGCCGGTATAAAGAGCCTTCCCTTAGAGTCAAGGCTGTGCTGATATTCACCTGTCATGGCTCTCTTCCTCCAAAATCCGTGGTATTTCGATGCACTTTGCACCACTTTTCACCACTTTACTCATAATTATAGAGTCTTGGGATATAAAATGCAAGAACATTTTGGTGACAGACGAACAAAAAAAGAGCTTCCGGCTACGGAAACTCTTTTTTATGGAAAAATTTATTTTTCTTCAGCTTTAACCTCGGCGACGGGAGCAGCAGGCGCTGCGGGGGCCGCGCCGGAAAGACTGCGGAAGCTTACGCGTGACTGGTTAATTGATTTTAGAGCCGAGCCCACGGTCTCCTCCGTACGGCGAAGGATCTCGTCGACATACTCGTTGGCAACACGGCGGAGCTCTTTTGATTTATACTCGGCATCGGACACGAGCTGTGCACTGTGCGCCTTTGCCACGCGCACTATCTCCTGTTCCTCGAGCATGGCACGAGCCTTGTCCTCCGCGTTTTTTCGGATAGATTCCGCCTCACGCTTTGCATTACCTATAAACTCGTCCCTTGCGGACACAAGGCGTTTCGCCTCGGAAAGCTCCGCGGGCATACCCGACTTTATCTCATTGAGTATCTCAAGAACATTATCTCTCTCAATAATGCATTTATCGTTTCCGAGGGGAACGCCCCATGCCTCGGACACCATAGTATACAGGGTCTCGATAAGCTCCATTACTTCTACGTTTTTTTCGCTCATTTCAGCGCCTCCATAATTTAGCCTTTTCCTCAACCTCTTCAATGATCTCACACGGTACGAAGCCCGTGAGGTCAGCGCCGTAAGACGCCAACTCCCGAACAACCGAAGAACTGAGGAACGTGTATTTTTCACTCGCGGTCAGGAACATAGTTTCAAGCTGGGGATTGATCATTTTATTTATAAGATTCATCTGAAACTCATATTCAAAGTCAGATGCAGCCCTTAAGCCCTTGACTATTACTGCGCCGTCATATTTTTTGACGTATTCAGAGAGTAGTCCTGTAGGGGTCTCGACCTCGACATTGGGGAAGCGCTCCACCACCTTGCGAACCATCTCCACTCGTTCTTCTATCGTGAACATTGGCTCTGTCTTGGAGGAGTTTACCATGATGCATACGACGACCTTGTCGAATATCTGGGCCGTCCTTCTGATAATATTAAGGTGCCCGAGAGTTATTGGATCAAAGCTGCCGGGGCATAAAGCAAGACTCATATCTGTTTCTCCTTGCTGTATGTGGTGAGTTTTACTTTGCCGTAATTATACTCCTTACGTTTAAAATAAGGCATATTCATATCCGGCATGGGCTTTTCGCGCCCACTTTCGCACATAATTATACCACCTTCCGTCAATATGTCAACGGAATTGATGATTTGCAGCGCTTTATCCAGCAGATTTGTGGCATAAGGAGGGTCAAGAAGTATTATATCGTACTTTCCTCCGCGGCTCAAAAACGATATAGAATCCTCCTGGACCACTCTTGCATCAAAGCCGCAGCTTTTAAGATTATCCCTGACGATAGCTATCGCTTCCCTGCTCTGATCGACGAAGGTGACCTCCGCGGCGCCGCGGCTCAGGCATTCGATGCCGAGCTGACCCGTCCCCGCGAACAGATCGAGTACGCGCCTGCCCTCGATATCGAACTGTATGATATTGAATATGGATTCCTTAACCTTATCGGTGGTCGGACGTATATCGTAATTTGCAGGCTCCCTGAGCCTTTTGCCACGCATCGAACCGCTTATAACTCTCATTGCTGTTCCTCGCTTTTATGATAATAGTCATACACCGCTCTCGCCGTATTCACCGGAACGACGGAGCACAGCTCATCGAAGTCCGCGTTTCTTATGGCCTTGAGCGTCCTGAAATGCCGCAGAAGCTCGCTTTTGCGCTTCTCTCCCACCCCGGGAATCCCGTTGAGCTCCGAGCCGAAGCTCTCGCTGCGCAGTGAGCGCTGATACTCTATCGCAAAACGGTGTGTTTCCTCCTGAATATTGCCGATGAGCGAAAATGCCGCCTGGTTCGTGCTGATGCCGATCTCCTTACCGTCCGCGGTCACAAGCGCTCTTGTGCGGTGGCGGTCATCCTTCACCATGCCGAAGATCGGGATATTGAGTCCAAGCTCCGAAACGACCTGTCTGGCTGCATCGGCATGGGTGGCGCCACCATCGACAAGCAGCAATTGAGGCAGCTCAGAGAATTTTTCGTCGCCGTCCCTGAGCCTTGCAAAGCGTCTGCCCACAGCCTGTCTCATGCTGGCGTAGTCGTCCCTGACCTGCATATCCTTAATGCGGAATTTACGGTAATCGCGCTTGAGCGGTCTGCCGTCCCTGTACACCGTCATTGCCGCGACTATGCCGCTGTCACCGAGATTGGAAACATCAAAGGCCTCGATCCTCGCGGGATATTCAGGCAGGTCAAGGGCTTTCTGCAGCCACAGGAGCGTGCTCCTTCTGCGCTGCTCCGATGTAGTGGAACGCAGGATCTCCTCCGCAGCGTTCATATCCGCGCGCTCTATAAGGCGAAGCCTGTCACCCCGGCGTGGCGCTTCGACCGTGACCTTCCTCCCCGCAAGCTGGGTAAACAGCGTTCCGAGCTCCTCCATATCCTCTGTTTCAAACGGCAGCAGGATGTTCTTCGGCCAGATATTGCGGGCTGAATAGTATTGCCGTACAAGAGCGGATACAGCCTCCTCATCGTCCTCGAGCGGATCTGAAATAAGTTCATGGTCCTTACCGGTCAGCGAGCCGTCATTGAAATGCAGAACCACAAAGCAGGTCTTGGCGCCGCGCTTGAAGCCCACAGCGTCGGTGTCGGCAAACGCCGTTGCGATGACGCGCTGCTTATTTGACAGACCCTCGACAGCACGGATCCTGTCCCTATATTGCGCAGCAAGCTCAAACCTCAGATTTTCGGAGCAATCAAGCATTTTTTCATTTAAATCCTCGAGAAGCTCCTTTGTTTTACCGTCAAGTACAAGACAGGCCTGCTCTATCGCGATACGGTATTCCTCAGCTGAACCCTCGCCGCTGCACCAGCCGCGGCAGGAGCCCATTTGATAGTTGAGGCAGGGTCTGCCTTTGCCGATATCCCTCGGGAAAACCCTTGTACACGTCGGAAGTCCCACGGCCTTGCATACGACGTCGATTATTTCCCTGGATACGCTTCGTCCGCCGAAGGGGCCGAAATAAGCCGCGCCGTCCTTCTTAGGCCGGTTTACTATGGAAAATTTAGGATACTGCGAATTCTTGTCAAGCCTTATAAACGGATAGCCCTTGTCATCCTTGAGAAGGATGTTGTAATGCGGCTGATGCTGCTTTATCAGCGAGTTTTCCAGCAGCAGCGACTCAAATTCCGAATCGACCACGATTACGTTGAAATCCGCGACCTTTTCCACCATGGCCTCCACCTTGGGAAGATGGCTGCCGCGGAAATAGCTAGTGACCCTGTTTTTGAGTTTTTTGGCCTTACCTACATATATGACTTTGCCCGATGAATCCAGCATGATATACACGCCGGGCTTCATCGGGAGATTATTTGCTTTTTGAAGCAGGGTATCAAGCATTTTTGACCTCTTTTGTCCTGCTGCCGAAGGCGCACCACAGCGTCACAGAGGCAATGACGATCACACCGCCTATAAGGGAGAATACGCCGGGCCTTTCTCCGTCAAACAGCAGTACCCACACTGGGTTCAAAAGCGGCTCCACAGCCCCCAGCAGGCTGCAGGCCAGCGGCGGGCAGTATTCCGAGGCCTTGCCGTAGAGTATATAGGGTATGCCGAGCTGCAGCACGCCGAGAATTATGATATACAATACAGGCAGACCGGTAAAATCGGGCTTGGATGTGATTATAAACGGCAGACCGACTATAAATGCCGCCATCTGTCCTATAAACAGCGCCGAAAAGCGCTCCTCGCCCTTTGCCTTACCGACCGTTAAAAACATTCCACCCAAAAAGGCACCTGCAAGAATGGCGACGAAATTGCCCAGCATATACCCGCTCTCAAGCTTATCGAAGAAAAACATCGATATACCCGCGAGAGTACACAGCACAGCTATAAGATCGTTACGTCTTATCTTCTTCCCGAAGAAAAGTGCGGAAAATATCACAACGAAAAGCGGCGACGTAAACTGTAAAACTATCGCGTTTGCCGCAGTCGTGAGCTTATTTGCGGCAACAAACGCCGTATAAACGCTGCCCAGCAGTAATCCCCCGGTCAATGTCGATCTGTTAAAGGTGATCTTGTAGTGCTTTATCTTTATATAGATCAGTATAGTTATTCCGGCAAAAAGACTGCGCAGTGCAGAAATGGCAAAAGCGTTCCACGGAATGAGCTTTATAAATATGCCCGCAATGCTCCATAGGGCGGCGCAGGCTATCATTTCGATTATGGCTTTATTCTCGTTTTTCATAAAAGGCTGACCCTAAGTATTATCATATATTGAATAAGGGCGTGTCATAAACACGCCCTTTAGCTTCGTTTCTAAATATCATTCGGTAAAGTCAGATGCAATGAGCTCGGAAAGAGTATCGACCGCGGTGGCCTCATCGGCGCCGTCAGCAATGAGATTCACGGCAGTTCCTTTTACGATTCCGAGGGAAAGAACGCCGAGCAGGCTTTTTGCATTGACACGTCTGTCTTCCTTTTCAATCCAAATGCTGCTCTTGAATTCATTGGCTTTCTGAATAAAGAAAGTCGCAGGTCTGGCGTGTAATCCCACCTGATTATTAATTACAACCTCTTTAGTTACCATTATCGCCACTCCTCATAATCTTTTAAGATTACCCCTACTTTAGCAAATTATTTAAAAAACGTCAACTCATTTTGTCTATTTTGGTGATTTACACATTATTCACAAATTTAATCGATGGCTTTTATTTCAATTCGACTATTGTGACACCGGTTTCACCCTCGCCGTATCGGCCCAGTCGGAAGCTTTTTACCGCCTTGTTGCGCTTGAGCATCTGCTGAACGGCCGCCCTAAGCGCGCCGGTACCCTTTCCGTGGATTATCCTCACCGTAGATAGTTTAGCCATGACCGCATTGTCAATATACATTTCTGCCGCGGCGACGGCTTCCATAGACTCCATTCCGCGCAGGTCTATCTCGGAATTGACCGCCGCGGCGCGGATATTGCTGCTTCCGGCGAGCGAAACGCTTTTTTTCTTCTGCTTTGCAGCGTGGCCTTCAAGCAGGTATACCTCGCTCTGCTTTGCCTTGACGGTCATTATGCCTGCCTTAAGGTTCAGCGTACCGTCGGGATTTACATCGATGACCTCCGCTTTTACTCCCATGGAAATGATCTCCACCGTATCCCCTGCGCGGACCTCGCGTGAGGATTTTTTCTCCTCCTTCGGCTCTTCCGGCTTGGCGGCTTTTATTTTATTCTCCGATTCGTTAAGCTTGCGGCGCAGCTCGCTCCTCGCCTCGTTTACCCTTTGGGCTTCCTCTTCATCGTTTGCCCTGCGGCGCATATCGTCAAGCTCGGCGAAGGTCTCTTCCGCCGTCTGCCTTGCCTCGGCAATTATGCGCTCAGCTTCACGGCGGGATTTTTCATCAGCCTTTTCAAGCCGTACGGCGAGTTCCGCACGCAAAAACGCCGCTTTTTTGGCGCTCTCTTCGGCTTCGCGCAGCTTTACCGCGGCCTCGGCTCTGTCCCGCTCCAGCATCAGTCGGGTCTGCTCAAGCTTTTCTATGGTCGCCTCGAAGCTTGCGTTCTGCACGCCCACGCGGGCTTTCGCATCTTCGATTATCTCATCTCCGAGTCCGAGCCTTTTTGATATGGCAAAGGCATTTGATTTGCCGGGTATGCCCACCAGCAGCCTGTAGGTAGGCCGCAGAGTCTCAACGTCAAACTCGCAGGACGCGTTCTGGATCCCGGCCTCAGTCGTTGCATACACCTTCAGCTCGGCATAGTGCGTCGTGGCTGCGACGCAGGCTCCGTGACGCCTTGCATACTCGATTATGGCGATAGCAAGAGCCGCACCCTCCGTGGGGTCGGTGCCGGCGCCGAGCTCGTCAAACAGCAGAAGCGAATCATCGTCACACTCATTCAGAATATGCACTATGTTCGTCATATGTGCCGAGAATGTGGATAAGCTTTGCTCTATCGACTGCTCGTCTCCGATATCGGCCAGAATGTGCCGGTATACAGGCACCCCGCTGCCGTCGTCGGCGGGTATGTGCAGCCCGCACTGAGCCATTATGTTCAGCAGGCCTATGGTCTTGAGGGAAACAGTTTTTCCGCCGGTATTGGGGCCTGTGATTATGAGCGTATCGAAATCCTCGCCCAGCTCAAGGCTTATAGGGACGGCCTTATCCTTTGGCAGCAGCGGATGGCGCGCACGGCGCAGCACCGTTCCCCGCTCTCTCAGCTCCGGTTCTATCCCGTTGAGCTTATACGAAAGCTTCGCCTTGGCAAAAATAACGTCGAGCTGGATGAGAAGATTGTAGTCGGAAGCAATGTCGTCGGCGTGCTCGGCGCAGTCGGCGGAAAGCTCCGCCAGTATGCGCTCGATTTCCGCTTTCTCCTTTGCCGCCAGCTCACGCAGCTCGTTATTCGCCTTCACAGCGGCCATAGGCTCGATGAAAAGCGTCGCTCCCGATGCTGATATATCATGTACAAGACCCGCTATCGCGCCCTTGTGCTCAGCCTTTACCGGCACGACGAAGCGATCCGAGCGCATGGTGATTATCGGCTCCTGCAGCGCCTTTGCATAGGACGGCGAGGAAATTATCTTTTGCAGGGAGTCGCGCACTCTCGCGCTTGCCGCTCTTATCTTTCTGCGGATATCCGCAAGCTCGGACGATGCGCTGTCGGCTATCTCGTCCTCTCCCACTATGGAGGACGTTATCTTTTCCTCAAGAAATCGGTTCGTATGCAGGGCGGAAAACAAATAGTCAATGCTTGTTTTTCCGACGGTATCGTCAGCGACATAGCCCTTGACGAGCCTTGCGCACTGCAATACGCGCGCGATGTCAAGAAGCTCTCTTGTATTGAGCGCTCCACCGAGGTCAGCGCGGTTTAATGACGCTCTGACGTCCCTCACGCCCGAAAGCGACGGGCTTCCGCGCACCACCATCATGTTTTTCGCAGCGCTTGTTTCGGAAAGCCTGCGCTTTACCTCAAATTTATCCCCAGAGGGCGAGAGCGCCGAGCACTGCTCCTTTCCGCCCTCGGTCACGGCTTCGGCAGCCAGCATTTCCAAAACTGCCGGCAGCTCAAGTGTGTTGAGCGATTTTTCATAAAATTCCATTATTTGACCTGTCTCCAGTAACTAAGTGCGTTGAATTTTCGTTCCGTTTGCGTTAAAAGATATGTCTCCGCCGCCTTTGAAGCCCTCTCCATCGCCTCGTCTCCGAGGCTGAAGGAAAGAAGCTTTCGCGGCTCGGAGTAAATAATATATCTCAGAGCCTTTAGTGAGTCGGGGCAGAGCCTTATGTTGGCTTCAAGCTGATTATTGCGGCAGTCCCGGCAGCAAATAAGACCGTTTTGCGGGCTGAAGCGCGGTTCTTCGGGCTCTGAGCTTCCGCACACGGCACAGGCTGTCAGAGCAGGCTCGTAGCCGGCAAGCGACATCAGCCGCATTTCAAAGGCTGTTTTTATATGCTCCTGCGGATACAGGTCATTTGACAGCGCAAAAAGGCAGTTTAAAATAAGCTGCAGCATATAGGGGTTGGGCTGATCCTCGTCAGACAAGGCCTCGATGCACTCGGCAAAATAGCTTGCCAGAGCAAGCGCCGAGATATCGCTGCGAAGCCCCTTGAATTCCTCGATGGTCGAGCCCTCGTTAACAGACCAGTAGCCGCGGTTTTCAAACATTGTCAGCTCTGAAAACGCCAGAAGCTGCGTAGCCGCCGCGGTTTTACTGCCTTTGCGCAGGGCTCCGCGGGCCTTGACCGTTATTTTGCCCATATCCTCGGTCAGAACCGTCAGTATTCTGTCAGCTTCCTTGTATTTAACTTCTCTGAGTATAAGTCCCTTTGTGGTCTTGAACATATGTACCCTACTCACCCTCAGGGCAGGAGGTCATCCTCCGCCCTGTCTTTATTATTATATTTTTCCGCCGCCCTATGCATAAGCCAGCACAGCGGATCGCCTGTATCGGCAAAAACCTGCCAGAAAAATTCATCGTTCATATACGAACCTCCACTGCCGTTAGTATCTGACGGAGCGGCTGGTATATGAGTGGTAATTATTCCGAAAATCCGAAGTTGCGGAGCTGCGCCATGGAGTCGCGCCAGTTTTCCTTCACCTTGACCCACGTCTGAAGAAAGACTTTAGTGCCCATAAACGCTTCGATATCATTGCGCGCAAGCTCGCCTATCCTGCGGAGCATGGCGCCCTGCTTTCCGATGATTATGCCCTTGTGGCTGGCCTTTTCGCAGAAGATCGTGACGTCCATATCGATAATGCCGTTTTCACGTTCGGAAAATTTTGTAACCTCTATTGCGATGCCGTGAGGTATCTCCTTGTCGAGGCAGAGCAGCAGCTTTTCGCGCACGAGCTCCGCGCATATCTGTTTTTCCGGCTGGTCGCTTATCATATCGTCGGGGAAAAGCTGAGGCCCCTCGACGGCATACTTTTCGAGCTGCTCCATAAGCTCGTCCAGTCCCTCTCCGTTTTTTGCTGATATGGGGATTATCGCGTCGAACTCACAGGCGGCGCTGTATACTGCCATGACCTCCAAAAGCGCGCTTTTTTCGACGGTATCGATCTTATTTATCACAAGCACGGCGGGAACACGGGCCTCCTTGATGCGGGCTATGAGCTCTTCCTCCTGTCTGCCGATATTTGCTATCGGCTCAATGAGCAGCATGACGGCGTCCACATCCGCAACGCTCTCCTTTACAACATTCACCATGTAGTCGCCCAGGCGCGTTCTCGGCTTATGAAAGCCCGGCGTGTCCATGAGTACAAACTGGGTATCGCCGCGTGTGACCACGGCGCTTATCCTGTTGCGCGTCGTCTGCGGCTTGTTCGATACTATAGCTATCTTCTCGCCTACAATTGCATTTGTAAGGGTCGATTTGCCGACATTAGGCCTGCCGCATATGGTTATCATTGCTGATTTTGTTATCATCTCACGTTTCCTCCATTATCTCTTTCTCGCGCTCTCGCATCTGCGCTTTCATTGGGCCTTCATCAACATGATCGTAGCCCAGCAGGTGCAGAACGCTGTGTACCGTAAGGTAGCATATCTCGCGCTCAAAGCCGTGGCCGAGCTCCTCGCCCTGTTCGGCGCAGCGCTCAAGGGATATCATCATGTCTCCGAGCATCACGGCTCCGGTCTCGGGGTCTTTTTCGCACATGGCGGGGTCAAACTTCCCCGCTTTCAGCTCGTTGAGCGGGAAGGAAAGTACGTCGGTGGGCCTGTCCACCCCGCGGAAATCGCGGTTAACTTCATGTATGCCCTCATTATCCGTCAGCATGACGCTTACAATGCAGGGACAGCCTACGCCCTCGGCATTGAGAGCTCTCTGAACGTATTTTTTTATAAGCTGCGCCGCATTATTATGCCCAAGGCCTTTTTTCTCGCGGCTTACATATATCTCGTGCATGGTCACTGCTTCTTTCTTTTGTATGTTTCCATTTTGCGGACTGGCTCCGGCGGGTTTTTCTTATCGTACACCTCGTAGGCTTCGATTATCTTCTGCACGAGCTGATGGCGCACGACATCGGCCCCGGTCAGACGGCAGATAGCAATATCGTCAATGCCTTCAAGCACCTTCATGGCTACCTTGAGGCCGCTTACCTTGTCCTCGGGCAGGTCGATTTGGGTTATATCGCCCGTTATCACGACCTTTGAGCCGAAGCCTATGCGCGTGAGGAACATTTTCATCTGCTCACGGGAGGTGTTCTGAGCCTCGTCAAGGATTATGAAGCTGTCGTCAAGCGTTCTGCCGCGCATATACGCGAGCGGCGCGACTTCTATATTCCCGCGTTCCATATACTTCTGATAGGTGTCAGCCCCCAGCATATCAAAAAGCGCATCGTACAGCGGCCGCAGATACGGGTCGACCTTGCTCTGAAGATCGCCTGGCAGAAAACCGAGGCGCTCGCCCGCTTCGACGGCTGGGCGGGTAAGGATGATCCTGTTTACCTGTTCAGCCCTAAACGCCGCGACTGCCTCCGCAACGGCAAGATAAGTCTTGCCCGTGCCCGCTGGCCCGATGCCGAGAGTTATCGTATTTTTGGAAATGGCGTCGCAGTAGGTCTTCTGGCCGAGGGTCTTTGCCTTGACGGGCTTTCCCTTGGCCGTTATGCACACAACATCGCTTGCAA
>SAMEA3663269__coassemble_60_pt1 | contig 43204 bp, 41 predicted proteins | sample SAMEA3663269__metabat2_high_PE_030 | metagenome-assembled genome bin SAMEA3663269 (sample SAMEA3663269) | pig gut metagenome | biome: pig gut; feature: pig-associated habitat; material: faeces | place: China | collected 2013
TTGGGATCATATGAAAAAGCACCGGAATTTGCAGCGCCTTGTGCGCTGCAAATTTTTTATTGACAAAACTGTTATAACTGTGTATATTACGCATATACAGTCAACGAGGTCAAAGCTTATGTACATTTTTATCGACAACAAAACAGAAGCGCCGATATACGAGCAGATATATGAGCAGATAAAGTCCCAGATAATAAGCGGGGAGCTGAGCGAGGACGAGGCCCTTCCGTCGATACGCAATCTTGCAAAGGACCTGCGCATAAGCGTCATAACCACGAAACGGGCCTATGAAGAGCTGGAGTCGGAGGGCTTTATATACACCGTAGCGGGCAAGGGCTGCTTTGTGGCGGCGAAGAACACGGAGCTGCTGCGTGAGGAAAATTTAAAGTGTATCGAGGAGCATATGCAGGAGATACGCCGCCTTGCCGCCGGTTGCGGCCTGAGCCGCGGAGATATTATTGAAATGTTCAATGTTCTGGAGGAGGAATTGCCTTGAACGCGATAGAAATAAAAAATCTGAGCAAGACCTACGGAGAGTTCAAGCTCGACGATCTCAGCCTGTGCCTGCCGCAGGGCTGCATTATGGGGCTCGTAGGCGAAAACGGAGCGGGAAAGAGCACGACTATAAAGCTCATTCTCGACATGATACAGCGGGACAGCGGCACGATAAGCGTGCTCGGCCGCGATAACAAAGATAATTTCCGCCTGACCAAGGAGGATATCGGAGTCGTGCTCGACTCGGTTGGCTTTCCCGAATGTCTCAACGCAAGGCAGCTTAACAGGATCATGAAAAGCAGCTACAAAAACTGGGATGAAGCGCAGTTTTTCGGCTATCTGAACAAGCTGAACGTGCCCGACGGGAAGGCGTTCAAGGAGTTCTCCCGCGGTATGAAAATGAAGCTCGGCATCGCGGCGGCAATGTCCCACGGCGCAAGGCTGCTGATACTGGACGAGGCCACCTCCGGACTTGACCCGGTGGCGCGGGACGAGGTGCTGGATATGTTCTCGGAGTTTACCCGAGACGAGAAAAACTCCGTGCTCATCTCGTCGCATATAGTCAGCGACCTTGAGAAGATATGCGACTATATAGCTTTTATCCACCGCGGCAGGCTCATGCTCTGCGAGGAAAAGGATGTGCTGCTCGAGGAATACGGAATTGTGAACTGCCGTCCGGAGGAGCTTGGGCGGATACCCGAGGGCGCGGTGATCGGCCGGCGGGAGAGCGCCTACGGCGTTCGTGCGATAGTGCGGCGCTGCGCGGCGCTGGGGATGCAGATAAGCCCCGTAACTCTCGAGGAGCTTTTTGTATTCATGGTAAAGGAGGCCTGAGCATGAAAGGACTGCTGCTTAAGGATTATTACATGACGGTAAAGTACTGCCGTATGCTGATACTTATGGTGCTGATTTTTGCCGCAGTGTCGGCGGTAAGCAACAGCATTTTTCTGATAAGCTACCCGTTTATTATCGCGGGGGTGCTGCCGGTATCGCTGTACGCATATGACGAGAAAAGCGGCTGGTGCAGCTATGCAGACGCCATGCCCTACAGCAGGGCGCAGCAGGTGTCGGCAAAATACATAAGCGCGCTGGTGTTCATCTGCCTTGTGATGCTCATATGCACAGTCGGCAAGGCGCTTACCGGCGACAGCTTCATTGAGGACTTTTCGCTTCTGGTTATGCTGTGCGGAACAGGGCTGCTGTCGGCAGCGGTACTGCTGCCCTTCGTGCTTAAGTTCGGCTCCGAAAAGGGAAGATGGGCGTATTATGCGGTAATCATCATAGCCTGTGTTATCGCCGCCGCCGTATTCGATACAGGCAGTGCGGTCGCCTTAGGACTCACAGGGACCGCGGCGGCGTGCATATTGGCAGGCTGTGTTCTGCTGTTTGGACTGTCGTGGCTTCTGTCAATAAAGATTTACGAAAAGCGGGAGCTGTGAAGAAAGCGCACGGCTTTACAGAATGATAACGAAAACCCACGGAGCGGCGCTCCGTGGGTTTTCATTTTCATCCGGACTTGTGACGTGCGTTATGTATCTTCTCGTATGCCGAGCGGTATTTGCCCGTCTGCAGTCTCGAGAAGGCGCTGAACATATGCTCGTGCACGATGTTTCGTCTTTCGACCAGCTCACGATACTTCTCTTTGAGCTCCTCTGAGTCCTGCACCTTTTCCATGATGGCTTCCGCGCCGTCATAGAGGTTTTCGCCGATGTGATCGGACACGGAGCGCAGCGCCTTTTCAAGCTCGTCGATGGCCTGCATACGGCTCTCGATCTTAAGGGCGTGAAACAGCGTGATGACAAGATCCGCGATCAGGCAGCAGGTGAGGACTATCACGACGATGTGCCCGATACCCTGCGGGATATGGCCCAGCAGGCGGGATACGGGCGGGTGGACGAGGTAGACCGCCGCAAGGCAGCCGAGCCCCCAGATGAGTGAAAAACCGAGGCAGACATAGCCGCCCAGATTAAGGGGGTTGTTTGAGTAGTCCCAAAGCTGCTGATGGAACAGCTTCTCCGCGCAGAAGCCGACGATGAATTCGATCACGGTGCAGGCGAGTGCGGATATAAGGAACACAAGCGCGGGCTTGTCGATGACAGGCCAGGTGAGGTACAGCACGGCTATCATGCCGTAGCCGTAAATGGGGCACAGCGGCCCCAGAAGGAAACCGCGGTTTACAAACTTCCCGTGCCTGAAGGCGGCGTAGACGACTTCAGCGCACCAGCCCAGAAAGCTGTATACAAAGAAAAATCCAAGCAGCTCATATATCGTATAATTCATCCCGTGCCGGCCCTCAGTTTATATCGTGAAATTCCGCGTCTATGTAGTCTGCCTTCGGCTTCATGCTTTTGACCGTATACGCGGTTATCCACAGGTTTTGTATCCCGTCTGCGATGAGAGAGATGCCGAGCAGGATCATCAGGGCCGAAGCGCCCTCAAATGGGTTCATTATCAGCAGCAGGCCGCATATGCAGCTGAGTATCCCGAAAACGAGGATGCCCCACCAATATACAAGACCGAACAGTTTCGCATCGTGCGAGGTCTGGATCTTCATCGCGCCGTCGACAAGGACGAACACGCCGATGATGACCGGCATCAAGGCGGCAATATTGCCGGGATGCAGAATGATGATGACGCCCGCGGCCACGGAGAAGATACCCAGCGCGAGGTCAAACTGAAACGCAAGGCGAAATAGGTCGTTTGAAAAATAGCTTATTATCTTTACAAGCCCGAAAAGAGTTATAAGTATGCCGACGGCGTAACAGATCGCAACGGCCGAGGCGGAGGGGAAAGAAATAAACAGTATGCCGGCGATTATCATGGCAACCGAAATTGCTATATAGCACCATTTTGCACAGCGAAAAAGCCTCACGGTAAAGTCTCCTTTCATTTGACATACTGAAAATATAGCGAAAGGATGCGTGCTTTTCCATGGTCAGAAAAAACTTCATGCTCAGTTTTTGAGCATGAAGTGTTTTTTGTCTGAATTATTGTCCGTCACCGCAGGCTTTTTCAAGGCTGCGGCGGATGTTGCCGTCCAGAAGCCGCCCTATCCTGAGAATGACCTCCTCGGGATCGCCCTTCAGGCCGCTCTGGAGCCATTCCTTGTATATCCCGACGACCGCGTGCTTATAGAACATGGCGAGGAGCTTTATGTCCTCCTCGGATGCGTCAAGCCCCTCGGCCTCTCTGCGGACGAAGCCTGTCATGATGGCTCCTGCGATGCTGTACATATAGTGCTCAAGCTCATCGCGGTTTGCCGAGCTGTAAACATGATAAACTGCGCGCTTATTTTTCAGTATGAACTGCGCGGAGTACAAAAAGCCCTCCTGCCAGCTTTTTTTCTCGCCGGCAAGCTTCAGAGCCTTTTCGGTCTCGATGATGAATATGTCCTTGAGCAGGTCATAAATATCGTGATAATGGTAATAAAAGGTGTTGCGGTTGATGCCGCAGTCAAGGACGATGTCCTTAACGGTTATCTTGTCCAGCGGTTTTTCGTTGAGCAGCTTTACCAGCGACGACATTATGGCATTTTTTGTGAGGTTTCCCGACATATTTTTCCTCCAGGGACACTTTTATATATTGTAAGCAGAAAGGCGATGAGAAGGCAAAGCTCAATTGTTCCTTGCCTTATACATCCTCGCGGCTATGGACATGGGGATCAGAGACAGCACCGTAACGACGGCTGCCGCGATAAACAGCTCGTTAACGGGCAGATAGCCCTCGGCGATCTTCGTTATATCGTAGCCCATCTCGACTGCGCGGTCGGCAGTGACGAAAATGAGGTTCCCGCCGTCGACCACCTGATAGACCTTCTCTCCGAAGGCGCGGCAGATGGGGTCTGCGAGCAGGGGCCCCGCGCACATCGGGAAGAATACGAAGAACATGATGCGTATGCCCTCAAACTGTCCGCGGTGCTCCTCGGGATAGAGGCGCTTCATCCACACGGTCATGGACTGCATGAACACGACGTAGCCGACGCCCACGAGGATGATGCCGATGTAGCAGGGCCAGTTTAAGCCGATGTTGAGCGCATTTGCCGTATCAAAGCTGCCGCTCATATTGCCGACAATGAAGTACACGAACAGACAGCCCACGATGCTTATAATTGTGGCAAAGGCCGCGACCGAGGGCACCTTTTTGTCGTTGATGACCTTGATGAAGGGTATGGATATGAGCACGGCAAGCACGAGGGGAATGCCGAGTATGAGACTGGGGTCGTTAAAGCCCAGCGTGTAGTTCATCCAGTTCATGATGTGGATGAAATAGCAGTTGTAGCCGATGAAGAAAATGCAGAGGGTGAGAAACACGAGCGCGAGCTCTTTATTGGAAGCAAAGCGCCTGAAATTAAAGGTGGAGGCAAACTGATGCCAGAAGCCGCCGTCCCTGACGGGCCTGAGCCGCGGGTCGTCCTTGAGCAGAAATATGGAGGCTATGCCCACTAAGATGGTGACCGCGCCGGCAACGGAGAAAAAAATGATGTAGCCCGCCTGCGGATTTGCCTCGGTGGCAAGGCCGCTCACGAACATACCGCCAACAAGCGTACCGACGAGAGTGCCTATAACGGGCAGAGTCGCCGCGACGGCGCCTATCTGACCGGAGTTTGAGTCGTCCATCATGTCCGCGTACCACGCGTTGTAGCCCGCGTCGTTTGCCATGGAGCCGAAGAAGCTCATGATAGTGTCGGCGGCGACGATGGTGACGCCGACAAGCATGACGTTGTTATATATGCTGTCGCGCAGATAGTGGGTCAGGCCGAAGGCGATGGTGAAGACGCCCCACAGTATCGAGCCCCAGGTGATGAGCTTTTTTCGGGAGCCGATACGGTCGGAAAGCGTTCCGAAAAACAGCGCGGAGAAGGTCGTGGCGGTGGCCGAGCATATGGTCATGGCGGTCACGACGCCGAGCTGCGCGCCGAAGTCCGAGTACAGGAAGTTTGCAAACCAGTTGTTCTCGATCACCCAGGCGATCTGCGCCGAAAAGCCGATGACCAGCAGAAGCGTCCAGTTCAGCGCTCCGATGCCTTTCTTTTTCGCGGGTATTTTGCCGCCCATATTAAATGTCCCTCCGATGCTTTGCGATAAATCCTCTTACCGCGTTCTGATATTTTTCCTTTTCGAGCATATAAGACGCCGCGTGCCCCGCGCCGGGGACGAGCAGCAGCTCCTTTTCCGCCGCGCAGGCGTCAAAAATGCGCATGGCCATGTCGGCTGGAACATACAGGTCGCTGTCGCCGCAGATATACAAAAGCGGCAGCTTCGAGCGCTGCATACTGCGCACCGAATCCCCGTCGCGGAAGCCATAGCCGGCGGTGATGAGATTTATAAGCTCAAAAATGTTCACAAACGGCGTTTCCGGAAGATGATACATCCTGCCGACAAGATTGCGGAAGACCTCGTCTATGCAGGAATAGCCGCAGTCGGCGATAATACCGCGGACGTTGTCGGGAAGCCCAAGATCAGCGCATTGCAGGATAGAAGCAGCGCCCATGCTCATGCCGTGCAGAAAGATCGAGGAGCCCGGGAAAAGCTCGGCAGCCTTTTTGGCCCAGAGCACGACGTCATACCTGTCAAGCGCTCCGAAGCCTATGTATTTGCCCTCGCTTTCGCCGTGGGCGCGCATATGCAGGTACATGAGGTTGTATCCCAGCGCGTGATAGAAATCGTACATCGCGGCAAAATCAAAGGCGGGCTCGGATTTATAGCCGTGGCAGAATATCACCGTAACGCCGGTATCGCCCTTGCCGCGCAGGAGGTCGGCGCGAAGCTTAAGCCCGTCGGCAGAGCATATCACCAGCTTTTCAAAGGGCAGGGCCCGGAAGGGCTCAAAGTACGGGATGTTGTGCTCCCAGAGCGCCTCCCCCGTAGGCGCGAGCAGGGATGAGCACTCCCCTCCCGTCTCGGGCGAGGGCAGATCGTCCTGCCGCCTGATGAATGCCCGCACGAAGGAATAGCCCAGTACCCAGACTATCGCCGCGGCAAGGCAGAGTATGCACAGAATTATAAATGCGGTCTTCATGATGTGGTCTCCGAATTGTTATCACGGATATTTTATTACATAATAATTGAAATTGGAAGAGACAATTCTTGAAGAAACAAAAATAATACTATATAATATCTTTACAATTACTGCGAGGTGATAAGTGTGGAAAAGAAAAAAGTGTATTTTATTAAAGATATAAGCCCGAAAAATGCGATAAGGGCGTTTGATGCGCTGGGCATCGAGCTCAGGGGCAACGTCGCGGTAAAGCTCCACAGCGGCGAGCCGGGAAACCAGAATTTCCTGCGCCCTGAGTTCATGAAGGATATCGTTAACTACGTCGGCGGAACGATAGTCGAGTGCAACACCGCGTATGACGGCAACAGAGACACCACCGAGGCGCACCGCAGAACCATGCAGCTTCACGGCTGGGTGGATATTGCCGACGTCGACATCATGGACGCCGAGGGCGAGATCGAGATACCCGTTGTCGGAGGCAGGCATCTTGAAAAAAACTATGTTGGCAAGACTCTGCCTGAGTACGACTCCATGCTGGTGCTGTCCCACTTCAAGGGGCACCCCATGGGCGGCTTCGGCGGCGCGCTGAAGAACATATCCATCGGCCTTGCCTCGACCTACGGCAAGAAATATATCCACGGCGTCAAAGACGTGACCGATTACTGGAACTCCGACCATGACAGCTTCCTTGAGTGCATGGCCGACGCGGCAAAGAGCATCGTCGATCGCTTTGAGGGCAGGATGGCTTTCGTAAACATCATGTGCAATATGTCCGTTGACTGCGACTGCTGCGCCGTGGCTGCTGACCCCAAAATAGGGGATATCGGCATCCTCGCCTCGCTCGACCCCGTGGCTCTCGATCAGGCATGCATTGACCTTGTATACTCCTCCACCGACGAGGGAAAGGCCGATCTCATCAGGCGCATAGAGTCGCGCAACGGTATTCACACCATCGAGGCTGCCGCCGCCATAGGCGTGGGCAGCAGGGAATACGAGCTTATTGAGATCTGATATGAAAAAGCTTGTTGTCGGCGTTCTGGCCCATGTGGACGCCGGTAAAACGACTCTCTCGGAAGCCATGCTCTATACCTGCGGCAGCATACGAAAGCTGGGCAGGGTGGATCACCGCAGCACCGCGCTCGATACCCATGAGCTTGAGCGGGCCAGGGGCATAACCATATTTTCAAAGCAGGCGAGGCTTCGCACGGACACGATGCAGCTTTGCCTGCTCGACACGCCGGGACACGTTGATTTTTCCGCCGAGACCGAGCGCACGCTTCAGGTGCTCGATTACGCTGTGCTCGTCATATCGGGCTCGGACGGGGTGCAGGCGCACACGGAGACCCTGTGGCGACTCCTTGAAAGACACCGTGTACCGACGATAATTTTTGTGACGAAAATGGACCTGACCGGCAGCGACAGGGAGCGCGTTATTGACGACGCGCATCTGCGCCTGTCGGAAAACTGCCTTGATTTCGGCGAACAGACGTCTCGGCTTTGGGAAAGCCTCGCCATGTGCGATGAACGCCTGCTGGATAAATATACGGAGACGGGGATTGTCGGCGAGGAGGATATCGCCGCTCTTATAAGCTCCCGCCGCGTATTCCCGATGCTGTTCGGCTCGGGGCTCAGGCTCGAGGGCGTGGACAGGCTCATTGAGTTTATCGAAAAATACGCACGCCAGCCGGACTGCCCCGCGCAGTTCGGCGCAAAGGTATACAAAATCATGCGCGACGAGCAGGGAAATCGCCTGAGCTGCATGAAAATAACCGGCGGCAGCCTGAAAAACCGAAGCCTTATTAACGGCGAAAAGGTCACGGGGCTGCGCCTGTATTCCGGCGCAAGGTACGAGACAACGGACGAAGCAACGGCGGGCGACATCGTAGCGGTGCAGGGGCTTGAAAAGACCTGTGCCGGCCAGGGTCTCGGTATCGAGAAAAATTCCGCCGAGCCTGTGCTCGAGCCTGTGCTGTCATATCGCGTGAATCTGCCCAAGACCGCCGACCCTCAGACGGCGCTTAAGAAGCTGCGCCTGCTCGAGGATGAGGATCCTCAGCTTCGCATTAGCTGGAACGAGCAGCTGCGCGAGATCCATGTTCAGCTCATGGGCCAGGTGCAGACCGAGGTGCTGGCCGCTCTCATAAAAGAGCGCTTTGACATGGACGTGAGCATAGACTCCGGCGGCATCATGTACAGGGAAACGATTAAAAAGCCCGTCGAGGGTGTGGGGCATTTCGAGCCCCTGCGCCACTACGCGGAGGTGCATCTTGCCCTTGAGCCGACCGAACGCGGCTCGGGGCTGAGCTTTGAAAGCCGCTGCAGCGAGGACAGTCTCGACGGCAATTGGCAGAATCTCATTCTCAGCCACCTTGCCGAAAAGCAGCATCTCGGCGTACTCACGGGCTCTCCGATAACTGATATGAGGATAAGCCTCATCGCCGGAAGGGCGCACCCGAAGCACACCGAGGGCGGCGACTTCCGCGAGGCGGTCTACCGCGCGGTGCGCCAGGGGCTCATGAGGGCCGAGAGCCGGCTGCTCGAGCCGTGGTACGAGTTTCGCATCGAAGCTCCGCCGGAGCATATCGGCAGAGCCATAAGCGACGTGCGCGCCATGTCGGGTGAGTTCAAGACCGAGGACGGAAGCGTTATAACGGGTATCGCGCCCGTGTCGGAAATGAACGGCTACGCGCCCGTTCTGGCGTCCTACACCTCCGGCAGAGGAAGAATATCCTGCCGCCTTGCGGGATATTACCCCTGCCACAATGAGACGCAGGTGCTCTCCGCCACGGACTACGACCCTGAGGCAGACCTGCAAAACACTCCCGACTCCGTTTTCTGCTCCCACGGAGCGGGAACGGTAGTCAAATGGAATGAAGTCGAAAAGCATATGCACATCGACACGGGCTTCGGCAGGGAAAGCGAGCCGCCGCCGGCTTACAGGCCCCGCAGCTTCAGCATCGACGACAAGGAGCTTGAGGCGATCATGGAGCGCGAGTTCGGCCCCATACGCCGCAGGGAATACACCCGCTCTCAACGCGCGCAGGAGCGGGAATATACCGTTCAGCCGGGAAAGCGGGAGTATATCATCGTTGACGGCTATAACCTCATTTTCGGCTGGGACGAGCTTAAGAAGCTCGCGGCGGATAATCTTGAGCTGGCGAGGGCTCGGCTGACCGATATCCTGCGCAGCTACAGGGCGTTTCGGGACTGCGAGCTGGTGCTCGTTTTTGACGGCTACAAGGTCGAGGGAAACCCCGGCGAGCGCGGCACCGAGGGCATCCGCATCGTGTACACCAAAGAAAACGAGACGGCGGATATGTACATCGAAAAGCTGGCAAACGACATCGGCAAAAACTACTGCGTGCGCGTCGTGACCAACGATTCGCTCATCCGCCTGTCGGCGCTGCGCTCGGGCGTGCTGAGGATGTCCTGCGCGGAGTTTATAAACGAGCTGGGCTTTGTGATGGAGCAGATAGCGGAGTATATTGATGGAAAACGATGAACTTATAAAGCGGGCGGAGGACCTTGCCCGCCGCTGCGAAAAAACGGCTTCCGTGACCCATACGGCGTTTCTCACGCCAGCCGAGCAGTATGCCCTTGAGCAGTGGTCGGAGCGTATGCCCTACTGCAATATGCTCCTGTTCGGAGGACACCTCGACTGCGAGCGGCGCGCCGCGTTTTTCCTTCCCTTTTACATGGAAAGGGAGGATTTTGACGCGGAGGACTATATCTGTGCGCTCAGGGCCGAGGCCTCCTTCGGCGAGCCGGGGCACCGCGACTATATGGGCGCGATAATGGGTCTCGGCATTAAGCGTGAATGGCTCGGCGATATCTGGGTCAGCGGCGGCACGGCAACGGTATTTCTGCTGCACGGCGTTGAGCGCCATCTCAGCGACAGCCTTGACAAGGTCGGCAGGTACGGTGTAAGGATAGCGCCTGTCGCGCTCTCCGAGACCGAGGCTCCCGAGCGCAGGGTGAAGCAGGTGAGCTTCTCGGTAAAAAGCATGAGGCTTGACGCCGTGACGGCAGGGATGTTCGGCCTGTCCCGAAGCTCCGCCGCGGAATTCATAGCTGCCGGCGATGTGAGTCTTAATTACAGCCAGTGCATGAAGGCCGACGCCGCCGTCAAGGAGGGCGACATTATCTCCCTGCGCGGCAAAGGCAAGGGCGCTGTCGGAGCCGAGGGCGGCATGAGCCGCAAGGGCAGGCTTTTCGTAAACGCCGAAATATATAAGTGATACTGCGCATAATAAGGCGGGGGATCTTCCCCTGCCTTATTCAGCGTGTCAAAAAAGTCCTCACGGACTTTTTTGCACGCTTCACAAACGCCAAGTTTTTTGTGAAATTACATTTCACGAAAAACCTCGCTCCGCTCGTCAAAAAGCCTGATAAATCAGGCATTTTTGATGGCTATTTATCCAATTCGAGGCGGGCTGCCGCCCCCTCGAGCTCCCCCCGTCCGTTGTTTCACTCTATGCATTCATTTTTAGTTCTTTGACAGTCTGAATAAGGCAGGGGACTTCCCCTGCCTTATTGTTTTATATCACAGGCAAAATATAATTCGTAAAAATATTTATATAAAACTATTGACAAATTAGGAGTTAAGAACTAAAATACAGAACATAGGGAAAATGCGAATATAATAATGAAAATAAAAGAGGGAAAAAGATGAAAAAAACATTATACAGCCTAATGCTCTCCGATGAGGTCGTTGCCGAGGTCGACCGCCTTGCCCACCGCCTGGGCACGAACCGGTCAAATCTAATAAATCAGATCCTTGCCGAGCACGTCGGTTTTGTTACGCCGGAGCGCAGGATAAATGATATTTTTTCCGCTATGGAGCAGCTTATCGCCCCGTCAAGGGAGCTTGTGCCTTTCTTCGCGCCGAATACTCTTACCATGTCGATGAAATCCTCCCTTGAATACAAGTACCGCCCCACGGTCAAATACGAGGTGGAGCTCTACCGTGGGGACAGCGATTATCTCGGCGAGCTGACGGTCATATTCCGCACGCAATCCAAAGCGCTGATACAGTCCATGACGGAATTCTTCCGTATCTGGAAGAGCATCGAGGACGCGCATCTTCGCCCAATGATGGAGGATGGTGCGCCGGGATATGCCTTGTACGAGGGCAAGTTCGTCCGCTCTATAGCTATACCCCGCCGCGACTGTACTTCCGAAGAGCTGGCGGGGGTGATCTCGGAATATATCAAGCTCTTTGACTCCATGATGAAGGGATACCTCAGCGGCCGCCTTGACGCCCGCGATGTGGAAGCCTGCTATTTCTCACAGCTCAGGAGAGCCGACATCCTTATATAAGAAGGTGTTATTATGAACGCACAGAACTTTACGCAGAAAACCATTGAAACCATACAGACCGCCAAATCCATGGCTCTGGAGAACCAGAACCAGTATATTACGCCGGAGCATCTGCTCTACGCCCTCGTCGATCAGGACGGCGGGCTTATCCCCTCGCTGCTGCAGAGGATGGGCGTTGACTGTAACGCAGTGCTCGCGGAGCTGGACACGGCGCTCAACGCCATGCCTAAGGTGTCCGGAGACTATGACGTGTATCTCTCCCGCGAGGCAGAGCGCGTCATGAACGCCGCCGAGCAGTCGGCAAAGAGCCTCGGCGACGAGTATCTTTCAGTCGAGCATATCATGATAGGCATTTTTGCCGCGGCAACACCCGCGATAAAGCGCATTTTCGCCGACCACGGCATAACCAAGGCCAAATTCACCGCCGAGCTGTCCAAGGTCAAGAAGGGACCCGTCACGGGGGACAATCCCGAGAACAGCTATGACGCTCTGTCAAAGTACGGTACCGACCTTGTCGAGCGCGCCAGAAACAACGAGCTCGACCCGGTCATAGGCAGGGACGCGGAGATAAGAAACGTCGTGCGCATACTCTCGCGCAAGACGAAGAACAACCCCGTGCTCATCGGCGAGCCGGGCGTCGGCAAGACCGCCATCGCCGAGGGCCTTGCCCAGCGCATCGTGCGCGGCGACGTGCCCGAGGGACTTAAGAACAAAACAATATTTTCGCTGGATATGGGCGCGCTCATCGCCGGCGCAAAGTACAGGGGCGAATTTGAAGAGCGCCTCAAGGCCGTGCTGGAGGAGATAAAGCAGTCCGAGGGACAGATAATACTGTTCATCGACGAGCTGCACACCATAGTCGGCGCGGGCAAAACAGAGGGCAGCATGGATGCCGGCAACCTCCTCAAGCCGATGCTGGCGCGCGGCGAGCTGCACTGCATAGGCGCGACCACCCTTGACGAGTACCGCAAGTATATCGAAAAGGACGCCGCCCTCGAGCGCAGGTTCCAGCCTGTCACCGTCGATGAGCCGACGGTGGAGGACACTATATCCATCCTCCGCGGCCTGAAGGAGCGCTACGAGGTGTATCACGGCGTGCGCATCCACGATAACGCCATCGTCGCCGCCGCGACGCTTTCCCACCGCTATATATCCGACCGCTTCCTGCCGGACAAGGCGATAGACCTCGTCGACGAGGCCTGCGCGCTAATCCGCACGGAGATCGACTCCATGCCCGCCGAGCTCGACGATATCCGCCGCAAGATAATGCAGCTTGAGATAGAGGAGATGGCGCTGAAGAAGGAGACGGATAAGCTCTCGATGGACAGACTTGAAAAGCTGTCCGAGGAGCTTGCAAATCTCAAGGACAGCTTCAACGAGAAAAAGTCCCGCTGGGAGGCGGAGAAAAACAGCGTCGACGAGGTAAAGAAGCTAAAAAGCGATATCGAGAAGATGCACGCGGATATCGAATCGGCGCAGCTGCGCTATGAATATGAGACGGCCGCGAAGCTCAAGTATTCCGATCTGCCGGAGCTCGAGCGCAGGCTCGCCGAGGCAGAGCGCATGAGCGAGGAGCGCAAAGCCAGCAGCATGGTGCACGACACCGTGACCGAGGAGGAGATCGCCGGTATCGTCGCCAAGTGGACGGGTATCCCCGTGGCAAAGCTCATGGAGGGCGAGCGCGAAAAGCTCCTGCATCTTGACGAGGTGCTGCATAAGCGCGTCATCGGTCAGGACGAGGCCGTTCAGAAGGTCACGGAGGCCATATGGCGCTCCCGCGCCGGCATCGCCGATCCCTCAAGACCCATCGGCAGCTTCATGTTCCTGGGCCCCACAGGCGTCGGCAAGACGGAGCTTGCAAAGGCCCTTGCCCAGTGCCTGTTTGACGACGAGCACAACATCGTCCGCATCGATATGACCGAGTACATGGAGAAATTCTCCGTGTCGCGTCTCATCGGCGCGCCCCCGGGATATGTCGGCTACGACGAGGGCGGTCAGCTCACCGAGGCCGTGCGCCGCAAGCCCTATTCCGTGGTGCTTTTCGACGAAATCGAAAAGGCGCATCCGGATGTTTTCAACATCCTGCTCCAGATCCTTGACGACGGCAGGATAACCGATTCCCAGGGCCGTACGGTGGACTTCAAAAACACCATTATCATCATGACCTCCAACCTCGGCAGCCAGTATCTGCTGGAGGGCATAAATGAAAACGGCGAGATCGCCGAGAGCGCGAAGGAAATGGTCATGTCACAGCTCAGGCAGCAGTTCAGACCGGAGTTCCTAAACCGTCTTGACGAGATCCTGTGCTTCAAGCCGCTCACGAAATCGGAGCTCGAGGGCATCATCGATATCCTCACCTCGTCGCTCAGAGCGCGGCTTGAGGAAAAGAGCCTCGGCCTTGAGATCACGGAGGAGGCAAAGCAGCTCATCATCGACCGCGGCTTTGACCCCGTGTTCGGCGCAAGACCGCTCAAGCGTTACCTGCAAAGCGCGGTGGAGACCCTGATCGCAAAGGAGATCCTGGCTGGAGATATCCCGGCGGGCCACACGATAAGGATAACCGTCCGCGATGGCGAGCTTGCCTGCGAGTAAGACAAATTAAAGCCCCGCATCCGAGGATGCGGGGCTGCTTTTATCAGTCGTCTTCCTTGTTGAAGAACTCAAGCACCGTCTGAATGAACTTTTCCGTTGCCGGCGAGGGCTTGCGGCCTTTTTTGACGGCGATGGCGACGTCGCGGTACTGGGGAGGATCAAACTCCTTCAGGCGGATGTCAAAGGGCATACGCTTGGTCACGAGCTCGGACAGGATGGAAACGCCGAGACCGCTCTCGACCATGGCCATGATGGAGTAGTCGTCGTTGACGTCGCAGTACGCGCTTATCGGTTGGTCGAGCCTGGAGTTGAGCAGGGCGATTATCTTTGAGACCTCGTTGTTGGCTTCATCGGTAAGCTTTATTATCCGTTCCTGACAGAGCTGGTGGAGCGGATAGGAGTCTGCGTCCGCCAGAGGATGGTCCGGCGGAATAACAGCCAGCATCCTGTCCCGCATGAGCAGAGTGACATCAAGCTCCGGGGAAAACGGCGCGCATATAAAGCCGCAGTCTATAACGCCCGCGCACAGCGCGTCCTCCGTGTCGCTGTATTCCATGTTCTGAAGCTGGAAAATGATCTTGGGGTAGCGCTCAACAAAAGTCTTGAGTATGGGCGGCAGGCACTGCGTGGAAACGCTTGCACAGGAGCCGATGCGTATAAAACCGGTATCCAGACCCTTAAGCGCGTTCGCCTGTTCCTGAAGCACCTCATAGTGCGAACACAGATCTTTTATGAAGGGCAGCAGCATCAGCCCGTCGGAGGAAAGCGCAAGCCCGCCGCGGCTGCGGCGCAGCAGGTTGAGATTCCACTCATCCTCAAGGTCGGCTACCATGCGGCTTACGGCGGACTGTGTGTAACCCATTGCTTCGGCGGCCTTTGTTATGCTGCCGAGCTCTGCGACCTTTATAAAGGCCTGGTATTTATTAATGGCCATCTGCAAACCTCCTGACGATTCCGAATGAGAATGATAAAAAGAAAATGAATTCTGATGTTGAATAGTATATACCAGCATGAGCATTTAAGCAAGCATAAATGACACATTCCAGAAAATCATATAAGTTATGAAATTAATTCGCTTGCGTAATAAATATGAGAGGTATATATTTATAAGCGGAGAATGTAGATAATTTAACACTCTAAAAAGGGGAGACCCTTCATAAATATTTACATTATCCGTTCTTTCTCTCCTGTTGCCGGGCGTACACGCTTAGGCGACGAACCAAAACTCCCTAAAAAACCGCGCGCCGCTACCGACCGGTGCGCGGTTTTTATGCATATATTCATCTTCGGAGAATATGCGAAAATGGACTATAAGTCATGAAAAACCAGAATAGTTAAACAATTAACATTACAAAAAGTCATGTAAAACATGAATATTATTCGCTTGCTATTCGCAAAGTGTCGGAGTAATATAATATCAGAAGTTAAAAAACAAACAAAATACAACCAACACACAAACAACAAAATTATTATAAAGGAGAAATTAAAATGAGTTACGAAGTCAGAAATTTTATTGAAAAGATCGTTTTTGCAGTAGTCGCATTTGCAGCGCTGTGCCTGTTCTGCTTCGACATAATGGGCGCCGTTGCCCAGCCGCTGAGCTTCCTTGCGCTGCTGTTCCCCATCCTCGGCGTTGTCCTTTATATCATCCCGACTCCCGATTTCACGAAATAAACAAACCTTTCCTCTTTTCCATTTCTCTCTGTTTTCCATAACTCCGGCAGCAAATAAGCCCCATGCAGACCGACCTGCATGGGGCTTCAGACTGTCAAAGAACTAAAAATGAATGGATAGAGTGAAGCGACGGACGGGGGAGCTCGAGGGGGCGGCAGCCCGCCTCGAATTGGATAAATAGCCATCAAAAATGCCTGATTTATCAGGCTTTTTGACGAGCGGAGCGAGGTTTTTCGTGAAATGTAATTTCACAAAAAACTTGGCGTTTGTGAAGCGTGCAAAAAAGTCCGTGAGGACTTTTTTGACACGCTGAAGCCCCATGCAGAACCGACCTGCATGGGGCTTATTCTATGCTTTGAAATTTTAATGCCGCGTCATCACTCAACCGTGTCGATGGAGGCCATGAACAGGCTGTTCTCCGCGTCGGAGGGGATGAGGAAGCCGTTTCTGGGGGAAACGGAGAAGGCCTCGACCGCAGGGCCGTCCATGAGGCAGCTTCTCTTGAACTGCTGGCTGAAGTAGCGCTTGCAGTAGCTGCGGAGCCACTTGATGAGCTCTTCGTCGGTGAACTCGTCGCCGTAGGCGGCCTTTGCGAGGCGCAGGGTCTTGGCGGGGGAGAAGCCGCAGATCATCATCTTGTGAGTGAAGAAATCCTGCAGACTGTAGGAGCCGACGTTTTCTTCGCTCTTCTGCTCGATCTGGTCGTCGTGGATGGGCAGCAGCTCGGGGGTTACGGGACAGTCGAGAACGTCCCACAGCGCGTCGGCGAGGACCTTGTCCTCGGTGTGCTGCGCAACATAGCGGACTGCGGCGCGGACCTGAGTTTTTGTCAGACCCATGTTCACGTCGTACATGCTGGTGTGGTCGCCGTTGTAGGTACACCAGCCGTCGACGAACTCACTGAGGTCCTCGGTGCCGACGTCAAGGCCGTTGACCTTGTTGGCGATATCCATGAGCACCTGAGTGCGCTCGCGGGCCTGTGCGTTTTCATAGGCGATGGAGTAATCGTCATGAGCGTGGCCTATATCGTCAAAGTGCTTGTATACGCTCTCGCCGATATCGATAACGCGCACCTCCGCGCCGACCTGCTCGGCGACAATGATGGCGTTGGACTTGGTGCGGGAGGAGGTTCCGAAGCAGGGCAGGGTGCAGGCGACCACGTTAGTGGAGGGCAGACCCATGCGCTTGACGGCCTCGGCGCAGATCATAACGGTGAGGGTCGAGTCGACGCCGCCGGAGATGCCGACAACGCAGTGGTCAAGTCCGGCGTAGGTCATGCGCTTTACAAGACCGGAGACCTGGATATCCATCATGCGGCGGCAGTAGTCGCCCATGTCCTTTTCGTATTCGGGAAGATGGGGCAGCTTGCGGTAATGGCGGGTGAGCACGGTCTCGCACAGCTCCTCACCCCAGATAAACTCGGTGTGGCTGTATTTATACTCGCTTCTGCCGAATTTGCCGGTGGGACGGCGGAGGTTTTCGAGATACTCGACGTCGATCTCGGAGATCACCATGCAGTTTTCGCATTCGTCGGAGGCGAGCACCTCGCCGTTTTCGGCGATGAGGCAAAGTCCGGAAAAGACGTTGTCCGTGGAGCTTTCGCCCTTGCCGGGGGCGGCGAGGATAAATCCGCACTTGAGGTGCTTTGAGCGGTACTTTGCCGCTTCGGTGGCTTCAATGGTGGAGGTAACGGTGGCGGGGAAGGAGGCAAGGCTCGCTATTACCGTCGCGCCCGCCAGAGCATGGCGTGCTGCGGGAGCGTCGATGGCGTCCGCGTCGCCGCCCAGCTCAACGCCGACGGTAAGGCCGGGGAGCACGCTGCTTGTGAACAGAAGCTCCGTGTCCAGATATGCGTCAAACTTGCCGCATACGGTCGCCTCGCCGCCCTCGTCGTCCGCGGCCGCGAATACGGTGCCGCCGACCTCGCTGCGGGGGACGAGACCGAGCAGCTCACCGTTGGAGATGACAGCGGCGCAGCTGTACAGAGCGCCGCCTCTCGGCGCGTAGGGAAGGCCGACGATCGCCAGCATATCCATTTCGGCGGTGGCCTCGATGACCCTGCAAAGGGCTCTTTCCGCACCGCGGAGGATAACGCTGTGACCGATCAGGTCGTAGCAGGAGGCGCCGGTCAGGGTCAGCTCGGGGAAAACAATGAGCTTAACGCCCCTGGAGTAAGCGTCTTTGATGCATTCGATAACTTTGTCTGCGTTGTAATCGGTATCGGCGACTTTGATCATTGGAGAAGCAGCCGCGACTTTAATAAATCCGTCTTTCATTATTTCTCCCTCATTTCTCAGATTTTTGTATGTCAAATAGTTCTTTGCCGTAATAGTGGGTGATGATCCCGGAGCTTTCCTCGTAATCATCGCCGCTTATTATGATCGTCAGTTTGTCCCCGCTTACAAAGCAGTCCTCAATGCCCTCAAGCAGGGGGAACATATTGGTCTCAAGCTCCTGCTCAAGCTCCCCGAGGTGCGTTGAGTAATACTCCGTTGTCTGGGGCTTCACATAGCCTTCAAGCGGAGCCTTTGCGGTGAAGCAGAAGATGAGAAATATAACGAAGAGCAGCAGGAACAGTATACATCCCGCGGGTTTGATCATTTTAACGAAATCCTGACCGGCCATTGTTCATCCTTCCACAGAAACGCTGTAATAGTCGCTTTTAAGTATTGCCTGACATACCTGACGGCGCAGGGTAATGTCCTCGTTTACAGAGCGCCGGTATTCATCACCGGCGTTTGAAGCTGTGCAATAGGTCTCGCCGTCAAACCACGCGCCGTCGGAGAAGAATACATAACCGCCGTCTTCGGAAAAAGCGTCGGAGCCCATGTACATACGATAGTCGGTATCAAGACCGAAGAGGTTTGCAAGGGTGGGCAGGATATCCACGCTGGAGGTGACTTTACCGACGCTCATAGGCTCGATATCCGAAGAATATATGAAGAAATCCGTGTGAGCCAGCATATTGTAACTGTCAACGCCCTTTATCTCACGGTTCAGTTCATCGTCAAGCATATAGTAATTGTAGTGGTCGGCATAGAATACCAGTACGGTGTCCTCAAGCAGACCGTCTTGCTCCAGCCTGTCCGTGAGGAGCCCGATGAATTCATCGGTTTCCATGGCGTGGGATACCGCATGCACATAGTTGTATTCACTGCGTTTTGCAGCAACCTCTGCGGCCTCTCCATGGCGCAAATAAGAGGCGGTTTTATCATTGTATGGGCCATGGCCAGAAATGGTTATGACGAAGCTGAAGAATTTATCTGCCGCAGTCATATCCTCATAGCCGTTCATGAGCTGAGTGTCCAGAGTATACTGGCTCATGCTCATATCGGAACCGGCATTGTATTTCTCATAGCCAAGAGCCAGATGAATGCTGCCGCGATTATAGATATTGCCCTCGCTGCCATGGAAGGAGTTGGAGCTGTATCCTGCCTTGGAGAACAGGCTTGCAAGGGAATACGGATAGGCGTTACGGGTGTACACCGAGGTAGAAGTACCGGTCTCGGCGGGGAACAATCCCGTGTTTACCATGAATTCCGTGTTGAAAGTGCCTGCTGTTATATAGGCGGGAGTATAGTGGTTTTCGAAAACTATGCTTTCCTGCTTTATAGCGTAGAGATTGGGCATATACTCCTGACAGAGCTCCCATGTATCGATAGCCTCAAGCTGTATGAGTATAAGGTTCTTGCCCTTAAAAATTCCGCTCATATCGTTATTTTCGTGCTGATCCCGACTTTCGATATAGTCGTCAATGAGCCGCAGATCTTCGGGATCCGCGTGCCGGAAAATACCGAGCGTCATATACAGGTCGCGGAAAGCGTATTCGTAAACGCCGGAGACCAGCATGGACTGCTTTGTGTCGCTGAAGGTTTCATATATTTCCGCCTGTGAGTTCGTGCTGTCCCAAACAACCACATTGTCAGGTCTGAGAAAGACATATTTGGTCATGAGAGCAATCACCGTTCCGAGAATGAACATGACACCGGCCGCAAGGAAATCACGCTTTGCTTTCCGCCGGCCCTTTTCAGGCGCGACAAGGACCGCAAAGATCATGAGCAAAAGGCAGACCGCCGCAAGCAGCAGGGTGATCTTACGGACATTCAGGTACGACAGATCGAGGAATGCAGCTCCGTCTCCTGCAAACGCAAAATCTCCAAAGGAGAAAAAACGGTTGAACATATTGAGCATAATGCCGCTGGCAACGACCATGAGACTGTAAGCAGCGGCGCTTAAAAGCATGAATATCTTCTTCAGCACAGACGGCAGCAACCATACTACAGCGGTGAGGATAAAACACCAGGCGAGGTCAAACAGCAGGGAAATGTGACCTTGCTGGGTGAAGCTTGCAAATTGACCGTATATCGCCTGAAAGCCTGCGGCCAACAGCGCATAGCTTACAAAGGCAAGAACAAGATATAGCCAGGAGCCGACTTTGCTGCAACGTATGCGGGAAAACAGCCGCTGCTTTTCAAGTACCATCAGAACTTTATCCGCTCGGCGATATAATCCCTGACCTCGGAAACGGGGATTCGTACCTGCTGCATGCTGTCGCGCTCGCGGACGGTCACGCAGTTGTCGGCCTCGTCGGTCTCGGTGCCGACTGTGTTGAAGTCAAAGGTGACGCAGAAGGGAGTGCCGATCTCGTCCTCGCGGCGGTAGCGCTTGCCGATGGAGCCGGTCTCGTCGTAATCGACCATGAACTCCTTGCTCAGCTCGTTGTAAAGCTCCATTGCCGGGCCGGTGAGTATCTCCTTCTTGCTCAGGGGAAGGATGGCGCACTTGAAGGGCGCAAGTGCCGGATGCAGGTGCAGGACGGTGCGGATATCGTCGTTGCCCTTCTTATCCTTGCCGACGACCTCCTCGTCGTAGGCCTCGCAGAGGAAGGCGAGCGCAACGCGGTCGCAGCCGAGGGAGGGCTCGATTACATAGGGGATGTAGTGCTCACCGCTGTCCTGATCGAAGTAGGTCAGATCCTTGCCGGAGGCCTCCTGATGGCGGCCGAGGTCATAGTCGGTGCGGTCGGCGATGCCCCAGAGCTCGCCCCAGTCGGTGAACGGGAAGGCGTATTCGATGTCGGTGGTGGCGCGGGAATAGAAGGCAAGCTCTGCCGGCTCGTGATCGCGCAGGCGGAGGTTATCCTCGCTGATGCCGAGGGAGATCAGCCAGTTTTTGCAGAAGTCCTTCCAGTAAGCGAACCACTCAAGGTCGGTGCCGGGCTTGCAGAAGAACTCGCACTCCATCTGCTCGAACTCGCGGGTGCGGAAAACGAAGTTGCCCGGGGTTATCTCATTGCGGAAGGCCTTGCCGACCTGGCATACGCCGAAGGGCAGCTTCTTGCGGGTGGTGCGCTGGATATTTGCAAAGTTAACGAAAATGCCCTGAGCGGTCTCGGGGCGCAGATAGCAGGTGCTGCTCGAGTCCTCGGTAACGCCGATGGCGGTTTTGAACATGAGATTGAATTTGCGGATGGGGGTGAAGTCGTGCTTGCCGCAGACGGGGCAGACTATGTCCTCATGCGAGGCGATGAACTCGTCCATCTCGTCGAAGCTCATGGCATCGACGTTGACCTCGGGATGCTCCTCACCGATGAGCTTGTCGGCGCGGTGGCGGGCCTTGCAAGCCTTGCAGTCGAGCAGGGGATCGGAGAAGCTGGACACATGGCCGGTCGTGACCCAGGTCTGGGGGTTCATGATGATGGCGGCGTCAAGGCCCACGTTATAGGGGCTCTCCTGAACGAACTTTTTGAGCCAGGCCTTCTTGACGTTGTTTTTGAACTCAACGCCGAGGGGACCGTAGTCCCAGGAGTTGGCAAGCCCGCCGTAGATCTCGCTGCCGGCGTACACGAAGCCGCGGTTTTTGCACAGTGCAACGATCTTGTCCATGGTTTTTTCGCTTTTTTTCATTTCTACATCCTTTCCCGAGACTGGCGTGCCCCGGAGATTAATTTAGCAGATAAAGTAACTATATTATATATTTATCTACAAATTATTAATATATCATGCAAAGCTTTGTTTTACAAGACAATGACAAAAGTTAAACAGCATAACGGCCCGATTTGCAGACGGCGTGAGCTGCTTGATGCTTCGGTTAATGAATCACTTAAAATTTTTAACGAAAAACATTAAAAAACTGTTGACAATATGTTTTCCCTCTGTTACAATGCATTCATAACGATAAACGTTAAATTTTTTATGTTTTGCGCTGGAGGCAGATCAAATGAAAACTGATACTATCAAAAAGGCACACAGATTCGGAAAGCTTGGGAGCATTATCACTATGATACTGGCGATCGTCACTGCGATAATGACTGTCGCTGCGGTGATAGCAACCGTATTTACCGCGTCGCTCCCTGAGGACGCCGTTGTTGTAAGTATGAAAAACAATGCCGAGATAAGCATAAACGCCGAGAAATTCGATACGTTCTGGAATATGCTCGCCGACGGATTCTCTTATTCGTCAAGCGACGACCCGTCCGGCATGCTCTCCGACGGCGAGAAGATAAACCCTCCCGAGGACCAGGAAATGAGAATGAACATAAGTTTTTTCAACAATGATTTTTCCTCCGCGGTCATCCGCACGCAGGACGGCCGGAAGGTCATTGACGCCGTGACGGACGCGTCGGTGTACAGATCCGGCGATCTCGTCGTGGTACTGGCCTTCATTGCTGTGTTTCTGGTCTCGGTAGTTGTCTCACTGTGGATTCTCAGAGGACTTTTCAAAGTGATACAAAAATGTGAAACTCCATTCAGCGAGGCGCTTGTGAAGAAAATGAAGCTGTTCAGCTTTTCGCTGCTGCCGGTCGCCGTTTGCGCATCGATAGCGGAAACGCTTTCCGCGTCGTTCATGTCCGCCGGGCGTGACGCCGGTATCTGCATTCAGTGGGGCGTCATCATTGCCTTTGCCGTGGCGATGTGCCTTGTGACCGTATTCAATTACGGCGTTCGGCTCCAGCGTGAGTCTGACGAGACTCTGTGAACGGGGGCGCCGGAAGTGGGACATATCATACTCAGGCTCGACAGAGTTATGGCGGACAGGAAAATGAGCCTTAACGAGCTGTCGGAAAAGGTCGGCGTGGCCAATGTGAATCTCTCAAAAATGAAAAACGGACGCATAAGCGCCATACGCTTTTCGACCTTGGCGGCGATATGCGAGGTGCTCCGCTGCCAGCCGGGCGATATACTGGAATACGATCCGACGCCGGAGGATGCCGGACAGGTGAGCCGTTAAAAAATGAGAAAAGATGCAGCCTTTTTGAGGCTGCATCTTTTGGATTCGTTTCGCTCTGCTGTGTTTTACTTTGCCTCGTAATCGACCGGCTCGCTGAATGGACGTTCAAGGCATTCGGGGTGCTCGAGTATATACTTGAGAAGCCGCACGCTTTTTGAGTAGTAATAGCCGTCGGCAAGGCGCTCGTCTATGGTAAGGCCGAGATCCACGCTGTTGCGGTATTCCTCGCTGCCGTCGGCATTAACGAAAACACGCTTTTTCATCTCACCGACCACGACGAACAGGGAGGTGGTGCCCCAGTTGGTAAGGTGATGATAGCCGCTGCGCAGCTTGATGGAGCCGAGGTTTGAGAGAATGACGGAGGCATAGTAGGGGTCTGCGGCGATAAGCGACTTGGGCACGAGGCCGTGGCGGTCCAAAAAGCGCATGAGCGCGACAAATAACTTGACTATAAAGCGGGGGAGCTTGTTGAGGAAGTCCATCGCATTGGTCGTGGAATTGCCGCCGCCGCCTTTGACGCTCGTTATCTGCTTGTACAGATCCTCGCGCAGCGAATCTACCGTTGAGTCCTCTCCGGCGCGGATAAAAGCCGTACCCTCCTCGGAAACGTCGTTGAACTGCTTTTTTATAACGAAAGAGGCCGTGAGCTCATTGCGATGATACAAATTCTTGTTGGCGATGAAACGGTTGAGCTTGGGGCGAAGGACGATAACCTTCAATACCGCGGCGACAATAAGGTGGAACAGAGTAAACTTGAACACAGGGTTTTTCGCATTTCGCTTCTCGATGTACTTATCGACGTTCGTAAGGTCGATGCGCTCGGATATAAAGGCCTCGTTATCGCAGCGGTTGGGGTATATCATGGGCATAATAAGGTGCATACCGTCGATATTCCTCAAAAGCTTTCCGTCACGGCGGTCGCCAAAGCGGCGTTTTTCATTACTCATAGCTTTACCTCTTTTTATATACTCGTAATATCTGAACAAAATTGCCGATATAGTATTAATTTTAACACAATGTTCTTATATGTCAAGGAATACATTCCTTGACAACGACAGGGGATTGTTATAAATTTTCATTATATCTGAAAAAATAAGGTGAAGGAATAATTGAGCTTTTTTGATTTGTTTCTTATCGCCCTGGCGCTGAGTATGGACGCTTTCGCGGTAGCGATATGTAAGGGACTTTCCGTTAAAAAGGTGGGGGCGAAGCACATACTCACCGTGGGCATATACTTCGGCGGCTTTCAGGCGCTGATGCCCCTTATCGGTTTCCTGCTGGGCTTTAAATTCGAGCGCTTTATAGTCAGTATCGACCACTGGATAGCCTTCGTGCTGCTTGCTGTGATAGGCGGCGGCATGATAAGGGAGGCTATCGCAGGCGGGGAAGACGAGGCAAACGACAGCTTTTCCTTCAAAACCATGCTGCCCCTCGCGCTGGCCACCAGTATCGACGCTCTTGCGGTGGGCATAAGCTTTGCATTCCTCGGCGTGGATATCATCACGGCTGCCGTGCTTATCGGAGTCACCACCTTTGTCCTCTCCGGCGCAGGAATTGTTGTGGGAAACGTGTTCGGAGCAGAGTATAAATCAAAGGCGGAGCTTGCCGGCGGTATAGTGCTTATACTCATAGGGCTGAAGATATTGCTTGAGCATTTGGAAGTAGTAAGCTTCTGAGGATAAAAAATGTTGAAAAAACTAAGGCTGTATTTACCTATAATAATAATGGTGATCGTTGCGGCGGCGGTGGGTGTCCTGCTTCTCAACGGCACGCTTCAGGTGGATCAGATCATTGCCGCGGTCGATGATAACAAGCCGCTGGCGGCGGCGGTCATACTTGCCCTGTTCGTTTTCAAGGGCTTCTCCTGCCTGCCCTACGCGGCCATACTCGTTGGCTGCTCGCTGATATTCGACCTGCCTCTGGCGCTTGTCATAAACACTGTCGGGACGCTGCTGTGCATATCGGTCTCATATCTTGTGGGGCGCTTCTCAAAGGGCCTGACCTTTGACGGCATGATGGAGAAGTATCCGAAATTTAAGCGCTATTTCAACAACGCATCGAATTACAGCTTCACCTTCTGCTTTGCGATGCACACGCTGCATCTCTCCATGGAGGTGCAGGGAGTGCTGTTCGGCCTGCTGCGCACCCGGTATTCATCGTATATTGCAGGCTCTATGCTCGCGCTGCTGCCCAGCATGGTCTGGTTCACCGTCATCGGGGATAAGTTCGATTTCACGGATCCTCTGTTCTGGGTGTTTTTTGGGGTCGATCTGCTGACCGTTGTGATCGGGCTTTTTTATACTAAGAGGAACATTATAGACGGCGGAAAAAAGAAGGAAGCATGAGGAAGTGAAAAAATGCCTGAGATGATACTGTTTGATCTGGACGCGACACTGCTCCCGATGGATCAGGATAAGTTTGTAAAAGAGTATTTTAAGCATCTTGCGAGGAAGCTTTCGCCGCACGGCTATGAGGCGGGGGCGCTTGTCGACGCTATCTGGAAGGGCACCGCCGCTATGATACGCAACGACGGCTCCCGCAGCAATGAGGACGCCTTCTGGAGCGAGTTTGCGAACATCTTCGGGGAGGACGCGCTTGCGGACAAACCGCTTTTCGACGAGTTTTACACGAATGAATTTGAAAAAGCAAGAGCCGTCTGCGGCTTTAATCCCGCTGCGGCCCGCACCGTCAAAGCGTTAAAGGACGCAGGCTTTCGCGTCGCCCTTGCGACAAATCCCATTTTTCCCGCCGCCGCGACCGAAAGGCGCATCCGCTGGGCGGGACTTGAGCCGGAGGATTTCGAATTAAGGACAACGTATGAAAACTCCCGCTTCTGCAAGCCCAATCCCGCGTATTACACGGATGTTGCCCGGCAGCTGAACGTGAAGCCGTCCGACTGCCTGATGGTCGGCAATGACGTGACCGAGGACATGGCCGCGCAGGAAGCCGGCATGAGCGTTTTTCTCATCACCGACTGCATGATAAACAGGGAAAACAAGGACATCTCCGTGTATCCCCACGGCAGCTTTGAGCAGCTCGCGGAATATGTGAAAAAGAATAAATGACCGAAAAAACACCATGCGCATTGAATAAGCGCATGGTGTTTCTGCATGACGTGTCACTTGGCGGAGTTCGCGGCCTCCTCGCGCTTGCGGCAGACCTGAGCCCATGTGGGCAGTTCCGCGAGGCGGGCGGCGAAATCGCCCAGAGCGGCGGGGACGTCTATGTGCTGGGGGCAGGCGGCGGCGCACTGGCCGCAGCCGATACAGGCCTCGGGACGCTTTGCCTCGGGCAGCGCGTCGGCGCGCATGATAACGTTCACGCTGCTGGAGAGCTTTAGATCGTTATAAAGATTAAGAAGCATGGGTATGTCCAGCCCCTGCGGACAGCCCTTGCAGCAATAGCGGCAGCCGGTGCAGGGCACGGTGTTCTTGAGCTTGTCGGCAATGCCGTAAAGCACATTGCACTCCTCGGCGCTGAGAGGCCTGAGCTCGTCGAAGTTCTTAACGTTGTCAACCATCTGCTCAGAGCTTGACATACCGCTGAGCACCATTGTGACATTGGAAAGCCCCTGCAGCCAGCGGAAGCCCCATGCCGCGGTGCTGTAGTCCGGATGCATTGAGCGAAGAAGCGCCTCATCGCGCTCATCGAGCTTAGCGAGCTTCCCGCCGCGGACGGGCTCCATTACCCAAACGGGGATGCCCCGCTCCGTCAGAAGCTTGTACTTGCCCTCTGCGTCCTGCAGCGACCAGTCGAGGTAGTTGAGCTGTATCTGGCAGAACTCCATATGCTCGCCGCAGGCGTCGAGAAACTGCTTTGTGTTTTCGACGCTGCCGTGGCAGGAAAAGCCGAGATGGCGTATCTTGCCCAGCTCCTTCTGGCGGACGAAGAAATCAACGATGCCGAGCTCCTCGTCGAGGTAGTTTGTGATGGAGTTTTCGTTGACATTGTGCATGAGATAGAAGTCGAAGTACTCAACGCCGCATTTTTTGAGCTGGTCGGCAAAGACCGCCGCGGGGTCGGGAGCCTTGGACTTATCGTAGATCTGGTGGCCGGGATATTTGTCGGCGAGATTGAATTTATCCCGCGGATGCCGCGCCAGAGCCCTGCCGATGGCAATCTCTGAGCAGCTGCCGTGGTAGGGGTAGGCGGTGTCAAAGTAGTTTACGCCGTGCTCGATGGCGTAGTCTGTCATTTTATCGACCTGGGCCTGATCGATGTCGGCCTCTCCGCCGCCGGGGAGGAGGGGCAGGCGCATGGTGCCGAAGCCCAGCATGGAGAGCTTTTCGCCCTGAAAATCACGATATATCATAATTACACCTCTTTTTAAAACAGCATATCCTTTGAAAAGACGATATCGACCCCGCCCATGGTGATGACGTCGCCGGAGAAAATGCGCTCCTTGCGATCTATCCTCCGGCCGTTGACGTAGGTGCCGTTGGTAGAGCCGAGATCCTGAATGTAGTAGTGGCCGTCGCACAGCTCGATCTGAAAATGCCTGCGGGAGGCCTTGGGAGCGGAATATGCGAAATCGCAGTCCTCGCTTCTGCCGAACAGCCATGTGGTCTTGCCGCTTTCGTGCTCATTTACGGTGCCGTTTATGGTCGCGTCGCCGAAGTTGTCAAGGAAATCTCTTATGAATTTAAACTTTTCCTCTGCCATAGCAATCTCCTTAAAAGCATTGTTGTTTTAAGTATATCACAGCGCCGCAAAACTTCAAGAAGAATCAGAAAAACGCACTGTACTACTCACTCTATAAGGAGTGGTGATTTGACGTAAAATCGGTGCTTAAAATGCTGTTTGTTACGTCGATCTTTGTTGTTCCGCCACAGTTTTAATACGAGGTTAGCACACAAAAAGCGGCGAAAAGCATTGAGAAATAAAGAAAATCCCGAAGTCATTGAAACTTCGGGATTTTCTTTAAATTGGCACGCCGCAAGGGATTCGAACCCCTGACCTTCTGGTCCGTAGCCAGACGCTCTATCCAGCTGAGCTAGCGGCGCTTATTGCTGAGCGCCTTAGTATATTAGCACAGCCGGAAAGGAAATGCAAGTATTTTTTGCGTATTTCCGGAATAAAATTGAGAATATTACGCGCCTTTACATCCCTATAGAGCTTGAGACAGCATCGACTACCTCGCCCATGGTCTTAAGGGTCTTACCGACGATGTTCTTAGCGGGCTTCTTGCCGCTCGTCATGCTCATGCCGGCAAGTCCGCCGACGGCAACGCCGATGCCCATGCCGATCAAAAAGTTTGCTTTATGCATTGTTTACACCTCCGAAATATATTATGTCCATAATTGTTTTGCTACATCGCTGTAATATGTGCTATAATAGCCTTAAATTTACTGACTCCACGAGAGGAGATTTTTTCAAAAAATGAGTATAAAAGTTTTGGCCGTCGGCGACGTCTGCGGCGAGCCCGGCCTTGAATACCTTACAAAAAATCTGCGCAGAATACGCAATGAAATGGGGCTCGATTTCGTTGTCGTAAACGGCGAAAACGCAAACGTAGTGGGCATCACTCCGCGTCAGGCCGACGCCATACTCCACTCAGGCGCCGATGTTATCACCCTCGGCAACCATACTTGGACGCGCACGGAGCTGCGTCCCTATCTGGACGAGCGCCGCAAGATCCTGCGTCCGGCAAACTGCGCGCCGCAGTGCCCGGGACGCGGCATCGACGTATACAAGACAAGCTTCGGCGACGTCTGCGTAATGAGCCTTATGGGTCATTTCACGCTGGACACCAACACCGACAATCCCTTTGTCATCGCCGACGGGTACATGGAGGAAATAAAAGAGAAGATAATCCTTGTGGATTTCCACGCCGAGGGCACCAGCGAAAAGCGTGCGATGGGCTTCATGCTCGACGGCAGGGCAAGCGCCGTCTGGGGGACGCACACCCATGTTCAGACCTCCGACGCCTGCGTGCTGCCCAACGGCACGGGCTACATCACCGACCTCGGGATGACGGGCGCGATAAATTCCGTTATCGGCATAGAGCCCGAGCAGTCCATAGGTAAATTTTTCGGCGACCCTCCGCGGCGCTATGACTCCGCCAAGGGTCCGGCCAAGCTTGAGGGCTGCGTGTTCGAGATAGACCCCGAGACGGGAAAATGCCTGAAGGCGGAGGGGATAAGACTGACATGAGTATGATAAAGCTGCTGCACGCGGCCGACCTGCATCTGGACTCTCCCTTCGAGGGCCTGGGCGAGAGCAAGGCGGCCGTGCGCAGGACGGAACAGAGGCAGCTGCTTTACAGGATAGCGCAGCTCGCGCACAATGAGAAGGTGCAGCTCGTGCTGCTGGCCGGCGATCTGCTGGACTCCGACAGCGCCTATGCCGAGACCGGCGAGGAGCTCGTGAAGGCTCTCGGCGGCATCGAAGCGCCGGTGATCATTTCCCCGGGGAATCACGATTTTTATTCCGCGCGCTCGCCCTATGCGCGGCTGAAGCTACCCGATAACGTACATATTTTTAAAAGTCCGAGGATCGAGTGCGTCGACCTTCCCGAGCTTGGCGTCAGGGTATGGGGCGCGGCATTCACGGATAAGTACAGCGGCGGTATGCTGCGCGGCTTCAGCGCGGAGAAAACAGCCGGTGTTCTCGATATTATGTGCATCCACGGCGAGGTCAATGCGGCCTCGGCGTATAACCCCGTTACTGAGGACGAGATTGCGGCCTCCGGAATGGACTACATCGCCTTCGGGCATATCCACGCAGGAAGCGGTCTGAAAAAGGCGGGGAGCTGCTATTATTCGTGGCCCGGCTGCCCCGAGGGACGCGGCTTTGACGAGACGGGCGAAAAATACGTCAGCATCGTAAGCTTCGGCGACGGCAAATGCAGCGTCGAGCCCGTGAATATCGCCCGCCGCAGGTATGAGATACTCAGCGTCGACCTCACGGGTCGAGACCCGCTCGAGGCGGTGAGCGAAGTCCTGCCCGACGGTACGGAAAATGACATCTACCGCCTTATCCTGCGCGGCGAGACAGAGGAAGCGCCCGACGTGAGCGCCCTGAGAGCCGCTTTTGAGGATCGCTTTTTCAGCCTGCAGATAAGGGACGAGACCTCGCTTCGCCGTGACGTCTGGGAAAAGGCGGGGGAGGACAGTCTGCGCGGGCAGTTCCTCGCAAGACTCAGAAAAAAACATGACGAAGCAAAAAGCGAGAAAGATAGGGAGCGGATAGTGCAGGCGGCCCGCTGGGGGCTTGCCGCGCTTGACAGACGGGAGGAGGTAGTGCGCCATGCAGATCAATAAGCTCAGCGCGACCTTCGGCAAGCTCGACGGCGATACTCTTGAGCTGCACGGGGGGCTGAACGTTATCTGCGCTCCCAATGAGAGCGGAAAAAGCACATGGTGCGCCTTCATCCGCGCCATGCTGTACGGTGTCGACAGCTCCGAGCGGCAGAGAAACGGATATCTGCCCGACAAGATGCGCTATGCGCCGTGGTCGGGAGCCGCCATGCAGGGGACTATGGAGCTTTCCGACGGAGGACGGGACATCTGCCTTATCCGCAAAACAAAGCAGAGCAGCGCTCCAATGCGGGAGTTTTCCGCCGTGTACAGCGGCACGAACATTCCGGTCGAGGGCATGACGGGTCTCAACGCCGGTCAGATGCTGACCGGCGTCGGACGCGAGGTGTTCCGCCGCAGTGCCTTTGTGGAGCAGGGCGCGGTCGCGGTGTCCGGAAGCCCCGAGCTTGAAAAACGTATAAGCGCCATAGTCTCGACGGGGGAGGAGGACTGCTCCTTCACCGAGGCCGACGACCGGCTAAGGGCGTGGCAGCGCAAGCGCCGCTATAATAAGCGCGGCAGACTGCCGGAGCTTGAAGCGCGAATGTCCGAAACGAAGCGCCGCCTGTCCGGGCTTGAGGATGCTGCGCGTGAGCGCGACAGCCTATCCGCAGAGCTTGAGCGGGCAAAGGGCGAGTGCTCCCGGCTTGAGACCGCCGTGACCGAGAGCCGCAAGAGCGTCCGCAAGGAGGCGCTTAGCAGCCTTCTCAGCCTGCGCAAGGAGATAAACGCCGCGAACGAGGAGCATGAGCGCGCCGACGATAAGCGCGACGCCTGCAGGGCGGCTCTGTGCGGCAGCGTGATAGGCGAGCGCAGCCCCGAGGATGTGCGCCCCGAGGTCGCGGCGGATATAGAAAACTCCCTCACGCTCAAGGCCGAGGCAGAGAAAAAAATAAGCGCCGCACCGGCGATAATTTGCCTTATCCTCGCGCTCATAGCCGCCGCAGCCGGCATATTCCTGAGCCCCTACGCCTACGCTGCCGCGGCGCTGCTGTGCATTATCGCCGTGCTCCTGTTTGTAAGGCAGGGCAGGGCAAGAACCGCGGCCTACGAGGCGGGAAAGCAGCGAAGACGGATACTTTCAAAATACAAGGCGGAAAACGAAGACGATATAAAAACCTGCGAAGCGGAATATCTTGAGCTTTATGAACGCTTCAGGCAGGCCGAAGCGGAGGAAAAGGCCGCTGCCGGGCGCCTTGAAGAAATGAGGCGGCATCAGGAGCAGACCGAGAGCAGAACTCTCGCCGAGCTTGATTTCAGCGGCGGGGACAGCGAGGCGGCCAGACTCAGCCGCGAGCTTGCGGCCGCGCAGAGCCGCTGTGAAACGCTGTCGGCGCGGATCTCCGAGATAAGGGGCAGACTTGCCGCAATGGGCGATCCGCTTGTGCTGGGCTCGCAGCTCAGGGCTATGGAGGACGAACACGCCGAGCTTCAGAATGAGTTCGACGCGATAGCCCTCGCGGTGGAGACCCTGCGCGAGGCCGACGCGGATATCCAGAGCCGCTTTTCGCCGGAGCTCGGCAGGCTCGCCGCCCACTATATGTCCGTCGTCACCGGCGGCAAATACGATTCCGTGCTCTTAAACCGCGATTTCAGCGCGAAGGTGCGGGAGGCCGACGACGGCGTACCGCGCGAGACGGAATTTCTCAGCGCCGGAACGCTCGACCTCATGTACCTTGCCGTGCGGCTTGCCGTGTGTAAGCTGGCGCTGCCGGAGAGCGCCGACTGTCCGCTCATTCTGGACGATGCGCTGGTCAATCTTGACACCGGGCGCACAAAGCAGGCCATGGCTCTTCTAAGCGAGATAGCAAAGGAGCGCCAGGTCATTCTGTTCACCTGCAAGAGCATTGACGCTTAGAGCACTGCCAAATCTTAATAAACACCGCGCTCTTGACATTACAAAGCACGGTGTTTTCTTTGTGTCAAGTACCCAAATTTTAAAAGGTACTTGACTTTTTTACGGAATAATGGTATAACAAGTTATACTTTTCTTACAAAGGAGCACAAAATGAAATCACCTGATAACAAATATATGGGCTCGGTCAAAGTCGGACCCAAGGGGCAGATAGTCATTCCCAAGGACGTGCGCGAAATGTTCGGCATCGAAACCGGCGACACGCTCATAATTCTTGCGGATGCTCAAAAGGGCATAGCGCTTGAGCGCTACTCCGTGTTTTCCGGTATCGCCGATAAGATCTTTGCCGGACGCGCAAAGGAGGTTTATCCCGAGCGGGACGAGGCCGATTCCCTCAACTTTGCCCGCGCGATAAGGGAGGCGGAAAACGGCGATGAAAGCGATTGAAACAAGAAAGCTGAGCAAAAGCTACGGCGATATATGCGCCGTAAAGGAGCTTGACCTTGTGGTCAACGAGGGCGAGCTTTTCGCCCTGCTGGGCGTAAACGGCGCGGGCAAGACGACCACGATAAAAATGCTGTCGGGGCTGACCGAGCCCACGGGCGGGGAGTTTTCCGTACTGGGACGCAGCAAAATGGAGGATATAAAGCCGCTCATAAACGTATCGCCGCAGGAGACCGCCATCGCGCCGAATCTGACCGTGCGCGAAAATCTTGAATTCATCTGCGGCATCTACGGCTTTGACAGGGCCGAATCAAAGGCCAGAGCGGCGGCTATGCTAAGGGAGTTTTCCATGGAGGAGGTCGCGCGGCAGAAGGCAAAGACGCTGTCCGGAGGCTGGCAGAGAAGGCTGTCGATCGCAATGGCGCTCATATCTGAGCCTAAGCTGCTGTTTCTGGACGAGCCCACGCTGGGGCTTGATGTCATTGCGCGGCGCGAGCTCTGGCACATCATCGAAGGGCTCAAGGGCAGGGTGACGGTCATTCTGACCACTCACTATCTCGAGGAGGCCGAGGCGCTGTCCGACCGCCTTGCGGTCATGGCGAAGGGCAGGCTTATAGCAGTCGGAACGGCTTCGGAGCTGATGGCAAAGGCAGGCTGCGGTAAGTTCGAGGACGCTTTCGTCGCGCTCTGCGGGGGAGGTGCTGCGGTATGAAAATGTGCGCTTTTGCTTCGAGAAATACGAAGGAGATACTGCGCGACAGGCTGAATGTGATATTCGGGCTGGGCTTTCCGCTCATAGTGCTCCTGCTTCTGACGATCATACAGTCAAACGTGCCGCAGGAGCTGTTTCCGCTCCGGAAGCTCACCCCGGGGATAGCGGTTTTCGGCCTGAGCTTTGTGTCGCTGTTTTCGGCAACGGTCATATCGAGGGACAGAAGCTCATCGCTTATGCTGCGGCTTTACAGCTCGCCGATGCGTCCGGCAGATTACATACTCGGCTACACCCTGCCGCTGCTGCCGATGTCGATAGCGCAGACGCTGATATGCTTTGCCGCGGCTCTCGCGCTTGGCCTTGAGTGGAGCGTCAATATTCTCCTGAGTATCGCGGTGCTCGTCCCGGCCATGCTGCTGTTCATCGCCGTCGGGCTCATCTGCGGGACGCTGCTGAACGATAAGCAGGTGGGCGGTATCTGCGGCGCACTGCTGACAAACCTCACGGCGTGGCTGTCGGACACGTGGTTTGACGTGTCCCTTGTCGGCGGAGCATTTGAGAAGATCGCAAACGCGCTGCCGTTTATCCACGCGGTAAAGGCCGGCAGAGCCGCCTACAACGGCGAATTTTCGTCGATAATGCCGGAACTGTGGTGGGTCATCGTCTATGCGGCTGTATTCATGCTCCTTGCCGCCGTGATATTCAAAAAGAAAATGAAGACTTAAAATGAAAGCTGCAGCTCACAGGGAGCTGCAGCTTTCATGTGTTGTTACTCCGTCCAGAACAGGGAGTCGTCGTTTTTGACCCATTCTTCGACGTCGACTATTTTGAATTTATCCTTGCCGGTGCGGATTATGACCTTTGCGATGCCCGCGTTTATTATCTGGCGGCGGCACATTGAGCAGCTCGTCGCGTCGGTGAGCAGCTCGCGGGTCCTGGCGTCGCGGCCGACAAGGTACAGCGTCGCGCCCAGCATATCGCGCCTTGAGGCGGAAATGATGGCGTTTGCCTCGGCGTGAACGCTGCGGCAGAGCTCGTAGCGCTCTCCCGAGGGAATGTTCATCTCGACCCTCGCACAATGCCCCGCGTCGGTGCAGTTGATGCGGCCTCTGGGCGCGCCGTTGTAGCCGGTGGAGATGATCTCGTCGTTGCGGACGATGATCGCGCCGTACATCCGCCTCAGACAGGTGGAACGCTGGAGAACGGCGTCCGCTATATCCAGATAGTAATTTTCCTTGCTCGTGCGATTATCCATGTTTTATCCCTCCGCTGTGCATCTATAGCTCAGGTTATAGGGATATCTTAGCTTTTACCGGCCTTTTCGTCAATATTTTTTACGCGATTTCCGGAGATTTCACCCGTAAAAACGGCAGAGCCCAAGCAGATTCTCAGTCTCCCTCGACCATGCGGTAACCAACGCCGATTTCGGTGAAAATATACTGGGGCTCGGCGGGGCTTTTTTCTATCTTGCGGCGGATATTCGCCATGTGCACGCGAAGCGACTGATTGTTGCCGCGTGTGCCCGGCCCCCACAGCTCCTTGATTATATAGTCGTAGGTCAGCACCTTACCCGCGCATTTGCCCAGCAGCGCAACGATCTTATACTCGTTCTGAGTAAGTCCGGCGTTGCTGCCGTCGATGAGCACCTGATGCTTGTCATAGTCGATCTCCAGAGAGCCGGCCTTGAATTTGCCGGTGGTTGCTATCGTCTCGTTTGCAAGACCCGTGCGGGTGTGACGAATGGCCGTGCGGATGCGGGCAAGCAGCTCGCCGGCGCCGAAGGGCTTGGTGATATAGTCGTCCGCGCCGAGATCGAGAGCCTGCACCTTGTCCCGCTCGTGGGAGCGCGCCGACACGACCACGATGGGCAGGAGCGTCCACTCGCGGACGGACTTTATTATCTGGAGCCCGTCGATGTCGGGCAGACCGAGGTCGAGCACTATAAGATCGGGGCAATGGGAGGTTATCATGGAATACGCTTCCGCTCCTGAGCGGGCGATGATAACGTCGTAATCGTTTGAAACAAGGATGGTGCGAAGAAAATTACTGATGCTGCGCTCATCCTCGACGATAAGTATCTTGTCTCTGATATTCATTGCAAGCTGTCCTCCATCGGTATGGTGAATTCAAACACTGCGCCCCCTTCGGGACGGTTCGCGGCGGTGATGCTCCCGCCGTGGGCGCTTATTATCGCGCTGCAGACTGCAAGACCAATTCCCCTAAACTTGTTTCCGTCACATGGATGTCCTTTTGAGGCGCCGATCTGACCCTTGAACAGCTCGGGGATTATGTCCGGATCAAGTCCAACGCCGTCATCCGATACGGCAATGCGGGCAAAGCCCTTGCCGACGGATGCTTCGATGCTCAGCTCAGTCATGGTCTCGCTGTGGTACACCGCGTTATCCATAAGGTTCATAAGCACCTGCTCGATAAGCATTGCGTCGACATCCACCGTTAAAGGGTCTTCGGGGACGCGGACATTCAGGTTGACGTCGGGATGACGCTTTTTGAAATTCGAAACGCACTCGCCGATGATCTCCTCTATAAGCTCGGGGCTTTTGGAGATTACCGTTTCCTCAGCGCCGCTTATGCGGGTTATCGACAGCAGGTTTTCCACCATCCTCACCAGCCACTCGGCGTCTTTTTTCGCATCCCCCAGAAGCTCCGCCCTCTCGCTGCCGTTAAGATGCCCGTCCTCGGCGATAACGGTGTCAATGGAGCCGATTATGGATGTAAGAGGGGTGCGAAGATCATGAGAGATGGCGCGCAGGAGATTTGCCTTCAATTGTGCCTGCGCGGTTTCGTGCCGGAGCTTTTCCTGCTCGCGGACCCTCGTGGTGAGTGTGGAGATGACAAGGGACACGGCCAGCATCGTCATAAAGGTCGTGGGATAGCCGTATATGGAAAAATCCAGCTTCATGTACGGATAGGTGAAGGCGTAGTTGACTCCGATAACGCTTACTATTGAAGCCAGTACCCCGTAGAAATATCCGTCCGTCAGAAGTGAGATTATTAATACAGCCAGAACAAAGATCATCGGAACATATACGTCCGAGGAGGAGAGCTTTTTAAGCGACGAGCACAGGAGCCACGCCACGCCCAGCACCAGAAGGGATATAGCCCAGTTCCGGAGCACCCGGACGGCCGAGTTCCCGGATTTTATATGGTTTGATTTATTCATGGCATCACCATTTAAAATTGTATAAATTAATTATAACACAAGAGATGTTAACGCCGCGTTAAGAAATCAAGATAGTCCCGCCTCAGCCGTATTATATATAACGCCTGAAATTTGTAGGAAATTAAACAAAGCTATTGACAAATCCCTTCGGGAGACGTATTATGCAATGGGGCAATCCCCCACAGCTTTTATAGGAATTAAAAAGGAGCGATGACAATGAAGACCATGACTGCCATGAATATCTGTTGCGGCGCCTGTACCTGTCGATGTCGTTGTCGTCGCATACTCTGATATTGCCTGATGGCTTTATTTTGTGCGGCGATGCGTATGCATCGTCATTTTTTTGTCTTGATGGAAAGGAATATGACATAAATGAAAATATTTAAATCTGTATCCGAGCTTGTCGGACACACCCCTCTTGCGGAGGTAAGAAATATTGAAAAAGAACATGAACTGTATGCCCGTGTGCTGGTTAAGCTTGAGATGTTCAATCCTTCCGGCTCCGTTAAGGACAGAGCCGCAAAGGCGATGCTCGATGACGCCGAGGCCAAGGGACTCATCGGAAAGGGCAGTGTAATAATCGAGCCCACCAGCGGCAACACCGGTATAGGAATAGCGGCCATAGGTGCCGCCCGAGGGTACAAAGTCATTATCGTCATGCCAGACAGCATGAGCGTTGAACGCAGGCTGCTCATGAGCGCTTACGGCGCGCAGCTTGTGCTCACTCCCGGCAAGCAGGGGATGGCGGGGGCCGTTGAGAAAGCCGAGGAGCTTAAAAACAGCATCCCGGGCAGCGTTATCGCGGGGCAATTTGTCAATCCCGCCAATCCCGCGGCTCATCGAGTAACTACTGGCCCGGAGATATGGGAGGATACCGGCGGCAAGGTGGATATCTTCGTCGCCGGCGTAGGCACCGGCGGCACCGTCAGCGGTACCGGCGAATACCTCAAGAGCCGCAATAAGGACGTCAGGGTGGTAGCCGTTGAGCCGGAACGCTCTCCGCTGCTGTCCGAGGGTCACGCAGGCCCCCACGGCATTCAGGGTATAGGTCCGAACTTCGTGCCCGATACCCTCAACGGGGAGATATGCGATGAGATCATAAAGGTATCGGACGAAGATGCATTTGCCGCCGCGCGCGAGCTTGCCCGCAGCGAGGGCCTGCTCGCCGGCATCAGCTCCGGCGCCGCCCTGCACGCCGCCATAGAGCTGGCAAAGCGCCCTGAGAATGCCGGAAAGACAATCGTTGCACTGCTGCCCGATACGGGTGAAAGATATCTTTCAAGCCCAATGTTTAAGGAGAGCTGAGTATGTTACAGGAGCTGCTTGAAACCGTAAATGCCTATCTTGCCCGCGATCCGGCGGCGAAAAACCCCATTGAGGTGCTGCTGCTGTATCCGGGCGTGAAGGCCGTATGCTATCACAGAGGCGCCCATTGGTGCTATGAGCATAAGCTCATGTTCCTTGCCCGAATGATATCCCAGATGGGGCGGCACCGCACGGGCATCGAGATCCACCCCGGCGCAAAGATCGGCAAGCGCCTTGTTATCGACCATGGCATGGGCATCGTCATAGGCGAGACCGCCGAGATCGGTGACGACTGCCTTATCTACCACGGGGTCACGCTCGGCGGTACCGGCAAGGACAGCGGCAAGCGCCATCCCACCATCGGCAACAATGTGCTCATCGGCACCGGAGCCAAGGTGCTGGGGCCGTTCAAGGTGGGCGATAACAGCCGCATTGCGGCAAACTCCGTCGTGCTCAGCGAGATCCCGCCCGACAGCACCGCAGTCGGCATCCCCGCAAGGGTTGTCAAGCGCAGAGGCCAGAAGGTGGATTTCGCGACCGAGGTCGATCAGGTCAGCATATCCGACCCCGTCGCCGAGGAGCTCGCGGCCATCCGCCGCGCCCTGTGTGATATAAACACCCGCCTGCAGAGCATGGGAAAATAATAGAAAGCCTGCTGCAAAACTTTGTGTTTTGCAGCAGGCGATTTTTTTCTTATTTGTTCTTGAGAATAACGTCGTGGCTGCCGCCCTCGACAATGCTGACGGAGGATACAAGAGTGAGCTTCGCGTTCCGCTTGAGCGAGTCAAGATCCGTCACGCCGCAGTTGCACATGGTGGATTTTATCTTGTACACGCTCTTTTCAAGGTTATCGTGCAGGGGGCCGGCGTAGGTGACATAGGAGTCAACGCCCTCCTCGAAGCTGAGCTTGCTCTGACCTCCGAGGTCATAGCGCTGCCAGTTGCGGGCGCGGTTCGAGCCCTCGCCCCAGTATTCCTTGACGTAGCTGCCGTTTACCATGAGCTTCGCGGTGGGGCTTTCGTCAAAGCGGGCGAAGTATCGCCCCATCATGAGAAAATCAGCGCCCATGGCGAGGGCCAGCGTCATATGATAATCGTGCACCAGACCGCCGTCGGAGCACACGGGGATATATATGCCGGTCTTCTCAAAATACTCGTCGCGGGCCGCGGCGACCTCGATTAGCGCCGTCGCCTGACCGCGGCCTATGCCCTTGGTCTCGCGGGTGATGCATATTGAGCCGCCGCCGATGCCGACCTTGACGAAATCCGCGCCTGCCTCGGCGAGGAACAGAAAGCCGTCCCGGTCGACGATGTTGCCGGCGCCGACCTTGACGCTGTCGCCGTATTTTTCGCGGATAAATTCTATGGCTTTCTTCTGCCAGCAGGAGAAGCCGTCGGAGGAATCAATGCACAGCACGTCCGCACCCGCCTCGACCAGAGCGGGAACGCGCTTTTCATAGTCGCGGCTGTTTATGCCCGCGCCCACGATGTAGCGCTTCTGCTCGTCGAGGATCTCGTTGGGATTATTCTTGTGCTCGGCGTAGTCCTTGCGGAAAACGAAGTACAGGAGCTTGCCATCATTGCTGACGATGGGCAGGGAATTGAGCTTGTTGTCCCAGATGATGTCGTTTGCCTCCTTGAGGGAGGTGCCCTCGGGTGCGGTGACGAGCTTTTCAAGAGGGGTCATGAACTCGTACACCTTTGTGTCAAGGCTCATGCGCGAAACGCGGTAGTCGCGGCTGGAGACTATGCCCAGCAGCCTGCCGTTTGCAGAGCCGTCCTCTGTCACGGCCATGGTGGAATAGCCCTTCTCGGCCTTGAGCGCAAGCACGTCCGCCAATGTCTGGTCGGGCATGATATTGGAGGCGCTCGGCACAAAGCCCGCCTTGTAGCTCTTCACGCGGGCGACCATCGCGGCTTCGTCCTCAATGGACTGGGAGCCGTAAATGAAGGATATGCCGCCCTCCTTGGCAAGCGCTATCGCCATGGTGTCGTTTGAGACCGACTGCATGATGGCAGACGCAAAGGGCACGTTCAGACTCAGCGCGGGCTTTTCGCCCTTTTTAAATTTTACAAGAGGCGTTTTAAGGGAAACGTTGTCGGGGACGCAGTCCTCGCCGGTGTATCCCGGAATCAGAAGATACTCGCTGAAGGTCCTTGAAGGTTCGTTAAAGTAGATGGCCATGCCGCTCCTCCTTGCTTATGATATTGTCCGCTATTTTCTCATAAAAGCACTCTGCCGTCAACCGTCAATTCGACGATTTTCGCTTGCTTATTCACACGATGAATCCGCCGCCCAGCACGCGGTCGCCGTCATACAGCACGGCCGACTGCCCCCTTGCGGGCGCGCGCACCGGCTCATCGCAGACTATCCTCACCGTGCCGCCCTCGACATAGGCGGTGCAGGGTGGGTTTTCCCACTTCGTATGGCGCACTCTTACGCTCGCCCTGACGGGACCGGAGGGCACGTCGCAGAGCCAGTTGAAGCAGCGGGTGCTGACCTCGGTCTTAAAAAGCTCCTCCCACAGGGAGAGCTCTATCTCGTTTGTTTCGGGGTCTATCGAGGAGACATATAGCTTTCTGCCGTTAAAAAGCCCGGGTCTGCGCTGGCCGACCGTGTAGCGGTGTATGCCCTCGTGGACGCCTATTACCTTACCGTGAAAAACGAAGTTTCCGGCGGGGGGCAGAGCGGCTCTTCTGCCCAGCCAGCCGATATAATCCTTGTCGGGGATGAAGCATATCTCCATGCTGTCGGGCTTGTGGGCGACGGGAAGGCCGAATTCCTCGGCCAACTGCCGCACTCTGACCTTTTCATAGCCGCCGAGGGGGAGGATAAGCCTGTCGAGCTGCTCCCGTTTTATGCGGCAGAGCATATAGCTCTGGTCATTGCCGGGCAGACCCTTATACAGAACGCCGTTTTCGGCTCTGGCGTAGTGGCCGGTCGCAATGTACTCAGCGCCCGTTTTGTCGGCAAGCTCAAGCAGTGACCTGAACTTGAGCGCCGGATTGCATATGATGCAGGGATTTGGGGTCTCGCCCCTGAGATACGCCTCGGCAAAGGGGGCGCATACGCGCTCGTCAAGCTCGGCGTGTACGTCTTTTATCTCGAGCGGGATGCCGATGAACTGAGCCGTCGTGACCGCGTCGCGGCGGGCGTCTTCGCCGGCGTTGTCAAGATACAGGCCGAGGACCTCATAGCCTGCGTTTTTAAAAAGCTTGGCGCAGACTGCCGAGTCCACTCCGCCGGAAAAGCCGAGTACGACCTTTTTCATCTTCTGCCCTCCATCCATATCATGAGTACCGAAATGTCCGCGGGCGACACGCCGGATATGCGGCTTGCCTGTCCGAAGGAGCGGGGTCTTATCTTTTTAAGCTTCTCCCGCGCCTCAAGGCGCAGACCCGCCACCTCGTCATAGTCGATATCGTCGGGCAGCAGTTTTTTCTCCATGCGGGTGAATTCCTCGACCTGCTTGAGCTGACGCTTTATATAGCCGTCGTATTTGAGGCTTATCTCCGCCTCATACCATACCGGCCTGGGCAGCTCGGGACGCCCGGGGTCGAAGGGCGCAAGTGCAAGGTAGTCAAGCTGAGGCCGGCGGATGAGCTCTGCCAGCGAAGCGCCGCTTGAAAGCTCCGCGGTGCCGCGCCCGCGCAAAAGCGCGTTGAGCTCCGGCGTCGGGGCAAGATGCGTGCTCTCAAGGCGCTTTATCTCTCTGTCTACCGCGGCGTATTTATCCAGCACGGCCTGATAGCGCTCGGGAGATACAAGCCCTATCCTCAGCCCGATCGCGCTCAGGCGCCTGTCGGCGTTATCCTGCCGGTGCAGCAGCCTGTATTCGCTTCGGGAGGTCATCATGCGGTAGGGTTCGTTTGTACCCTTGGTCACGAGGTCGTCTATGAGCGTGCCGATATAGCCGTCGGAGCGCCTGAGTATCATGGGCTCCTCGCTGCGCAGCTTCAGCGCCGCGTTCACGCCCGCGACAAAGCCCTGAGCGGCAGCCTCCTCGTAGCCCGACGAGCCGTTGAACTGCCCCGCGCCGTACAGCCCGCGCACCTTTTTTGTCTCCAGCGTGGGATACAGCTCCGTGGGGTCGATGCAGTCGTATTCTATGGCGTAGGCGCAGCGGGTCATCTCGGCCCGCTCGAGCCCGGCGATGGTGTGCAGCAGCTCAAGCTGCACCTCCTCCGGAAGCGAGGAGGACAGGCCCTGGACATACAGCTCTTCCGTGTTGAGCCCCATGGGCTCGATGAAAAGCTGGTGCCGGGGCTTGTCACGGAAGGTCATTATCTTTGTCTCGATGCTCGGGCAGTAGCGCGGCCCGACACCCTCGATGACGCCCGAATATATGGGGCTGCGGTCGAGGTTATCGAGAATGATCTTGTGGGTGCGCTCGTTTGTATAGGTCAGCCAGCACACGGCCTTGTTCTCCGGCGGCGTGACGGTGTCGAAGGAAAAGCCCTCGGGCTCTGCGTCCCCGGGCTGCAGCTCCATTTTGGAATAGTCGACGCTGCGGGCGTTTATTCGCGGCGGGGTGCCGGTCTTGAACCTGCGCATGGAAAGCCCCAGCTCCCGCAGACAGGCGGTGAGGCTCGTCGCGGCGGCAAGACCGTCGGGCCCGGAGGAGCGTATGACCTCGCCGACGATCGTCCTGCCGTCAAGATATGTGCCGCTGGCGATAACGACGGCTCTGCACTCGTACACCGCGCCCGTGTGGGTGGTTACGGAGCACACCGCGCCGTCGGAGACGCCTATCTCCACGACCTCGGCCTGCTTCGTGCGCAGATTCTCCTGCCGCTCGAGGGTCTGCTTCATGACCTCCTGATAGCGCCGGCGGTCGGCCTGAGCGCGCAGGGAGTGCACGGCAGGCCCTTTTCCGCGGTTGAGCATACGGTACTGGATGCAGGCCTTGTCGGCCGCCCTGCCCATCTCGCCGCCGAGCGCGTCAAGCTCCCGCACGAGATGCCCCTTTCCCGTTCCGCCGATGGCGGGGTTGCAGGGCATATTGCCCACGCTGTCAAGGTTTATGGCAAAGCAGACAGTGTCAAGCCCCATACGGGCTGCCGCCAGAGCCGCCTCGATGCCCGCGTGTCCCGCGCCGATGA
>SAMEA3663269__coassemble_65_pt1 | contig 41450 bp, 31 predicted proteins | sample SAMEA3663269__metabat2_high_PE_030 | metagenome-assembled genome bin SAMEA3663269 (sample SAMEA3663269) | pig gut metagenome | biome: pig gut; feature: pig-associated habitat; material: faeces | place: China | collected 2013
TTCAACCCGATCAGTTCCATATCTATATCTCCTTGCTCTAAGTGGAACATTTGTCTCACTTAGAATTTATGCCTCATCCAGAATGTGAGGCACAATGGCATCGTAAATCATTTTGCTCATTTCCGCATGGAATTTTCGCATGCGAGGCCAGTCGACTTCATTATTCACGCTAATTCCATTCAGCTCGACGTATATTCTGGAGGACTTCTTATCATCTCCACGATCCCAAAGTACTGTCGTTCCCATGGCTGCTTCCACATCCGATTTATGCGCAGCCACAGTGTCAAATAGTATTTTTCAACGCTTACTCATTCAAAATGATAAGTTTTTTGGTGATGGTATTTTTGCCACCCTCCTTAAATCCCTAACACAAACTCATAATCGAGCTGCTTTTTTCGATCCTGCCAATCCGGCATATGGATCGTAATAAAGTCGTAAAAATCCTTGTTGTGATAAGGATATAGAAAATGTGCTAACTCATGTAAAATCACATATTCCACGCATGGAACGCTCGCTTTATACAAATAGAAATTCAGATTAATTCTTTGCGTTCTTCTGCTGCAACTGCCCCACAAAGTAGTCATTTTCTTTACGCATACTGCCGGTCGCTCTACACCATGTTTTTCAATGATGGGATACATTTTGTCTATAACTTCCTGGAAATATTGCTTTGCAGTACGTTGCCACCAGTTATTGACCTGTTTATCGATGTTTTGCTGGTCAACTTCGGGTGTATACACATGCAGCACAGAATCCTCGTGAACAATCTGTTTGCGGCGCGCTTGGTGCACTTGAATCGTAAGCTGACGTCCTAATATACGAGTCGATGAGCCAGAAATAAAGTGTTCCTCTTTTTCTACAGCTCGCGTTTGTACAAACAGTTCCAGCTTTTCTTCGATCCATGGGGTTTTACTTGCTAGATACTCTGCAATCCATTCAGTTGGAGTTCCAACCGGAGCAGACAGCTTAATCTCACCCGAGGGAAAAACCTTCAAGCGTACCTGCTTCATCTTTTTAATCGAAACCGCAACTGGCAATGTTTTCCCTTTAACTATTACTGAATACTCCATATTAATACCTGCTCATTGCCGTTTTTATTGCCTGCTCGATCAACAGGTCCATCTTATCGATCGGAAGATCAATGCCAAATTCATCGCAGAAATCCCACAACAAATCTTCCACTGCCTGATTCATTTTTTTGTGAATTGGTGTGCTGGTTCTCCAGTCCACACGAGCCAGAGCCTGCACGGCCTGTTTTATTTCAAGGGCCAACTTACCAATAGCATCATCAAATTCCAGACTATCCTCACCATGCTGTTTCAATGTATCTGCAACAACGCCATAGAACGCCTTTGCATCGCTATCATTGCTGATCGCGGAGGGATAGGAATGTCCTGTGAATCCCTGGCGGAGATCCTCCGCCATTTTTTTCATGCTGGCAAGGTATACGTTCTCATCGCGCGATCTACGATATTCCGCAATGGTTTCACGAATTCTTTCAGAGAATCGCTTAAACAACATAGGATCCTCATATCTTCTGGATTCTAACTCAGAAACAATACGAGTGTGGATGTATGCAGCTTTTGCCTTCTGACCTTCCACTTCCTCTAACTGCTTATCCATTGCAGCCTTATCGTGAATAGCGACTGGCTCAACCACAATCTCAACAGGTTCAGAAGTAACAAAGGTATTCAATAAACTTCTGATACCATCTTCGTACTTGCTAAAATCAACCTTCTCTGCATAGACCATCATCAGCGCAGAACGCAGTTTTTGAAAGAACAGCAAATCAGCCTTATATTTCTGCATCTGTTCAAACCCGATAGTCTGATACATGGAGTAGTTGCCTACAGCCATGGTCATCATCTTAGAGAATACAGCCAGCTTATCATAGAATTCTTTTCTTAGTTTTTCACTTTCCGCTGCATCTTCTTTTTCAAAGAACGCAACCCATGCCCTGGGATTATTCTGGTCAAAGGATGCATTGCCGAAAAATTTCCAAAGCTCCTTATGCGCCTGCTTCAGTTTTTCTTGGCCTTCTGCTGCGGTAGCAATAGAGTCAGCGATGTCCGCAGGATCATATCCAGACAAGCCAGACTGATCGTCGCTGTACATCTCCATGGCGCTGTTCAGATTGCCAAACAAGCCCCAATAGTCAACAATCAAACCAAAATCTTTACCTGCAGCAATTCGATTGACACGCGCAATTGCCTGCAGCAGAGAATGTTCCTTCATCGGCTTATCGACATACAGCACACCAAGAGACGGCGCATCAAAACCGGTCAAGAGCATGCTTTGAACGATGACGATATCGACGTCTTCACCGCCAATAATATTGTTTTTTACGTATTCTTCATAATCATCGTACTTAGTGCCAAAACGCGGCTCCACTTCTTTTTTGAAGAAATCACGGATGATCGCTTTGTCGTTATTTGTGACAACGCCTTCATCGCCTTCTGCGGAAACAGAATCATCACAAATGAGTGCAGCAGCTCTTACGCCACCGAGTCCATTGATCGCACGTTCCAACTGTACTGCCAGTGCACGTGTAGACACTGCAGCCATCGCCTTGAATCCACGGGGCTTGCAATAATTTAGGAAATGCTCGTGAATATCAAAAGCGATCATAGAAAGACGCTGCTCCGTCTGTGCTAAGTGTATAAAGGAGCTCCACTTCCTGCGCATATCCTCTTTCTGCGGCTCGGTCAAAGGTGCAAGAATACTTTTTAGATAATCATCGATCTTGTCGCTGGTAACCTTCTGGGGAATAACTCTGCCGTCGTAAACCAGCGGAACAATAACGCCATCACGAATGCCATCTTCAAAGCGATATGAATGACCAATTTGTTTACCAAACTTCAGATATGTGTTGCTCTTATCCTTGCGGAGCAGAGGAGTGCCCGTAAATCCAATCTTAAACGCATTTGGAAGCACTTCGTTCATCATATTGTGGAATTCGCCGGTATGGGAACGGTGACTTTCGTCGATCAGCAGGAAAATGTTTTCATCCGCAATCTTTGTTCGGGACTTTGCTGCTGCTTCAAACTTGTTAATTGTGGTAGCAATCAGTGTGTTTGCGCCGTCCTTCAGCAGAGTAACTAGACCGCGACCTGTGGTTGCTTCAACGGGATCCATACCTGTATGAACAAAGTTATCCCGCAACTGCTTGATCAAATTCAAACGGTCACACACCAACACAAAACGCGGATTTTTTACACGCTCGTCAGCGATAATGCGCTTCACGAGCATAACCATTGTCAGGGATTTACCGCTACCCTGAGTATGCCAAATGACGCCGCCTCTGGTGGGGCAATCATCCTCACCGTGGATGCGACGCATCGTATTTTCAACGCCAAAGAACTGCTGATATCTGGCGACCTTCTTAATACCGCTATCATACAGAATAAAGAACCGGATAATATTCAACAGGCGTTTCTTGGAAAGCATAGATACGATCACTCGGTCTTGCTCAGTGATGTGGCCATCATTTACGTAACGTTTTGCCGCTTCCTCCTGCCATTGCACATCTTCTTCGTGCCACTTGCAGTAAAATTCCTGCTTTGTTCCTGCAGTACCGTATTTCACGGTCTCAGGATTCATAGCAATAGCCAGTTGCGTAAACTTAAACAGTTGAGGAATATAATCCGGCTGCCAATTGCGGACATTCTGTTTTACGCCTTCTTCCACGTCCACGCTGGACTTTTTACATTCAATCACGACCAGCGGAATACCATTCACAAGCACAACGATATCCGGGCGTGCGTATTTGCCGTTGGGACGCTCCACAGAAAACTCATCGGTAACCTGCCAAATGTTATTTTCAGGGTGCTCCCAGTCGATGTAAGAAATGTCAAAGGACTGCGTGTTCCCATCATAAAGGTTTACATCACAGCTCTTGCCGTAAATCAGTCGATCATAAATTGCCTTGCTGGAAAACATCAGACCGCGCTCTAAAGGTGCGTCCAAATCGCGGATTGCTTCACCAATGGCGTCGTCCGGAAAAGGTGTTTTCATTCCTCTGTAAGTAAAAGACTGAGAGGCCAAAAACTCCCGCAGGACATCTGAGAAAATAACATGCGAAAGATGGCCGCGCTTCTGCTCGGCCTCTGCACGGGGGATATATTGATATCCCATTGCCTGAAGTTCTCTCAGTGCTCTGTCCTGGGATTCCGGACGTTCGTTGAAAATCTGATGATTCGGCATAATATTTTCCTCCGACCTATATGTTAAAGAGGCACAGCAGGGCGCAAGGCCCTGCCAGCCTGGTACAGATTACTTTTTGTCCCTCGGCGGACACGGGTCATTACCGTGGCTGTTGGGATTCTGGATAGTGCCATCTTTACGGTGTGGAATAAGCTCGGTTTTACCGTTGATGCTCATTCTACGGCCAGCTTCCATGGCCTCTTGCTTTGTGTCATAATGCCCACTGCTGCGCTTTGCGTTTTCACGCTTCACATCCCAACCACCATCAGGGTTGGGGACAACATGATGTTCTTTTCTTGGCATATTATCACCTCATCCAAAAATTCTACAACGAGGACACTTCCAGCCTGAGCCAGCAGGTCTATCAGGGTGAATGCTGTTATCCAGCAGCCGGCTTTCTCCAAAGTCGTGATAATTTATACATTCTTTCTCGAATGCCGCCTTGGGAGAAGTTGCGTAGCTATATTTGAAACGCTTATACTTTTCTCCAACATGCTGCCTAAGCCGAGAAGCTACATCGCTATCCGACCTGCCAACATACTGAACAATAAAGGTGTTCTCGCTATTTACGTATCCCAGCGCATAGTTTCCGGGACTGGTTCGGGTAACAACCTCGTTAATCTTACTTCTTGTCAGCTCGTAAGGGCCATTCATATTTAATGTTGCCATATGGTTCCTTTCTCTTGACTTATGTCAAGATCGCGTGCTACAATAGCACATGTAAGTTGATTTCTGTCTGCTTATGTGAGTGCTTAAACTGTTGCAGCAGTTTAAGCACTCTTTTTTTGTTCCCTCATAGACCTCACCACCTTTTATAATACTCGCTTATATTTGAGGGTGCCGGTGCGGTTGCCGCCACACCGGCGATCCCATTAAGCGTTCACACGCACAAGCCCGGTCAGCAGAAGCTGCATCAGGGCTTTTTTCTTCTGCTTTTCTTGTTCCAGTTCCTGTTGATACAAGGCAATAAGGTCATCAATTGTCCTAAAGAATTCTCCTACAGCCACTCGCTCAGCAGCCTCGGGAACCATGAATTCCATTTTAGCAAACATATAGCCTGTAATCTGATTAATGGCTGCACCAAGATTCTTCTCGACTTCCTTATCAAACTGAGGGGTGCTTAACAGCACGTTTACAAACAGTGGATATTCAGATCTGATGCCTGTCATAAATGCGCCAATAACCGTATTGGGCATATCAGCTTTGATTTCGGCATGTTTTCCAATTAAAGCGCGAGAACCATTGCGTACAACGACAATAATATCGCCGATCTGAACATTTTCAGAATTAACAGCAGTAGGATCTACATACACATTGTCGGCATCAACTATCTCACCGTCCTTCACATTGGATGACCGCAATACAAGAGTTCCTTCTGTTCTAATATCGTCCGGAGAATAGGTCAAACCGTTATAGAATGTAACAAGTTCTCCTAGTTTTTTCTTTTGCCAAGGCAAGGAAAAACCAGGTAATCTCCACTCAGGAACATCACATCCGTTCTGCGGGAGCATCTTCTGCAAGCACGCTCTTTTTTGACGCTGTTTCTCCTCCAGTAGACGCTCCTTTAATTCAATTACCCGGTCGCAGGTTGCCAGAATCTCAGCAATCTTCTGCTGCTCCGCAGCCAGAGGAACAGGAAGTACTGTGCTGTAAAAGTCCTCATCCGTCAAATTCAGAAGGCCATCATCACGAACACCGTGGTTGATCTTCCGTGTCAGCTGCTTATTCATAAATCCATTAATAAATAGCTGCTCATAGTATTCAGGATGTCCCTCAGTAATCCGAAAGCACTCAAAAACATTCGGAACCGCTGCTTCCTCTCGTTCTCTGAGCATATACGTGCAACCTTGCGGATAGCGCTTTGAGTTGCCCTTGTTGTATGCAAAATCGCCTCTGCGGAGAACAGTGTATTTTGCATACTGTTTACCGGATAACTCCTTGCCAAATTTCTCTGCCTGGTTCACGAATCCAATACCAGCGGAAATGCTCAACGTTTCAAACTCTCGGTCACCCGCTTGTTCGGACAGGACTTCTGAAATAGCATGCAACGGAGCACAGCTCCAATCGGTTGGCATAATCCCGGCAACGTTTTCATAATAACCATCCGGTGTTTTGCCGCGGCGCACCGCATCTATTCTTTCTTTTATTTCCTTCTTCATATCTTCACCTATACCTCCAGCACGTGGAACTTATCCCAGTGTGCCTGTAATACGGGCAGATTATTTTTGACCCATTTTTCTGCAAAAGCTTGCTTTTGCTTTGGAATATTCCCCTCAAGAACCGCGCCGTCAACAAGAGATATTGACACTTCTTGTCCCTGGTACGAAGCATGGCAATGAGGAACATTATGTCCATTCTCTTTAGGGCGTATCTCAAATCTGATGCCGTGGGTGCGCTCCACTGTATCCCGACAGCAAAACACACCTTCGAACACCATCTCCCAGAAAATCATGCTTTTCAGCTGGCGCTGTATTTCCCGTTCCTCAGGTGATTCCTGGGCAAGATATTCCCCGATATGACGGTCTTTCAGCATCTGTTCAAAGTCCATTATTTATCTCCGCCAGATTTCAGCTTGCGTTTCTCCTGTTCACGTTCAATCTGGGCAATGCTCTTTTCCGAAGTTGGAAGGTCTTCCGGCATGGTGCCGCCAAGCTCCTTTATAGTCTGGCGGACCTTCTTACCGACCTCATAATGCGTGTCATAAGCAGCCTGCTTGCCTTGGATGTTTTCGCGGCGCAGTTTCTCGTCGGTCTGAGTAGCACGGAAGAGATTGGCTGCCAGTTCGGTGCTGCCCATGTGGTCCAGAATCTTCTGACTTTTCTTCAGCCCCTTCCGGGCGTGGATCTCCTTGGCACCAAGTCCGCCATACAAGCCTTGATAACCCTTGTTCTGGAAAATTGCGTAATCGCGTGGATCCTCAATGCCTGCCATCTGAGCAGCCTCTGCCAAAGACTTGTTGTGGGCGATCATCTCATTGCGTATCGCCAGTCGTTTCTGATCTTCGGACAACTGCTCGTAATTGTCGATCAGCTCCTGCTGCCGGGTCTTGACCGCAAAGTAAGTCTGACCAACGGCGATAACCTCTTTACGAGGGTCGCCATTCATGACGATCAGATAACAGGCGTATCGGGAAAGCATGACATCATCAATTTCACGCTCTGCGCCGGATCCGATGTCAACCATTTTGCCGACGTCGGCAAAATGGTCTTCGATTGCAAATCCGCTGTTTTTACATGCGAGTTTTGCGCGTTCGATTGCATCCGAGAAACGACGCCACTGCGAGTATTCCAGAACTGGCTGAAGTTCGCGGGCCAGCCAGTATTCTTCGCCGTACTCGTTTATGTGCTTGATGCTTTCAAAGGTCTGTTCGTTGTATTTCACAAGTTCACTCATAAACCAAGCTCCTTCAAATACTGCGTCATCTGAGCTTCGACAACAGCGATCTCCGCCTTAATGCGTTCGATGTTACCCTGCACTTCTTCGATATCGATCAGTTCTTCTTCCTCAAAGGTGTCCACATAGCGGGGGATGTTCAGGTTGAACTCGTTGGCCGCGATCTCCTCAAAAGAGGCCACATGGGCGAAGCGTTCCACATCCACGCGCTCGGTGTATGCACGGAAAATGTCGTCAATATGGCACTGATCCAGCTTGTTCTGGTTCTTGTCCTTGCGGTATCTCAGATTGCCGTTTGCATCCTTGCCGGAAGCATCGATGAACAGCACGTCGTTGGTAGCCCGGTTCTTCTTGAAGACCAAGATGCATGCAGGAATAGAAGTGCCGTAGAAAAGGTTAGCAGGCAGGCCGATGACTGCGTCCAAGAGGTTCTTCTCGATCACGGTCTGACGGATGCGTCCCTCGGCGGAACCGCGGAACAAAACACCGTGGGGAACAACTGCCGCCATGCGGCCATTGCTACGCAGAGAATGCAGCATGTGGAGCAGGAATGCCCAGTCACCTTTGCTTGCAGGGGGAACTCCCCAGTCGAAGCGATGGAAACGGTCGAGGTTTGCAGTCATCTTGAACTTCTTATCCTTGTCGCTGGCACCGTCATCCTGACCACCGGGATTAAATCCTTCTGCCCACTTGTCGAGGGAGAAGGGCATGTTGGCCACGATTACATCAAACTGCTTCAAATTGCCGTCAGAGTCCAGATGCTGGGGATTCGCCAAGGTGTCACCCCAGGCAATATCATTACCGCTGACATGGATGCCGTGGATAAAGAGGTTCATTCTGGCCATCGACCAGGAAGAACCATTCATTTCCTGTCCGTAGATAGCAACCTGATCCAAATTGCCAGCCTGACGAGCGGTACGGATCAGCAGAGAAGCAGAGCCACAAGTGGGGTCGTAAATCGAGTCTCCTGCACGAGGCGCGGTCAGCATACCCATCAGTTCAGAAACCATGCTCGGGGTGAAGAAGCTACCTGCCTTCTTGCCCGCTTCAGCCGCAAACTCTCCAACCATGTACTCATAGGCGTCACCAATCACATAGGCAGGATCCTCACCGGGGCCGACCTCAATCTGAGAGGGTTCAAGGCACAGCGGCTTAAAATCCTCCAGCAGGGTACGAAGCTTCGTAACCTTCTGCTGCGGATTGCCCAGCATAGATTCGCTGTTGAAGTTGATGCTGCGGAACACGCCGCGAAGTTCGGTGTTACTGTCCTGAATACCCTGGAGGGCTGTGTTAATCATCTCGCCAATTTTGGGATCAAAGCGGTGCTCGTATAGGTAATCGAAACGTTCCTTTTCGCCCAGTATGAAGGGCAGATTCTTTTTGGCACGCTCAATACGGATCTGGTTGCCCTTGTACCGTTCTTCCAGATCTCTGAGAAACTCCTTATAGGTATCATCCAGATACTTTAGGAACAGCATGGACAGGACAAAGTCCTTGTAGTTTGCGGCATCGATCGTGCCACGGAAGGTTCCCGCCGCTTTCCACAGTGTCGCCTTAATATCCTGAGAAGTAGTCTTGCTCATCTTCTATTTCCTCCACCATTTATTATTTGGGAAGCCAGCAACGACACCAGTCTGTCGTTTTCGGTCATGTATTCATTCAGAAGTTGCTTGCGCTTTCGGCTGAGTTTCCAGATGGCACCAACCTTGCGTTGCTCCGGTATGGGGATAACTGGGATTGCAATACCTGCCAACTTTTTGACGGACACCGCTTTGATCGCCGCAGCACTGCCGGTCACATGTTCAACTTGTCCCAATATTTCCTTCTGCTCCAACAGATACCCGAGGTAATAAGGATCAACTTCGTTCCCTGGCCTAACCACCAACAGATTTTGTGAAACAGCCATGCCTACCGATTCTATCGTGACCACGTGAACAAACGAGGGGTTTAACCTTTTTACAAGAATATCGCCCGAGGTAAGCAACTGCCTCTCCGATATTTCATCGTCGCGTTTTTGCACCTCAACAGCATTCATCTCACCGGTATCAGTAAAACTATTTGGCTGTACAACTTTATATTTGAATTTGCCTTTATCGGTAAAACCCGGAATACCGGCCATAATCTCAGCGATGTCGCCAAGTCGCTTTTCTACGGAAATCACCAAGGTCCCCCTCCCTTCGAAACATAGTATAGCATACCCAAAAACACTTGTCAATGCTTTTTATATTGTTAATCTATAACTTTTTGTATTTTGCAATATTTTTTTCTTAGTTTGGTTGTTATCGACTTTTTTTAGTTGTGAATGCAAAACAAATAGCTTTTTATGGTTCGAATCCGCACTCTATATCGGCTGCATGACTTTTTGTTAGGGCAAAGGGTAACTAAAAGTATTCGAATCCCGTCGGGTGCTGTTTTGCCAACTTCTTTGCTGGGCAAAGAACCAAGAAAAGTAACACGGATCGAAAGGCAGCTAAGACCGGCATAACGAGCGGGAGGTCATAAAAATAGCGCCGGAACACCTCGAAAACGGTGCTCCGGCACGTGATATGGCTGTTTATAGCTCGATTTTGGGGCGTTTTGGCGCCCTTTAGCGGTAAAATGCATAAAGCACCACAGTGTTTGCATAAAAAGAACACTAAATGCCTGGTAGACATTTAGTGTTTCTTTCGTGTGAAATCACGCAAATTTTGATAGAATTGAATACCCCTGTTTGAGCCAGACCGCGCCAAACAGGGGTATTCATTTTCACTTCTAGATCGTTGACCAAAAGAAGCGGGGTATTCAAATTTTCTCAGGGGGTATTCATTTACGCTCTATAACCATAGGGATAATTGTATCCCGGCAGTTATAGGCCCTTTGCTGGAACATCGCAGAAATCATTACTGCTATGATTTCAGCAAAGAGCGCTCTTCTGCCTTGGCTTATGCTATGATAACCCAGACCCTAAAACATCATTCGATGCGCTCCAGTATCCAGCCGCTTTCATTAAACAAATTGGGCTTCCCCATTACAACTTTCTTTCCGCGGTAATACTTTAAACCGATCTCAACATCAGCGTTACTTCTGATCTCTACAGTACCATCACGCCGGTCGTGAATCTCCCAAATGCAGGATGGTGCCTCTTTCCAACGCTTCACAAACAGGAGCATTCTGCTTGTATGCTCGGGAACGTATTCGATTACCAGACGGGAAGCAGTGTCAACGATTCTATAGCACTTTCAATGAAAGCATCCGCAAGGTCGACCGCCATAAATGTCCCAGAGGCTACGGTCACCATTCGTTGAAGTGTTCGGTTGTTGATGGGGATGCAATTATGCCAGTTGATTTTGTCGACAGCGCCCTTTTCCTTGATTTCATCAATAAATCTACGGACAAAGTAAACACCGCGCACAAGCATTTCATTTACGACAACTGGAATACTCTGGCGCTTGAGTTCATGACCAACAGCCATTTCTGTTCGCATATCAAATTTGCTTGATGCCCCTGAAAACAGGGCATTGAACTGACCGAGGTCGAGCTTACCATTTCCCGAACCTATGCCGTTGGCATAAGCATTACGAAGTTTTACACCAAAGTCGTTATTCTTAAAGCATGGCAGTACGGACAGTTCTTTCAATATTGACATGAAAGTGCCCGGAATTCCTTGTGCCGTTGCCTTATCACTCATCAGGTGCCCCTTGTGCAGAGCCGCCGATTGTCCAACCGAAATAAACCAGTTAACTATACCTGAGAATATTTTTGCCGGTGTATTAGCGCCAACAAACCGGCCCTCGGCATCCACGGTAATTGGAATAGGTAAAAGCTCGCCGGTGGGATTAAAGAATATTGCTTTGCCTGTGAATTGCACAAGTATGCTGCAAATCAAGCCTACCGGAGAATTATGGTGCGAGAAATCTGCGAGCCGATGATCTTTTCCACCGACCCGCATATTCAGTCCCTTTTTCTGATAGGCTCCATCACCAGGAAGATGGTATTTTTTCTCTAAGAAGGTGATTGCGTTTTCAAGACGCTCCCCATCTCTTCCTCGGCCAAGGAAATCCTGATACTCAGGATCCTTCTTTGCAAAGTCTATAACGAGGTGGTTCACATCTTCGTGGCTCAACGCTTTCGCGGAAGAAAAATCCCATTTGCCAACTACTACAGCATCAATTATGCCTGATACGATACCACAGCATACGCTGGACAACAAATCTAAATTGTCCGCATTGCATGTTAGACGCTCCAGGTCGGCCTGGCACTCATCACTATATTTTTTGAGAAGAATATCCCGTACTTAGTCCCAAGGCCTTTTCTCTGTAGCGATTCATGAAAATATCATAAAACTCAACAAGCGCGTCCTGCCAGGTTCGGTTAATAAGCTCATCCTTTGTCCCGAAATAACGGTAAACGGACATCGGTGTAAGCCCCGCTTCCTTTGCGATGGCGTTGATTGAAGTGTTGGCAATGCCGTTTTTCAGAAACAGCGCTTGGGCCACCTTGATAACTCTGCCGATATTCAGTTCTCTTTCTTCAGCTCTGCTCATTATATCACCGACACTATTATTACACAGCGTAGATAGTTTTGCAATTATCTTATAAGCGAAACCAGCAGTTTCTCAAAATCATCCAGAACACTGCTCTGACTTGCACAGATGATTCCCTTTTCGTACATCCGGTTGTACACCTCAAGGTGCTTATCCTGCTCTGCCGAACCGTAAAGAATGGGGATAACAATTATACCATTTTTTCTTGCCTCCTGAACGGCGGAGCGTACATCCGCTGTCGCTTCCGTCTCTCCACGATAGCCAGAAGGAAGCCCGTCTGACAAAATAACAAGTATTTTACGCATTTCCCTGCGCTTTGAAAGCTCCATTGAAACGCTTCTGATAGAATAGCCGTCCTTATTGCCGTTACCCGGAGTCAAAGTTCTAAGTGCATCCGTGCATCTATTCCCCAGTTCTTTCTGGTTATAATTCTTAATCACAGTGTGCTCAACGATGTCAACGCCTCCATCGAAGGCAACTATCTTCGTATAGGCAATCCCCTTCAGTGCTTCCTCCAGTACAGCAGCTGTTTTCAGCGCCGTTACGAGCTTTGACTCACCGTTTTCAAAGCCAGTTCCCATGCTTCCCGATTTATCAATCAGCAGGCAGAAGCTGCTTTCGTATTCCCGGGGGGAGCTTTTTCTGCTGAAAACATCAGGGTCATCCACCTCCACGCGCCAAAGGTTTTTCCGGGAAACGCTGCCTGTGCGTTCTCCCTCACGGCGCTGTCTCTGATCTCTGAGCATTCGCTCAAGCCGATTGTGCAGTGCCTTTGCCTGCGTTTTTTCGGAGAGCACCGCCCCATTGGGAGTTACATATTTTTCTGTAAATTCTACATTGGGATAGAGTCTACTGAGCATCCCCGCATTGCCCCTTGAAAGCGGCTCGCCCTCTGCTGTATCAACTCTGTTTGCCTTTTGGTACTCCTTTTCTTTTTCAAGCTCTCTGACGCAGCCGATGAGCATTTCCTTGGTTTCGCTTTCCGTTAGGGCTGTAAGTCCGTCTACACCCTTTGCAGCACCCAGCACCTGCTCGATGGAATCCACGGGCAGCGCTGTCTCCGCTGCTGTTATACGGCTGTCTGTGCCGTCACCCTCCTGTTCTGTGCGCTCTTCGCAGGAGTATGCGTATTCATCGGCTTCGGGCTCAAGCAACTCCGCAATGCCCTCACAGCTTTCCGCAATCAGCTCGTCGCAGAGCAACAACAGCTCAAGGCATTTTTCGCCGCACTCCGCCGCAGTTTCTGAAAGCACTGCGGAATCCACAAGGTTAAAAATGCCGTCATCTACTCCATCTGCTTTGAGGCCCGTCAGCGCCCTTACCTTCAGAGCAAATAGCAGGCCGCCCAGCTTCGTGCAGTCATTCTCTGCCGCACATTCCGCGAAGCTTATAAAGTGCACCGATGGTATATATCCGCGAAAGCGAGCACAGATGATATTATTAATTCGGCCTTTCTCGAGTATGCTTAACACTTTTCCCGCAACTGTAACAGGTGTGAAAGAGGTGATTCCGTATTTGTATTTCATATGCTCAGCAAACTGGCTTTTAACCCTTTGCTGAACGAGTCTATCGGAGCTGCAGGCATGCTGAACCTCCTGCGCAAGAAACACTCTCAGAGCGCAGAGCCAATGAGCCTCAGTAAATCCGTCTGCGAGCATAAAAGGCTTCAGGCTAAGAGTAACTTCTTTCCCCAAAAGTCTGCACCTCATGCTGTCGTCAACCGACACCGAGGTCACCAGCCTGTTTCTGTCAAGATAGTATAGGTTTCGGCCAAGAATCGATACTACGGGCTCTGTTTCTATAAAGCTGCGAAACTTAACCAGTGCTTCGTCATATTCCCTGCTCATCTTACAAGGCTCTCCACAAGCTCTGCAAGCTGCATTCTCGTGTAGAGATCCTGCGGCTTGCCTGCTACATTGTCCATAAGCCCTGCCTTGAGTCCCAGCAGCGGTTCGGTGCGAAGGGCGTCGATGAAGCCTCGAATCGTCATCGCCTCAGGCTCTAGCCCCTCTCTGTCGCAAATCATTTCTCTTATCATAGAATACATTTCGTCACACACGCGCAGACTTTCCTCGCTCGCCTCGGGTACCACGCGGTGCAATACCTCCGCTATGCTCACGGGCTGTGTCATATGCAGAGGTGTAAAGCGGTCAACAGTCGCCTCATTCATAAAGTTCGTGCCTGCGTAATCCTCGTTCATCGTAATTGTAAAGGAAGACCAGCTTTTCATTTTCACGAGACCGTATCCGGGCACCTGAATGCTGCGTGCCGAGTCCATAAGGCTGTGCAGAACATCGGCACATTCGGGCTTAATCGTATTGCCCTCGTCCAGCACAACATCAGCTCCTGCCTGCAGATACAGCAGCATATCACTGAGCTTATAGCTCATGGTGCCGTGCTCAATGACCGGGCCGCCCAATAGGTCGAGCTTATCAAGCTCCGCACTACCCTGCATTCTGTACTGCGGCACTCCCAGCAGCCAGTCTACTGTCTGCATGAGCGTATTCTTACCCGAGCCTTTGTTTCCCACAAGTCGGAGATTCAGTCCCGTGAGTCTGTAGCTTAAGGCTCTCGTAAGCTCACCCATAGCTGTTTCCTGCACAAATTTCACCGGTGGATTGGGTATCATGTCTTTATATTCAACCTCGTCCACTATGCTATCAAGCACCGCAACAATCACCTTCTCGGGTACAGCCTGGCTCAACAAATACTCCGCCTTCTCCGTGAGCTGCTCAAGGCTTCCGCGGCCCGCTTCAAATGCACTTTTTATTGCTCTGTCCACCGCTTCCCCAACTCCGCTTTTGGGGCTGTATTCTACAATGTAGCCCCACGCATTGTCGTCGTCAGGGGTACATGCCTCACCATCGGGTCTGCAAAGGGAGACTACCCGTGCACAGACCGCGCCCGCTCGCAAAAGGCTTATCAGTTCGTCCGTGGGTGCGTTTATAATTCCAATACAGTTCAGCGCGTTTTCAGATTTTTCTTCGCTTTCAAAACACATGGGCTTTGCCGATGTGTCGCTTTCGTTTTTTGACCTGCATATACAGATGCTTTGCCACCGCTCCTGCGGTGTGCTTTTCAAGCTTCGCATAAAATCCATTTTCATAGGCGCTCTCATATTGCTGCCGCTGCATACTGCTTTTTCCATCTTGGCCTCCTTTAATAATTCACCTTTGCCAGCACGGAGGATGCTCCCCAGGGATATCCCGACGCCGTACCGTGATAATCCACCTTTCGTACGCCAACAAGAGCACAGCCGCCCACGCTTTCAACACTGCTCGGCAGCTGCAGTCGCTGAATTGAGCAGTCCATATAGAATGCGTCTCTGCCTATTCTCTTAACTCCCTCGGGTATCAAAACCGTTTTCAGCACCTTGCATTTGCAAAATGCTCCGTCCGGAATGCACTCCATATTCGAGGAAAGCTTCACTGATACAAGGAATATGAAGCCGAAGCACAGAAACTCCGGAATCTCAGTTATGCTGTTGGAGATGACAAGGGACTCAAGCTCTCTGTAGGCCGCAAGTGCATAGGGCGCAAGTGCCTTAACACGAATGCCGTCAACAGATGTCGGGGTTTCAAGGTGCTTTAGGGAGTTGACTCCGCCGTCTGTGTATAGGGCTCCGCTTTCCGCATCAAATGCAAAGTTCATCGCTTCAAGCTCATCGGAAAACACCGGGTTTGTATCCCAGAGCCGCTCTCTGTTCCATAGCTCTATCTCCTCCTTGAGTGCAGCGCACTTTTGCTCAAGGTATAATTCTATTCTGTCTGCGGTACAGTTCTGAGTCACAAAAAACGCAATATCCAATGTGCCTACTGATGCCGTAAACCCTCGGGGGTAGTCCAGACCGATTTGCTTTTTCAGCATATTGTCAACCTGCTTCACAACATCTCTGAAGCTTGATAATACACGCCAGCCAAAAGCGAATCGCGTTCTTAACGCACAAGCCTCAATCCCGTCAGGCGTTAATATACCGAAGTATTCTTCATCATCCGTAAATACAATTTTAACATCAGAAAATTCCGTGTCTTTCAGCAGCATAAAAATCACTCCAAAGAAAAAAGCCGCAATGTCCCGGTGGACATTACGGCAGCTGCGCGGGACTCACGCAGATATTTATTCGTTCATATTTTATCAAACAATTTCAAGGCACTCCGCAACTTTTGTTACACACCCCTTCTGTTATTTGACGGCAAATGTTGATATTTATGCTACAAACAGTTTTGCGCACAAACAGCCAAAAAGTCCTGTGAAATTCGCAATTTCTCGCGTTTTTCAGAACTTTTTACGAGCGCTTTTGCGCAAGTGAGTAAATCGCGCTACAAAGAAAAAACATAATTATTTGAGTTTTTAGCCGGCCTTTGCTCGCCGGTTGCGGTTTTTGATATAATAACTCCTAAAATTATCAGGAGGTCTAATATTAAGAACACTGTTATCGAAGAGACTAAAAAGGAAATGGTTGCTGCGTACAAATCCGGTGAGAGCGTTACCTCTCTTTCGAGAAATTACAGCCTATCCCGCACCGCAATTTATTTTTGGATTAAAAGTTTTGTGTGAGGTTCTGGGGATATCCAGAGGTGCTTATTCAAACCGCATTATGCATAACAGAGAACCGACATACTGGTCAAAGCACAGAGAAAAGATCAAAAGACATATAATTAAGATTTATGATAAAAGTATTGGCTAATATTATTAGGAAGATATGCGCGTCACCTGTTCTGGCGGCAATCTTGCTGTTTGCACTATATTTTTCGGACATAGGGGTATTCAATACACCTTTGGAGTTAGTGCTTTCAGTGCTGCTTCTCGGAATTGTTCCCGCACTTTCATATCCAATTTGCCGCGCAGTACCGCAGATAGAAAAATTCGGCCGCAATACTCAGCGTGAACTGGAGATTTTACTTTCTCTTGTCGGCGGCGCGTTGGCCTGAATTGTTGGGGTAATAATCGGCTGTAATAATAAGCTTATGCTTATACTGACGATATACTTTTTCGCGGCAATTCTGCTTGCTGCTTCAAATGAACTGCTGCATGTTGGAACTAGCTGCCACGCCCTTTGTATTACGTTACCAATAATAATTTCATGTATCTTCTTTGGTGCAGCAGGTGTCATCGTGGGCTTGATGCTGTATGTAACTATAATTTGTGCCTCTGTCTATACTGATAGACATTCAAAAGAAGAGTATATTTTGGGACTTGCAGTGTGCACTATAGCATATGCACCGGCTAAGCTTTTCTGCTTGGTGTTTTAAGTCAGTTTGCGATCCTCCCATAGTCGATCAAATGCAAAAACAGCCTGCGCGTATAGTGACGGGCAGGCTGTTTTATATTAGAATTCCGAAAGATTTCAATATATTTTTGTATGTAGGCAATTTCGAATCCCGTAAGAAAAGGGTAATAAAAGTCCACATCTTCTAATTCCTGCACTGGAATTGTTGAATCAAAAGGATCGGCAAATGTATCCGGATTGGAAATCCATACGGCATTTTCTTCAATTAGATTTAGTTCTCTATCAATACACTTGCGATACCGATAGAGTTTTCTCTTGGGAATATATTTAAGATGATTTCCCACTTTTTCTTTTAGACGGTCAACATCAGAGTCTTTACTCATATAGATAAATTTATGTAGCTCCGCCATATATTCAGGTGTCATATAAATTAAATCTACCTGCCTTTGCACACAATAATCTATGATGATATTAATATATATTACTTTCAAAAAAATAACAACCGCACCGTTTATTTGGTCTTCATTCCACAAATATTCCACAAATTGCGGATTTATTCCGATTCTAAAAAAAGAAAAACCCTGGAAGCATTGAACTTCCAGGGTTTTTTGGAGCAGGGTACAGGAGTCGAACCTTTTCAGGTTCAAATCCACCCTCCGCTAACTTTTTCCGCCTACTTTGCTCCGTGCATTTGCCCCAAAAGGTGCGCAGGATTTTTGGCCTGAAAACGCAAAAAACCGGCCTCGGTCTGGCTGTGATTGCCATTCCGAAGCCGGTTTTCTCTGGTTTTACAGTATTTTGGGCCATTTTTGCCCTAAAAGCAAGAAAATTGCCTGATTTATCTGGTAGACAAATCAGGCAACTTGTTTGGTGGGGGATGGTGGATTCGAACCACCGAAGGCATTGCCAGCAGATTTACAGTCTGTCCCCTTTGGCCACTCGGGAAATCCCCCATATGCGATATAAAATTCAATATCGAAAGCTCGGTGGAGCTGGTGGACGGACTCGAACCCCCGACCTGCTGATTACAAATCAGCTGCTCTACCAACTGAGCTACACCAGCACGATACCGGCCTAAGTATAATAGCAAACCGCATTGGGTTTGTCAACAATAAAATTTCAAAATCGTCAAATTAATTTAACATACGGAGGTTTGGAAAAATGACGCTTATGCAGTTGTCGTCAGAATACAGAAAAAGCGGTGAGCTGTGCCGCCAAAGACAGGAGGAGCTCAGTCTGAGGCTCGAGCGCGCGAATCTGTGCGAAACGGACAAGCTCCGGCTGCGCCGAAGAATATACGTACTCGGTGTCATGGCGCGGGACAGTATCGCGACCTCGCGCTATCTTGAAAACTATTACGGAGATGATAAGAATGCAGGAAAAGAAACTGAATATGTTTGCTAAGCAGGAGGAGTACATGGCTCTGCGGCAGTACATAAAGCTTGTCGGATCCGGCAGTCAGGGACTGACGGAGTCGGTTCGGCAGGCGCTTGAGCACGAGCTCACGCCCCGCCAGAGGCAGCTAGTTAATATGTATTACATCGAGCAGATGCAGATGCAGGATATCGCCGACGAGCTGGGGCTGCACATATCCACAGTCAGCCGCACAATAAAGAGGGGGCGTGAGCGGCTTAAGACCTGTCTTCGCTACGGCGGGAGGGCCCTGCTGTCGGCTCTGGAAGATTGAGACGGTTTACAGAAGGGGGAAAAGCTGTTATAATGACGGCATGAAGACAAAGACAAGACCGAAAATAAGGATAAGGCCACTGTATGCCGTCATTGCCCTCGCCGCCTTGCTATTGGCTGCATATGCCGTGGCGCAGCATCTGAACCGGCAGGCGGAGATCGAGAACGATCCCCACTACGGTATGGTCGAGGTGTTCAACGGCGAAAGCTATGTATGGATCGTGCCGGAGGAGGACGTCCCGAAAAACACCCTCGAAAAGGACGATTTCGCCGAAGACCCCGAGGGAAACCTCACCTATGTAGGCGGTGAATACAAGGCCAGCCGCGGCGTTGACGTTTCGGAGTTTCAGAGCGATATCGACTGGCAGGCCGTGTATGACAGCGGCGTGCGATTCGCGGTGCTGCGCGTCGGCGGCAGGTACTACGGAAGCGGAGAGCTTTACAGCGACGATAAGTTCATCGAAAACCTTGAGGAGGCGCGAGCCGCCGGACTCCGCGTGGGAGCGTATTTCTTTTCCCAGGCAATAAGCGTGGAGGAAGCCCGTGAGGAGGCACGGTATGTGCTTGAGCTCATAGGGGACAGAGAGCTTGACCTGCCGGTGTTTTTCGACTGGGAGCGGGTCGTTGACTCCGACGCGCGCACCCATACGCTGGATAACGAAACGCTGACGGAATGCGCCGTCGCCTTCTGCGAGGAGATGAAGGCCGCGGGCTTCGGACCCGGGGTGTATGTGTATAACGACACAGGCTACAACGGCTACGATCTCAGCCGGCTCCAGGATTATACGCTCTGGTGCGCAGGCGTCGGCAGCTATCCTTATTTCTATTACGCGCACACCGTATGGCAGTACAGCTTCCGGGGCGCGGTCCCGGGAATAAACGGCGATTGCGACCTGAATATGATGTTTGAAAAATGAAAAATCACGGATCTGACGGATCCGTGATTTTTTCTTTGATTTTTACAGCTTTATTATCCTGCCCTCTCTGCGGGGCGAAGCCTTGGGCAGCTCGCCGCTGCGATAGCCGAGGATGCAGTTTCCGACGCCCACATAATCATCGCTTATACCCTTTTCGCGCAGCAGCGCCCTTGCCTCCGGCATCTCAAATACCTCGCGAGCTCTGTTTATCCAGCAGGAATCCACGCCGAGGGAAAAGGCCGCGTTCATCAGATTGCCCATGACGAGGCTCGCGTCCTGAACGTGATTTGGGGCATTTTTGTCGGCGAGGACGACTATAACGGTGGGTGCTCCGTAAAAGGGGTCGGTATCCCGTCCCATCACCATGGCGTTGAGCCGCGACAGCATAGCGATGGTCTCCCTGTCCTGGATCACGAGCATGATCGAAGACTGTAGGTTCATGGCGCTGGGCGCGTACAATCCCGCCTGAAGTATGGTCTCAAGCTCCGCGGGCTTTATCTGCTCGGGTCTGTAGGCTCTTACGCTTCTGCGGTTTAAAAGGCAGCTTATTGTCTCATTCATCGCCGGCGCTCCCGTCATCTATAATAATGTTGTCGCCGCCGGAGGCTTTTGCCGCTTCAACAGCCGCCTTTGCCGCCTCAAGCTCCTCGCGCATGGCCTCGATCTTCTCGTCCATTGCCTGCAGCTCCTGGAAAAGCTGGGCGTAGCGGGCGTCCGGAGCGTCGCGGTGCTCGTCGTAGCACAGCCTGCCTATCTCGATGAACACCTTTTTCTGCTCCTCGAGCTCGCCGTTGATCTGCAGGGTGAGCTTTGCGATGTTTGCGTAGCACCTCGCGGCGGTGCTGCCTTTGTCATAGGTGTCCTTCAGCGCGCCGCTCTCGACGTACTGCTTTGCCTTGTTTGCTACGGAGTTTATCGTTCCTTTAAGGATGCTTTTGTAGTCTGCCATTGTTATTCTCCCTCCTTGGGTGATTCGTTTTCATGTTTTTTCCTGTTTACGAACATATCCTCGGGCTTGTGAGCCTTTTTCGCGTTTACTATAAGCACAATTAGCGCCGCAAGCGCGCTCACCGCCGCCAGAAGCTGGGATACGCGGATGTCGGTGGAGCCAATATACAGGCTGTCCGTGCGCAGTCCCTCGATCCACGCCCTGCCCAGGCCGTACCATAATATGTATGACCAGAAAAACTGCCCGTCATATTTTCTCTTGCCGAGCTTTGACAGAACGCACAGGATGATGAGCCCCGCGAGGTTCCACAGGCTTTCGTAAAGAAAGGTGGGGTGGACGTACAGGGTCTCCTGCCCGGGCATGGTGAGCCCCATGCGGCAGAAAACGTCGGTCACCGCGCCGAAGGCCTCGCGGTTTATGAAGTTGCCCCAGCGACCGACGGCCTGGCCGATGAGCAGGCCGAAGGCGGCGAGGTCGCCGACGGCGAAAACGGGTATCTTTTTCCTCCGGCTCCAAATGATACCGGTGATGACGCCGGCGATGATGCCGCCGTAGATGGCGAGCCCGCCGTCGCGCACGGAAAATATCTTTGAGGGGTTTGCGATGAAATAGTCGAGCTTGAACAGCACATAGTAGAGCCTTGCGCCTATGATGCAGGCCGGTATGAGCCATATCACAAGGTCGAACAGGTCGTCGGAGGTCAGACCGAATTCCGCGGCCTTTCTTGCGCAGAACAGAGCGGCGAGAATAAAGGCCGCCGCGATGATAACGCCGTAGAAATATATCTCAAATCCGAAGACCGTGAAGCTGTACGGGGGATTGACGCTCCAGTCCCCCAGCATGGGGAAGCTGATCTCAGCTCCCCTAAGCATGGTCGCGCTTAAAATGTTCATATCTGTAACCTGAAAATAACTTATTTTACTGGGGATATAACGCTCATGGCCAGCCTGTCGGGAGCCATGAACTCGGTCAGGAAGGCCTCGCATTCCTCAATGCCGACGCCCTCAAGGACGTCAAAGCAGTCAAGGAAGCAGTAGCCGCCGAAAACGCCGTCGGCAAGAGCGAGGCAGAGACTGTCAAAATCCTCAAGACCGCGCAGCCTTGAGCCGAATGAGGCGCGCTTTGCCGCCTCAAAGGCGGCCTTGTCAAGGCCGTTGGCTTTAACCGAGCCTATCGCCTGATTTATCTCATCGAGCACCCTGCGGGGATCCGAACTCTCACCGCCGAGGATGATGGTCGCGGTACCGGCGGTGTAATCTATCTCATAGTCATAGTCGCGGTTGAGCAGCCCCTCGGAATACAAACGGTTGTAGAAGCTGCCCGAGGTGCCGAACAGTACGCGCAGGGCGAGCTGAGCCACTATCTTCTGACGCAGCAGCTCATCGCCGTCGGGAGCGGGAGCGACCTTTGCGCCGATGAGAAACTGCGGCGCGGATACCTCCATCTTTTCCTCGTTGAAAGTCTTGACCGGTATAACGCTTTCCTTGGCGCCCATGTCCGCCTCGGGCACCTCGGCGCGCTCGGCGGGGAGCATCTCATCTGCGATCCCGATTATCTTCTCCGGACTGAAGTCGGAGGCTACGCAAAGTGTCATGTTGGAGGGGGAATAAAAGGCCTTATGGCAGTTATAAAGGGTGTCGGCGCTTATCTGCGCGATGCTCTCGATGCTGCCTGCCACCTGATCGCGGATGGGGTTGTGCTCATACAGCATACGCATGAGCCGGTTGTAGACGACATAGCCGGGGTTGTCCTCGACCATGCATATCTCCTGCCCGATGATGCCCTGCTCCTTCTGCACGGTCTCGTCGGTGAAGTAGGGGGTGGACACGAACTTCAGCAGCATACGCAGGTTTTCCTCAAAGCCCGAGGTACAGTCAAAGTAATATGCGGTCATGCCGCTGGAGGTGAAGGCGTTGGGCTGGGCGCCGTTGGCGGAGAGAACGCTGAGGGCGTTGTCCCCGTCGGGCATATCAAACATCTTGTGCTCGAGGAAGTGAGCCACGCCCGCGGGAGTATCGTGCCAGCGGCCGTTTAAGAAAAACCTGCGGTGCGCGCCGCCGTAATTGGTCGCAAAAACCGCGTAAGAGAGCCGGAAGCCGGGCTTTGTGACGACATTTATCCTGAGCCCGTTGCGAAGCTCCGCGGTGTAGAGATTTTCGCTTATCTTACTGTAATTTTTATGCTTCATCGGGCTGTACCTCCTCTCCGCCGTTTCCGCGGAGGAAATAGACCGCGTCGGGCACGAGGCTCCGCGCAATGCTCACCACATCGTCCCTGTCGACGCCCTCGACAAGAGCGGCAAGCTCCATCGGGTCAAAATCCAGCCCGTCAATGACGTTTGCCAGATAAAAGCCCTCAAGATTATACTGCGAGTCCATGGCGGCTCTGAGGTCGGAGGCGACGCTTTTTTTCGCGGCCTCGAGCTCCTCGTCGCTTATATCGCCGTTTTTGACGGCTTCAAGCTGGGCGAGGATCTCGGCCTTTGCGTCATCAAACTTGTCAAAATCCACGCCGGAGGAGATGAGCATCAGTCCCTTGTGGGTGTCGACGGAGGAGCTTGCGTAGTAGCACAGCGAGAGCTTTTCGCGCACGTTCATAAACAGCTTTGACGTGACGCAGCCGCCGTATACGGCGTTGAACACATAGATCGCGGCAAGGTCGGGCTCCTCCATGCAGTCGCCGAGGCGGTAGCCCATGACGAGCTTGCCCTGGGTGACCGAAAGCTCCTCCTCGAAGCAGCGCACACCCTCGTCAACGGAGTTCATGCGGATATCGGTGCCGATATCGTAGTTTATCTCGCCTCTGGGCATGCCCGACAGCGCCTCGGAGAGGATATCGGCGCACTTTTCGCCGTCAAGGCTGCCGCAGTAGAAGATCTCGACGGGTGACTCCGCGAGAAGCCTGCGGTAATGCTTCGTCAGCTTCTGATAATATATGCTCTCTGCCGTGTCCTCGCTGCCGTAGCGCGATACGGCGAAGGGCTCGTAGCAGCACATCTCCTCGATCAGGCGGAAAAGCGCGTAGGAGCGCTTGTCGTTTATGCGGCTGCGGATGTTCTCGAGCAGCTTTTCCTTTTCACTCTCAACGTATGAGGGGAGCAGCAGCCCGCCCTTGGTGTTGGGAGTCAGCAGTAGCTCGCCGCAAAGCCCGGCGACGCTTTCAAAAACACCGCTGCCGGCGGGCAGATATTTATCGTCGGCAAAGCTTGCGATAAAGCCGATGCACTGTATCTCACCGATCTTGCGAACAACGGGCTCTATATAGCTGCCGTAAAGCCCGTCCAGAGCCGAGGCGACTGCCTCCATATCCGTGTGATATCTGCTGCCGCGGCGCAGTACGAACGGTATGACCGCGTTCATCGAAGCGGTCTCGCGCTCAAGCTGAGTGAGCAGATTGATGCTCAGACAGCCGGTTTTGAACTTGTCACTGCGCAGGGCGGTGAGATGCACGCCGGGCAGTATTTCCTTTCTGACGGTCTCCATGGCAGGACCTCCTTCAGACAACATAGTATTAATAATTCAGTATAACACAAATTTTACACATATGGTATACCTTTTCCGTCGTATTTTTCTCCGTCGAGGCGGATTTCTTCGGAAGATATAAAAATATCGTACTCCCGACCGCCCGGACTGCGCAGACTGACGCGGCATTCGGGAAAGTCATCGGGCAGACAGGGGCGGATATAAAGCCTGCCGTGCCAGAGCCTGAGCCCCAGAAGCTCCTCGGTGCATACCCTGAAGTACCAGCCGGCCGAGCCGGTGTACCATGTCCAGCCGGCCTCCCCGACGTGTCCGGCGGCGGAATAGACGTCCGCCGCGATCACAAAGGGCTCTGCCATATAAGCGCGTCCCTCGTGTGCCTCGGGCAGCAGATCGCGCAGGATATCGCAGCCGTCGCGGGGCCTGCCTCTGCGGAAGCAGGCCATGGCGAGCCATATAGCCGCGTGGGTGTACTGCCCGCCGTTTTCCCTGAAGCCCGCGCCGTAGCTGCGTATATAGCCGGGGTCGCGCCCGGCGCCGTAAAATGGGGGAGTGAAGAGCTTTATGAGTCTGTTATCCCTGTCGTATAGCAGACGCAGGGCGCTGTCCAGGGCAAGATCGGCCTTGCTGTTTGAAGCATCGGCGCAAAAAGCCGCCCAGCTCTGAACGACGGAATCTATCCGGCAGCATTCACCGGTTCTCGAGCCCAGAGCCTCCCCGTCGGGCCAGTAGCCGCGCAGATACCACGCCCCGTCCCAGGCTCTGTCCGCGGCCTTGCCGCACTCGGCCGCAAGAGAGCGGTACTCATCCGCATCAGGTTTACATAATGCAACAAGCAGGTCAGCATAGCGCCTCACGCAGTTGGCGAAGAACCAGGTGAGCCAGGAGCTCTCGCCGCCGACCTTATCCATACCGTCGTTCCAGTCGCCGCTGCCGAAGCGCAGAAGGCCGTTGGGACCCGTACCGCGCCCGATGCAGCAGTCTATGGCGCGCTTTGCGTGCTGCAAAACCGTCTCGGCGCAGGAGGAGCGCACCGGCGTTTCGTAGCGATCATGCTCGTGGACGTCGAGCGGCTTTGAGTTTACATAATATACAAGCTCTGAGCATATCGTCAGGTCGCCGGTCTTTTCCGTGTACTCACACAGCGCCCATACCAGCCACAGCAGGTCGTCTGAGCAGCGCGTGCGCACGCCCTTGTCCGAGCCGGATATTGAGTGCCACCAGTGCATGACGTCACCCTCAAGATACTGATGCTCGCAGCACAGAAGTATTTCCTCTTTCGCAAGCTGTGAGTCAATCAGGATTAGGTTTACCGCGTCCTGAAGCTGATCCCGAAAGCCCGTCGCGCCGCCGCTTTGATACAGCGAGCACCTGCCCATAAGGCGGCAGGCGAGGGCCTGATATACTCCCCAGCCGCTCATGTAGCGGTCAGGAAGCCCTGCGCCCGACAGAGTAAAGCGCGTAACGATATCCCGCCAGTAAGCCTTTGTCGCGTCAAGCGCGGCAAAAGCGTTTTCAGGTTTACATAATTCAATAAGTGATTTTTCTTCGCAGCAGCCGCAGGCAATGACCATGACCGGCTGAGCGTCGTATGCGGCGGCAAAAACCGGATAGCTGAGATTTTCGCTTTTCGCGTCAAATTCTCCGCGCAGCCAGGAAAAATAGTCACCTGTCCAGCCGAGAGCGGGGGCGGAGCACACGGCGCGGAAGGCAAGACCGCCGATGGGCGAGCGGGAGCTGCGGGCGACAAAGATTGAGTTAACATAATCAATATTGACCGATACATAATCGTTGTCGTTATCCGAGAGCAGCGGCTCGCATTTCCATGCGATACGTCCGCTCACCTGACCGCAGAGCTCGAGGATGAAGACCCTCGCGTCGATGCCCTGCGGGATGAAACAGGTGCATCTTGTGCCGCTGCTGCCGAAGCTTTTTTCCCATACAGCGTAGCCGAAGCCGAAACGCACGCGGCAGGGCACGCCGTCGTCGGCGGCAAAAACGCTGTAGCGGCCTTTGGAGAAGATATACTCAAGGCTCTCCGGGCCGGCGGCTGCCGAGGGGGCGTTATCCCAACGGGTGAGCTTCAGCTCCCTTGCGTTTTTATACCACATATTGCCCATGCCGCAATCGGCGGCGATATAGCCGAAGCTGCCGTTTGTGAGTATGCTGCTCCAGGCGCGGGAGGGCAGAGCTCGGTTTACATAAAATACGAAGCTCCCGTCGCCGGCATACTCGTATTTCGGCACTGAGCCGAGCTTTCGCACGGGCGCTTCCGGCAGATTGTAAACAGCGCCGCAGTCCCTCTCGGGTTTATCCTCACCGACGGTATAGGCCGCCGCGCTTTTGATGACATCCGCCGCCTCGGTGGGCAGGAGCCTTACGCCCCCGTGCGTGCCGATGAACGCTTCAAGGCCATGGGCGGCAAGGGTATCGCGCACCTTGCCGTACACGGGGCGGTAGTATTCGCCGCCATCGTCGGTGATAAACACAAGGTCGGCGCAGACGCCGCAGCTTCGGATAAGGCAGAACTGCCTTGTAAGCGTTTCCGCTTCCTCCGCGCTTTCACAGCATATTATCGGCAGGTCGCCGGATATGCCGTATTGCCAGAGCCGCTGCTTCGCGGGGAAGGGCTGCGCTGCACGGATAAACCACAGATGCCCTACAAGCCCCATCGCGGCGTCGACCTCCCTGGCATCCATGTGTGTGAGCGATGCGCAGGCCGAGACCATGGCGCCGTATTCGGAAGGGCCGATCGCCAGCATATGCTGCGCCCCCGCGTAGGCCTCCTCGAGGACTGCTCCGACACAGAGCGCAAAGCGCAGTGTACAGCGCTCGCCGGCCTTCATGGAAATGTCCGCCGCGGCGGTCACGAAGGGCTCGGCTATGCCACCTTCATTGCCGTGCCGCTCCGCCATGGAGCGCATCGGTCTGTCGCAGGCAAGGCACAGCCACGCCTCCTTCTGCCGCCCTCGCGGCAGCCTGTGGAGAAGCAGGCAGTTGCCGTCGCGCCTGAGCTCAAGACCGAGCCGCCAATAGGCAGGATGGTTTACATAATCATCAGCATTTGCCAGCACCGGCTCGAATGAGAAATTAAGCGACGCGGCCTCGATATCCTGCTTTGCGCTCAGCTCTATGATGCGCAGCTCGCCGTTTTCGCCGCCTCCCGCGGCGATGGTGCAGCGGGAGGTAAAGGTTTCGGTGACCCGTGAAAATGTGCAGGAAATCTCAGAAAATTCCCACATGAACGCGCTGCTGTCATCGGGCTCGGGCAGCAGGGAGAGCCGCTTTTCGCCCATTTCTAGCCACAGCTCAGGGCCGTGCCCCTCGCCGAGCTGCCTGAAGGGAGCTTTATACACCAGCGTGTCCGCACAGGAGGCGGAGCTTATGCCGGTTTCGGTTAACATAATATTGTATATGCCGTTTGACAGCAGGGTACATTCGGGATTTTCAAAGCACAGCTGACTGCCGCGCTTTTCCCATTGCAGATTGCCGGGCTTGCGAGGTTTTTCGCTCTCGGCCTCGGTGAGCTTCAGCACAGAGGAGCTCGTAGGGACCTTTTCCTCGAGAAGCGCCGTGTACGCGCCCATGGCGGGCTCCGACATAAACATATCCTGCACGGCTCCGTTTTCCACGCAGTCTGCTATCGCCAGCATACTCATTCCCAGATGATGCGCCATGTAGCAGCGCACCCTCTCGCCGCCGGCGGTCCTGCATCTGGCCGGGGTAAAATCAATAGCCTCGATAAATCCGAAGCGGCCTATGGAGCCCTCAGCTTCGAGACACCTCAGGTTTGCTATGGCGGCCTTGGGTTCGACCAGCAGGGCGAGGAAGGAGGCGTAGGGGGCTATGACCAGCTCCCTGTCCTGACCTCTTTTCAGGGCAAGGTCCGCGCAGCCGTGCGCCTTGTAGCGGTAATTGAGCGCGGGGTCGAGGGAGAAAAACGCGCTTTCGGATATGCCCCAGAGCCCGCTGCGGCTTTTGCGTCTTTTCTGAACGTACATACAATACTTTGCCGTCTCGTACAGCAGGCTGTCCGGTGCAAGGGGCAGAAAGAGCTCCGGCATGAGGTACTCGAACATGGTACCCGTCCAGCTTGCCATTCCCTGATAGCCGCCGGAGGAGCGCATGGCTCTTGACAGACTGCGCCAGTGGCGTCGCGGGACGTCGCCCTTAGCAACGGCAAGGTAGCTCGTCAGCCGCGCCTCGCTTGCCATGAGGTCGTAAAGTCCGGGCGAGGCCGCTCCCTTTTCAAGGTCGATACCGATATGGAAAAGCCCCCGGTTTTCGTTGTAGAATATTGAAAAATCCATTGGCTCAAGCAAGGCGCTCACCCTGCCGGCAAGCTGAGGCCGGTCTGCCTTCAAAAGGCCGTTCTTAAGGGCGATCAGGCAGGCGCAGAGGTTGCCGCAGTCTACGGCCGAGAGGTATTTCGGCTCGAGAGGACGCAGTGTGCGCGTGTCGTACCAGTTGCAGAAATGCCCGCCGTATTTCGGCAGCCTTTCCATGGTGCCGAGCATTTTTTCAATTATCTCAAGAGCCCTGCCGTCCTTGTCCGCGCCCAGCAGCGACGCGCACAGCGCGGATACGAGCGCAAGCCCCATGTTGGTCGGTGAGGTGCGGTGCGCTATTCCCACCGGCGGCTGCTCCTGATAGTTGTCCGGAGGCAGGAAATTATCCTCCTCGGTGCAGAAAAAGTCAAAATAGCTCCATATATCCTCCGCGCAGGAGAGCAGATACTGCCTGTCGTCGCGGCTCAGCTCCGAATTTTTCCCGGCAGGCAGAGCGAGTGCGAGTGCGGCAAGGGGAGCCAGTATCCACAGCAGTCCGACGGCCTTGGCGAATATGCCGGCCGAAAAAATGAGAAGTATGGCGCCCGATACGGGGGTAAGCCACATATTTCGGTAATAGCTTACAGCTCCGGCCTTTTTTCGCTCGCTTTGCGCGGCGGTCTCCCATTCAAGGAGGTTTTTACGACTTACGAGCTGCCGCCACAGAGCCGCTGCCGCCGCCGATACGCTTATCCAGGCCTCGTAAGGCAAAAACCACAGCCTGAGCAGCGCCTGGATGAGGGCGGCAGTTATACCTTTTATAAGCCTGCTGTGGTATCTGAGCTCGAGGTCGGCCGTCCTGTTTGTACCGAACTCCGTGAGGGCTATGAGAAAGCCGACAGCCAGAGCCAGCACAGCCGCCCATGCGGCTAGTATGAGCCCCTTTTCCGCGAACAGGAGCCCCAGGAAAATCGCCGTGAACGTCGCCGGAGCGACAAGACTGCGGCGCAGGGAATCAAAAAGCCTCCAACGCTCTATATCCGGCATGGCGCTGCCATGGCGGAATATCCAAGCGGCGTTTTGCCAGTCGCCCCTTATCCAGCGGTGGCTGCGGCGGTAATAGGCGAGAGGGGACGAGGGGAAGGAGTCTGAAAACTCCGTGTCGCTCATGTACCCGCCGCGCAGATACGCGCCCTCAAGCGCGTCGTGGGAGAGCACTCTTCCCTCGGGGATGTGCGCTCTTGAGCATACGACGAGGGACTCCGCGTCGATTATTCCCTTGCCGAAGAAGCCGCCGCGGTCAAAAAGATCCATGTATACCTCGCCGCAGATGGCGCTGTAGGGCTCGCTGCCCCCGGGACCTGAGAAAACGCGTGAAAAGTCAGTGGCTCCCGCCGAACGGAGCTGGGTGCACATTCTGGGATGGATTATGCCGTGACCGGATACTACGAGACCCTTTTCTCGGTCAAGGACGGGCTTGTTCAAAGGGTGCAGCATCGCTCCGACCAGCTCCGCTATGGAGTCGGGAGTGGGAGAGGTATCGCTGTCGAGTGTCAGGATAAATTTCGTGCCGTCAAGGCTTTTTCTGCTGCCTGCGGATACACGAAGCTCGGTGTTTTCACCCAGCAGCAGCTCCGCCAGTGCAAGGACCGCGCCGCGCTTGCGTTCACGGCCGCTGAATTTTCCGCGTCCTGTGTCCTTTGTCCTCGGACGGGTGAAAAGATAGAAGCCGCCGCCGTATTTTGAGTTAAGAGCGTCTATCGCCCCGGCGGCGGAGGAGATAAGCTCAGCGTCGCTGTCGGTCACGGCACGGTCGGCCTCCGGCAGATCGGCAAGGATGCCGAAGAAAAGGTTTTTTCCGCATCTGCGGTTTGAAAGGTAAAATGCCTCGAGCCGCTTTGCAAGCTTTGCGCCGCTGTCCGTGCCGCTAAGCAGCGCGGATATGACGCAAACGGTCTTACCCTCGTCGGGAATGCCGCCGCGCAGCTCAAGTCTCGGCAGTCTTCGGGGCGGCACGATGAGCAGTATGATGTAGTCAAGCAGGCTTTTTGTGAGCTCGGATATCGGTAGCAGGAGCAGGAGCGCGGCGGCGACGCTGTGGGACAAAAATCCGCACAGCAGCGATAAAAACAGAGTCAGCAGCAGATTCGCCGCAATGTACGGCCCGCCTCTGGAACGGTCTGCCGTTTCGGGAAAAAGGTGCCAGCCCACATGGCGGGCCTCGCCCTTAGCCTGACGGCACTGCCTGAGGATGTGGTTTGCCATGCTGTGCTCCTCGAGTGTGCTGCGCTTTGCCATGGCGGACAGACGCTCGCGGTACAGTGCGCGGCTCTGGTCGTCCATGCGCGGATAAATGCCCGCGGGATCAGCCATGAGCGCTTTTTCCGCCTTGTCCACCTGTTCAAGAAGCGGCTGCATATCAAGCTCAGAGACGAGCCGGAGCGAGGTGAATACGGCCGCCATATCCGCGGTAAAATCCTCCGGAGACGCGGTCTTTTTAAGCTCTGCGCAGAGCTTGCCGAGCCTTATTATCAGCGCCGCCCTCATAGCGGCGGGGAAGAGGTACAGCTCCCTTCGCGGCAGAACGGATACGCTCTGAAAGCCCTCTAAGAATACCCGGGCGTCGTCCTCCGTGACACGGCAATCCGTCGCCGTAAGCAGGGCAGTACACAGCGAGAGTATGATGACACCCTCGTTTCCTGCGCGAAGCTGCCTCTGTTTTGAGAAATCGGCAGCGGCGTTTTGCGCCTCACGCAGGGCAAGATAGCGGTTATCCAGCAGCCACTCGCAGGCCTCCGGCACGCTTACGGCTGCGGTGAAGCGCTTTTCAACGGCTTCATAGGTGCGGTTTATGCTCGCGCAGGCCGCTTTTATATCTGCCTTAACAAATCGCACCGGCAGATTCTCCGTGAACCTGTTCAGCCTTGCGTTGGAGGCCGCCAGCGCGCAGAGCTTGTCTGCGGGGATGTTGTTTGCTTGAATACTCATGTGAAAGCTCCCTGATAATTATAGTTATAAATGACAGTTTTGCCGTAAATACTCAAATATATTCGGCGAAACTGACAAGATAAAATGCTTGACAGGCATTGCCGGCAGTGTTATACTCTGTAAAGTAAAAAGCGTTTACAGGGGAGGTGCGTGCCGTGGATGACAGCAGGGTCATGCGCTCAATGCTGTTTGATTTTTACGGCGAGCTGCTCACGGAAAAGCAGCGCGAATATTTTGACCTCCACTATAACGAGGATCTTTCTCTGGCGGAGATCGCCGAGCAGGGCGGCATATCAAGGCAGGGCGTGTGGGACATGATCCGCCGGGCCGAGGCCGCCATGATTCAGATCGAGGAGAAGACCGGGCTAATAAAGCGCTTTATCGAGCGCAACGCCCAGATAGACGAGCTGGAAAACGAGCTTGCGGATATGGGCGTTCTGAGCGGAGATATTCGTGCCAAGCTTGAAAACCTTAAGATTTAGGAGGCCGCGATATGGCATTTGAATCATTGTCCGACAAGCTGTCCGCTGCCTTTAAAAAGCTGCGCGGCAAGGGCAGACTTACCGCAGCCGACGTCAAGGAGGCCATGAAGGAAGTGCGCATGGCGCTTTTAGAGGCCGACGTCAGCTACAAGGTCGTAAAGGAATTCACAAAGAGCGTGACCGAGCGCGCATCCGGCGCGGATGTGCTTGAGGCGCTGTCCCCGGCGCAGCAGGTCATAAAAATAGTAAACGAAGAGCTTGTCAAGCTCATGGGCAGCGAGAATCAGCGGCTTACCATCGGCTCAAAATCGCCCAGCGTCGTCATGCTGGTCGGCCTGCAGGGCGCGGGCAAGACCACCAACGGCGCGAAGCTCGCCGCCTATATGCGCAAGCAGGGCAAGCGTCCGCTGCTCGCGGCCTGCGATATCTATCGTCCCGCCGCCATTAAGCAGCTTGAGACGGTGGGCAGGCAGCTTGACATCCCCGTGTTCCAGATGGGAACGACCGACCCTGTCGATATTGCGAAAGCCGCTGTCGAGCACGCGAAAAAGCACGGCAACGACCTTGTGTTCCTCGATACCGCCGGCCGACTTCACATTGACGAGGAGCTCATGCAGGAGCTGCAGAATATACGCGACGCGGTCGAGCCGGCTGAGATCCTGCTTGTGGTCGACGCGATGACGGGTCAGGACGCGGTGAACGCCGCGAACGCGTTTAACGACGCTCTCGGCGTGACCGGCGTCATGCTCACGAAGCTTGACGGCGACGCGCGCGGCGGCGCTGCGCTGTCGATAAAGGCCAGCACCGGTAAGCCCATAAAATTCATCGGCGTGGGCGAGAAGCTCGATCAGATCGAACCGTTTTATCCCGACCGCATGGCCTCACGCATCCTCGGCATGGGCGACGTGCTGACGCTTATCGAGAAGGCCGAGCAGAGCTTTGACGAGAAAAAGGCTCTCGAGATGGCCGAGCGCATGAAGGCAAACCGCTTTTCGCTGTCGGATTATCTGGAGCAGATGCGCTCGCTCAAGGGCATGGGCGATATAAACGACCTTGCCGGAATGATACCCGGCATTGACGCCAAGGCGCTCAAGGGCGCGAAGGTGGATGAAAAGAGCCTTGACCGTATTGAGGCGATAATCCTTTCGATGACTCAGGCAGAGCGGGACGATCCATCTATCCTGAACGCCAGCCGTAAAAAGCGCATCGCCGCCGGCAGCGGCACCTCGGTCGTGGATATAAACCGCCTGCTCAAGCAGTTTGACGCCATGCAGGGCATGATGAAGCAGCTCTCCGGCAAGAACATGAAAAAGCTGCAGAAGAAATTCGGCGGCTTCGGCGGCGGAATGCCCGGGCTCGGCGGCTTCGGCGGGTTCAGGATGTAAATATATAAGGTTTACTCACGCAGATGCGTTTGTAATATATGACGGCGCCAAGCGCCGCGAGGATAAAAATGGAGGTGAAACACATGGTTAAAATCAGACTTCGCAGAATGGGTGCAAAGAAGGCGCCCTACTACCGCATCGTCGTTGCGGATTCCCGCAGCCCCCGTGACGGACGCTTCATCGAAGAGCTCGGCACCTATGACCCCATGGCAGAGGGAGCTCAGAAGATCAAGGTCGATATGGAGCGTGCACAGTACTGGATTGCAAACGGCGCACAGCCTACCGACACCGTACGCGGCCTGCTCAAAAAGGTCGAGGCCTAATAAGGAGATTCTACCGGCATGAAAGAACTTTTGACCTATATCGTACAGAGCCTCGTGGAAAAACCCGACGAGGTCTCTGTGACCGAGCGCGAATCCGGCGGCGAGACCGTGTTTGAAGTGCGGGTCGCCGACGGTGACATGGGCAAGGTCATTGGCCGGCAGGGCAGGATCGTCAAGGAGATCCGTATACTCATGCGGGCTGTAGCCCAGAGAAAGGGCAAGAAAGTATCAGTCGAAATCATGGACTGAGATATGAAAGGGCTACCTTTGTTTCGGTAGCCCTTTTAGATTATTGCCGGACGGCTTTCAGGTATTAAGGAGAAAACAATGGAGAAAAAACAGTATATCGAGGCGGGGAAGATCGTCAATACTCACGGCGTCCGCGGCGAGGTCAAGATCCAGGTCTGGCTGGACAGTCCCGAATTCCTCCGCAGCTTTAAAACGGTCTATATCGAGGGAAAGCCCGTTAAAGTGCTTTCCTCACGTACACATAAAAGCTTTGTAATCGCGGTGCTGGAGGGCGTGGAGGACGTAAACGCGGCCATGTGCCTTAAGAATAAAACCGTTTTCATCGACCGCGACGAGGCAAAGCTCCCCGAAGGAGCCTACTTCCTGCAGGATATCATCGGCGCAAGGGTCATAGACGAAAACGGCGCGGAGATAGGCACGCTTGAGGACATACTTGAAACTCCCGCCTCCGACGTTTATATCGTCAGGGGCGAGACTGAGCACATGATACCCGCCGTGCCGGAATTCATCCTGTCCACCGACGCCGAAAACGGCGTCATCAGAGTTCATCTCATCGAAGGAATGTAATAACATTATGTCAACTATGCGAATAGATATCATGACCCTTTTTCCGGACACCATGAACGCCGTGATGCATGAGAGCATTCTCGGCAGAGCGGCAAAAAAGGGCATAATTGAGATAAATTGCGTGCAAATCAGGGATTATACTGAGAACAAGCAGTGTCAGGTGGACGATTATCCCTACGGTGGCGGCTGGGGCTGCGTGATGATGGCGCAGCCGCTGAAATCCTGTCTTGATGATATTATGTCAACCGCACAGGGCAGGCGCAGCCGCGTGATATACATGAGTCCGCAGGGCAGACCCTACGACCAGGAGACGGCGAAAAGGCTCCGGCGGGACTATGACCATCTGGTGCTCGTGTGCGGCCACTATGAGGGCGTTGACGAGCGCTTTATAGAAAAGTGCGTCGACGAGGAGATATCCATAGGCGATTTCGTCCTCACCGGCGGCGAGCTTGCGGCCATGGCCGTGGCCGATTCCGTGTGCCGCCTTGTGCCCGGTGTGCTGTCGGACGAGGAGTGCTTCACCGGCGAGAGCCACTGGGACGGCGTTCTGGAATATCCCCAGTACACAAGACCCGAGGTATGGGAGGGCGAGCGGGTGCCCGAGGTGCTGCTTCAGGGCGACCATGCGAAGGTGGCCCGCTGGCGCAGGAAGAAAAGCCTTGAGCGCACGATGGATAAGCGCCCGGATATGTTTGAAAAGCTTGAGCTGAGCGATAAAAGCGATCTTAAGCTTTTGGAGGAGATAAAAAAAGACCGCAGCCGCATGAAGCTGACGCAGCCCGTCGGCTGCCGTCCCGCGGAGGAGAAGGATCTCGGCGATATCATGCTCATCGTCCGCCAGGCGAGAAACTACCTGAGAAAGAACCGGGTCGACCAGTGGCAGGGCGAGTATCCCGATGAAAAAGCCTTTATTGACGCGATTGTGAAGGGCGAGTGCCATGTCATGCTCTACGGAGAACGCGTCGCGGGCGTGTTCTGCCTGAGCGATAAGCCCGAGCCCTGCTACGACGCGATAACCGACGGCAAATGGCGCTGTGAGGGAAGGTACTGCACCCTGCACAGAGCCGCCGTATCGGCGGATTTCCGCGGCACGGGTATGAGCGATATGCTCATTTCGCAGGCCGAGCGTCTTGCCCGGGAGATGGGGGCTGAGAGCGTGCGAGTGGATACTCACAGGAAGAACAAGGCCATGCAGGGGCTTTTAAAGCGCATGGGCTATAATTACAGGGGGAACGTTCTTGTCAGCAGCGAGCCGGGACACGACCCGGCGCGGCAGGGATTTGAGAAAGCCTTATGAACCTGACGGATATCAACGAAATAAAGCGGCTTTTGTCGCGGCACGGATTTCGCTTCTCCAAATCAATGGGGCAGAACTTTCTGACGGCCTCATGGGTGCCCGAGGAGATAGCCGAGGCGGCGGAGGCGGATGAAAACACCGGCGTGCTGGAGGTAGGCCCCGGTATCGGCTGCCTTACCGAGCAGCTTTCCGCGCGGGCCGGAAGGGTGCTTGCCCTTGAGCTTGACAAGGCTCTCGGGCCGGTGCTGAAAGAGACTCTTGCCGGACGGGACAATGTCGGGATCGTATTCGGGGACGCGCTCAAATTTGATCTGGCGGCGCTCGTTGAGGAGAAAATGCCGGGTATGCGACATATTGTGTGCGCAAACCTGCCGTATAATGTTACCAGCCCCCTTATAACCGCCTTTCTTGAGGCCGGCTGCTTTGATACGGTGACGGTGATGATCCAGCGCGAGGTCGCGCGGCGCATCTGCGCAAAGCCCGCGACGGCCGATTACGGCGCGTTCACGGTGCTTGTTAACTGGTATGCCGAGCCCGAAGCGCTTTTTGATGTGTCCCCCGGCTGCTTCATCCCGCAGCCCAAGGTAACGAGCTCCGTGGTACGCCTGCGCGTTCGGGAAAAGCCTCCGGTCGAGGTGAAAAGCAGGGAGCTTTTCTTCCGCGTAGTCAGAGCCGCTTTCGGTATGCGCCGCAAGACGCTTGCCAACGCTCTGGCCGCAGGCTTTGGCGAATTCCCCAAAGAAACCATAGAAAAAACCATTGCTGCTTGCGGTTTTGACCCAAAAATCAGGGGCGAGGCCCTTGGAATTGGTGATTTTGCAAAAATCGCTGACGCTTTTAGCGAGGTTTCCGAAGAAAATTTGTGAGCAAAATGCATTGATTAAGAAGTACCGGAAATGGTAGTCTTAATTGAGGTATTAGTGGTGATAAATATTATTATATAAATGGAGGAAACACCATGAAACTGACCGATAATGTCCACATTCTGAAGTGGGTCGATGAAATGGCCGCACTTACAAAGCCCGATAAGATCCTCTGGATCGACGGCTCCGAGGAACAGCTCGAGCAGCTCCGTCAGGAGGCTATCGGCACAGGCGAGCTTATAAAGCTCAACGAGGAAAAGCTCCCCGGCTGCGTGCTGCACCGCTCCGACGTCAACGACGTCGCCCGCGTTGAGGGACGCACATTTATCTGCTCGAAGCGTCAGGAGGACGCGGGCCCCACCAATAACTGGATGGATCCGCAGGAAATGTACAAGAAGCTTTACGAGATTTACGACGGTTCCATGAAGGGCCGCACCATGTATGTTATCCCCTATTCCATGGGCGTTGTGGGCTCCGATTTTGCCAAGTACGGCATCGAGCTCACCGACAGCATTTATGTCGTGGTATCCATGGCGATCATGACCCGCATCGGCCAGACCGTGCTCGACGCCATAGGCGACAGCGCCGATTACATCAAGGGACTGCACTCCAAGGCGGAGCTGGATCCCGAGAAGAGATACATCGTCCACTTCCCCGAGGACAATACCATAATGTCCGTCAACTCCGGCTACGGCGGAAACGTGCTGCTGGGCAAAAAGTGCTTTGCTCTGCGCATAGCCTCCACCCTCGGCCGTAAGGAGAATTGGATGGCGGAGCATATGCTCATTCTGGGCGTCGAGAATCCCCAGGGTGAGATTCGTTATGTCTGCGGCGCTTTCCCGTCTGCCTGCGGCAAGACGAACCTTGCGATGCTCATTCCCCCCGAGGCATACCGTGAGAAGGGCTGGAAGTGCTGGACGGTCGGCGACGATATCGCATGGCTGCGCATAGGCCCCGACGGCAGGCTCTGGGCGGTGAACCCCGAGAACGGATTCTTCGGCGTCGCTCCCGGCACCAGCGCAAAGAGCAATCCCAACGCGCTGGCGGCAACCAGGAAGAATACCATCTTCACCAACGTTGTACACAATCTTGACGACAACACCGTGTGGTGGGAGGGCATGGATAAGAATCCCCCCAAGAACGCGGAGAACTGGAAGGGCGAGAAGTGGGACTGCACCGACGGCAGCAAGGGCGCTCACCCCAACTCACGTTTCACCGCTCCCGCGATCAACTGCCCCTGCATCAGCCCCGAGTTTGAGAGCAAGACCGGCGTTCCCATCTCCGCCATCATCTTCGGCGGACGCCGCGCCAAGACCGCACCGCTGGTCTATCAGTCAAGAGACTGGGATCACGGCGTGTTCGTTGGCTCGATAATGGCCAGCGAGACCACCGCTGCGGCCACCGGCCAGGTCGGCGTCGTAAGACGCGACCCCATGGCGATGCGCCCCTTCTGCGGCTACAACATGGGCGACTACTGGCAGCACTGGCTCGATATGGGCGAGAAGCTCACCGATCCCCCCAAGATCTTCAACGTCAACTGGTTCCGTACCGATGACGAAGGCCATTTCCTGTGGCCGGGCTTCGGCGATAACCTCCGCGTTGTTGAGTGGATCCTCGGCCGCTGCTTCGGCGAGAAGGACGCTGTTGAGACCGAGCTCGGCTTCGAGCCCAGACCCGAGGACATCAACCTTGAGGGCACGGATGTGTCTCTGGATACCCTTAAGGACATCCTCGGCGTCGATAAGGAGCTTTGGCTCGAAGAGTGCGCGGGCATCCGCGAGTATTATGCTCAGTTCGGCGACAAGCTGCCCAAGAAGCTCGCCGAGGAGCTTGACGCTCTCGAGGCCAGACTTAAATAAGTCAAAATTTAGTATGGGGCAAAAAAGCCCCATACTGTTTCAACAGAAAGGATAATAGCAATGAGCAAGAAGTATGTTTATTTGTTCTCCGAAGGCAACGCAAAGATGCGTGAGCTGCTTGGCGGCAAGGGCGCAAACCTGGCCGAGATGACCAATATCGGTCTGCCTGTACCCCAGGGCTTCACCATTACCACCGAAGCATGCACCCAGTACTATGAAGACGGCCAGAAGATCAATGACGAGATCATGGCCGAGATCATGGAGTATATCGAGAAAATGGAAGGCATCACCGGCAAAAAGTTCGGCGACCTCGAGAATCCTCTCCTCGTCTCCGTCCGTTCCGGCGCCCGCGCCTCCATGCCCGGCATGATGGACACCATCCTGAACCTCGGCCTTAACGAGCAAGTCGTTGAAGTTATGGCGAAGAAGTCGGGTAACCCCCGCTGGGCCTGGGACTGCTACCGCCGCTTCATCCAGATGTATTCCGACGTTGTCATGGAGGTCGGCAAAAAATACTTTGAGCAGCTCATTGACGAGATGAAGGAAGCCCGCGGCGTTACTCAGGACGTTGAGCTCACCGCAGAGGACCTGAAGGAACTGGCAGGCCAGTTCAAGGCAGAATACAAGGCAAAGATCGGCGCCGATTTCCCCACCGACCCCAAGGAGCAGCTCATGGGCGCCATCAAGGCCGTATTCCGCAGCTGGGATAATCCCCGCGCAAACGTATACCGCCGCGATAACGACATACCCTATAGCTGGGGCACCGCCGTCAACGTGCAGATGATGGCCTTCGGCAACATGGGCGACGACTGCGGCACCGGTGTTGCGTTTACCCGCGACCCCGCCACCGGCGAGAAGAAGCTCATGGGCGAATTCCTGACCAACGCACAGGGCGAGGACGTTGTCGCCGGCGTGCGCACCCCCATGCCCATCGCCCAGATGGCAGAGAAGTTCCCCGAGGCCTTCGCACAGTTCAAAAACGTGTGCCAGACCCTCGAAAATCATTACCGTGATATGCAGGATATGGAGTTCACCGTTGAAAACGGCAAGCTCTATATGCTCCAGACCCGCAACGGCAAGCGCACCGCACAGGCTGCGCTCAAGATCGCCTGCGACCTCGTTGACGAAGGCATGATCTCCGAGAAGGAAGCCGTTGCAATGATAGACCCCAGAAACCTCGACACCCTGCTCCATCCCCAGTTCGATGCCGCCGCTCTTAAGGCAGCTGCACCCATGGGCAAGGGCCTCGGCGCATCCCCCGGCGCAGCCTGCGGCAAGGTCGTCTTCACCGCAGAGGACGCGAAGGAGTGGAAAGAGCGCGGCGAGAAGGTAGTTCTTGTCCGCCTTGAGACATCCCCCGAGGACATCGAGGGCATGAAGGCCGCACAGGGCATCCTGACCGTTCGCGGCGGTATGACCAGCCACGCGGCAGTCGTCGCAAGAGGCATGGGCAAGTGCTGCGTCTCCGGCTGCGGCGATATCAGAATGGATGAGGAAAACAAGAAGTTCGAGCTGGGCGGAAAGGTCTACAACGAGGGCGACTTCATCTCCCTCGACGGTTCCACCGGCAAAATCTACGACGGCATCATCCCCACTGTCGACGCCTCTATCGCCGGAGAGTTTGGCCGCATCATGGCATGGGCCGATAAGTACCGCCGCCTGAAGGTCCGCACCAATGCCGACACTCCCGCCGACGCACGCAAGGCACGCGAGCTGGGCGCACAGGGCATCGGACTTACCCGTACCGAGCATATGTTCTTCGATTCCGACAGGATCGCAGCATTCCGCGAGATGATCTGCGCCGATACTCTTGCCGAGCGCGAAGCAGCCCTTGCAAAGCTGCAGCCCATGCAGCAGGCTGACTTCGAGGGCATCTACGAGGCCATGGAGGGCTGCCCCGTGACCATCCGTTTCCTCGATCCTCCTCTCCACGAGTTCGTTCCCACCGAGGAAGCCGATATCGAGGCTCTTGCAAAAGCTCAGGGCAAGCCGGTTGAGGCTATCAAGGCTCTTATCGCTTCCCTCCACGAGTTTAACCCCATGATGGGTCACCGCGGCTGCCGTCTGGCCGTCACCTATCCCGAGATCGCCGCAATGCAGACCCGCGCTGTCATCAACGCGGCCATCAGCGTTCAGAAGCGTCATCCCGAGTGGACTATGGTCCCTGAGATCATGATCCCGCTGGTAGGCGAGGTCAAGGAGCTCAAATACGTCAAGGACGTAGTCGTCAAGAACGCAGACGAGATCATCAAGGCAAGCGGCATCGACATGAAGTACCTTGTCGGCACCATGATAGAGATTCCCAGAGCCGCCCTTACAGCCGATGAGATCGCCAAGGAAGCGGAGTTCTTCTCCTTCGGCACCAACGACCTGACCCAGATGACCTTCGGCTTCAGCCGTGACGACGCCGGCAAGTTCCTCGGCGCTTACTACGACAAGAAGATCTACGAGAACGACCCGTTTGCTAAGCTCGACCAGACCGGTGTCGGCAAGCTGGTGGAGATGGCGTGCCGCCTCGGCCGCGCTACCCGTCCCGACCTGCACCTTGGCATCTGCGGTGAGCACGGCGGCGACCCCAGCTCCGTTGAGTTCTGCCACAAGGTCGGCCTCGACTATGTCTCCTGCAGCCCCTTCCGCGTTCCCATCGCCCGCCTTGCCGCTGCACAGGCAGCTATTAGAAGCGGGGATGAGAAGTAATTTTTACTTCTGCTTCACAATAAACTACGAACAGGCGAAAGCTTTTCGTAACGCCAACGGTCAATATCTTCGCCAATCACAATGGGAAGATA
>SAMEA3663269__coassemble_96_pt1 | contig 30898 bp, 28 predicted proteins | sample SAMEA3663269__metabat2_high_PE_030 | metagenome-assembled genome bin SAMEA3663269 (sample SAMEA3663269) | pig gut metagenome | biome: pig gut; feature: pig-associated habitat; material: faeces | place: China | collected 2013
CCTGCCCGCCGCTGACTATCGCAACGGCATCGGGATGACTGACCATATAAGCCCGCGCGGCCTCCATGCGCTCAACGAGAGCTCTGCTCGGCGTGTCGCCGCGCACGGCGGCGCCGAGGACGATGATATAGTCATAATCAGCGTCCGAGTCGCCGGAGGCGGAACCGATGATAAAGGCTTCGACCACGACGAAATACGCAAGCCCCAGCGCAAGCAGAACACATATGACGCGCTTTTCCGTTTTGCCGATAATGCCGAAGAGCAAACAGACAAGCGCCGCAAAATACAGGGTATATGCAAGAAATTGCTGTCCGGTGAATACAAAATTCAGTACGAGCCCCACAAGTATGAGGACTGCGGCGATGATAAGGCGTTTCTTTTTCATTCGGAAAGCTCCTCCCATGACTCATATGCAGTCATGAGCTTATCATTGAGCAGCATCTTTTCGGCATCAATCTCCATGAGTTTTTGATAATCAGAGGAAAATTCCTCGCATTTTTGCTCCAAAGCCGCTATCTGCTCCTCGAGCTTTGCAATCTCTTTTTCGAGCCGTGCAAGCTGTTTATCCTTGCCGGGAGCGCCTTTTTTTCTCGGCTGCGGCTCCTTTTTGCGGGTCTCTGCCTTCGCGGCCTGGTTAAAGACTGCCTGCCGAGCCTGATAATCGCGAAATTCCCCATATGTACCGCGGTAGTCGGTTATTCTGCCGTTTTCAAGATACCAGATGCGCGTAGCGAATTTTTCAATGAAATATCTGTCGTGTGAGACGAAGAGAAGCGCCTCGGGATACTGCGAGATTGCGTCCTCCATCCATTCGCGGCTGGCAATGTCAAGGTGGTTCGTCGGCTCGTCGAGGATGAGGAAGTTTATATCGCTCCCCATGAGCATACACAGCCTCAGACGGCTTTTCTCGCCGCCTGACAGCGCTCCGACGCGGGTAAAGACATCCTCGCCGCGAAAGCCGAACGCAGCGAGCCTGTCCCGCGCCTCCTGCGGCTGACAGCGGCAGTCATAGAGCATGGTATTGATGAGATCGCGCTCTTCGTTTTCAAAACGAACGATCTGTGGAAGATAGGCGGGACGGACCGAGGGGCCGAGGCATAGATATCCCTCGTCGGGCGTCTCCTGCTGCATGATCAGCCTTACAAGCGTCGATTTTCCGACGCCGTTATCACCTATAAGCGCGATGCGCTCGCCGCCGGTGACGGTCAGCTCAAGGCCGGAGAAAAGCGTCTTTTCACCGTAGGACTTCGACAGCCCCTCGCAGACGAGCACCTCGTCTCCGTTAAACTCACGGGCTTTGAACTTCGCGGAGAGCTTTTTTTCCTCCCTCGGGCGCTCGGTCTGCTCCAGCTTTGCAATGCGCTTTTCCATGGAAAACGCACGTTTGTGGAGCTTGTCGTTGCCCATGAAGGCCCAGAGATGCATCTGCTCGGCAGCACGCGTGAGCTGCTCGAGCTTGGCTTGATCCTTTTCGTATTTGCGGAGCTTTTCCTCAAAGCGCTTTTGACGCTCGGTCACATAAAAGCTGTATCCGCCGCTGTAGAACTCAGCCTTGCCATCATTTATCTCGATGCAGCGCCGCGCGACCCTGTCGAGAAAAAAGCGGTCGTGGCTGATGGCGAGCACGGTGCCCTTGAAGTGCAAAAGGTATTCCTCTAGCCACTCGGTGGCGCGCAGATCAAGGTGGTTCGTGGGCTCATCCAGCAGCAGGATGTCGGTTTTTTCAAGTATGAGCCTTGCGAGGTTGACCCTGGTGCGCTCACCGCCGGAGAGAGAGTCAAAAAGCTGCTCCCGCATCCGCTGTGGGATATCCAGACCGTTTGCAACGCGGTTGCGGTCTACCTCCATCTCATAGCCGCCCATACGGCGGAAATCCTCGGAAAGGAGGTCGTATTCCGCCAGAAGCCGTTCCGACGAGTCATTCTCCATCTGCTTTGCAAGCTCCTCGAGCCTTGCGCTTATCGCGTAAAGCTCTCGGTGCGCGTCGCGCAGAACGTCTTCCGTTGTCCAATCAGGGGGATACACCGGTATCTGAGATATGAGCCCAATGCGCTTTCCGGAGGCTACGGACACCGAGCCTTCGTCATAGTCTATTTCGCCTACGAGGATACGGAACAGCGTGGTCTTGCCGCAGCCGTTATGGCCGAGAATGCCGACGCGCTCACCCTCGGCAATGTCGAAGCTGAGCCCGTCAAGTATATTTTTACCCAGTTCAAAGGACTTGACAAGTCCGTTGACGGATATATCTGTCATGTTTTTTCTCCTGAAAATTACTTGACCGCCGCCTGAAGCACGGTGTTTGCAACGGCGCCCGCGGCGCGCAGACCGCTGCCGCCGTTTTCGACCAGCACGGCGAATGCGTAGGGGTGCTGTTCGTCGTTTAAAAAGCCCACGAACCAGCCGTGGCTCGGCTTGTCGTCGCCGACCTCGGCAGTACCCGTCTTGGCGGAGATACTGAGGCCGGGGAAGGTGGAGGAGCCGTATTTGTAGACGACGTTGTAGTTCATCATGGACGCGACCTTCTGCGCCGTATCCGCGGAAACAAGCTCGGTTTTAGTATCCGATACGCCGAGCAGCGAGGGCTCGACCACGGTGCCGCCGTTTGCTATGGCGCTGACAAGCCGCATCATGGCGTAGGGCGAGACAAGGTCGTTGTACTGACCGATGCCGGACCAGGCCATTGAGGCGCTCATGGAGCTGTCCTTATCGTAATTGCCCGCGGCCGTGGTTATATCGTCCAGCTTGAGCTGCTGTGTGATGCCGAGATTCCCGGCGTATTCGGCGATTATATCGGGGCCGAGCTCAAGAGCTATCTGGCCGAATGCACAGTTGCAGGAATTGGCAAGAGCCTGCTCGATGGTCTGCTCGCCGTGGACGCCGGTGCAGTTTATATTGACGCCTTTAACATTAAGCGAGCCTGAGCAACTGAAGCTGCGATGGTAAACATCGTCGATGTTTTCAATGGCGGCGGTAAGCGTCACAAGCTTGAAAACGGAGCCGGGGACGAAGGTGGAGCTTATGCAGCGGTTTATATAAGCGCCGTCGGGCAGCGTCTCGGGCGGATTCATAGGGTCAATGGAAGGGGAGGATACCATGCAAAGGATCTCACCCGTCTTGTAGTTGCACATGATGACCGCGCCGCTGCGCCCGTTGAGTGCCTCATACGCCTTGAGGTTGAGGTCTGCGTCGACCGTAAGCTTCAGGGTAACGTCCTCGCGCTCCTCGATGCCCGTAATAAGACTGAAGCCCGAAAGCTGCTTCTGGAATGACTGCAGCGCGCCCGTGCCGACGTTCCCGACATAATCGCCCACGAGCTGATAGCAGGCGGTGCGGATATTCGCGTCCTCGGCGTAGTATTTTCCGCCGCCGCCCATCTTGGCAAGCACGGTTCCGTTCCGGTCCGTGAGGGTATATTCGCAGCCGGAGGTGGACGCATCGAAATACAGCGCCCATTCCTCGCCGTGCTGAATATAACGCACAACGTATACGACGAGGCCGACTATCATCATAAAAGCCATGAAAAGGGCAAAGGATGCTCTTAATGAAACCTTTTTCATGCTTCAGCCTCCTTTTTCCTGCGCGATTTGGCGTCAGGCGGCTTGACGACGAAGCTTGCGCCCTTGCGTGTGTCTCCTGCCTTTATGAAGGCCAGCAGCATCCAGCAGGCCAGCACGGAGGTACCGCCGCGGGAGACGAATGGGAAGGTGACGCCCGTGAAGGGTAGAATGTCAACAGAGCCGAAAACGTTCAGCGCGACCTGAACCATGAACATAGACGCTGTAGCGCAGGCTGCGATCGAATAGTAAGCGCTGCGCCCGTGGCCGGAGTTGCGAACGGCGAAGAAGGTCAGAGCCAGAATGGCGAGCACCGCGCAGATGGCGATGATGAGCCCAAGCTCCTCGCACATGACGCCGAAGACCGTGTCCGTATTGCCGGCGAAGGTGCCCTTGAGCCAGCCGTTGCCGGCGCCCTTGCCGAAAAGCCCGCCGGAGGCTCCGGCCGACATGGCGTGGGTCTGCTGGTATCCGGTGTCGTAAACGTCCTCCCAAACGTGCCCCCACGCGGCAAAGCGCTGAGCAACGTGGGTCTTGATGCGCAGCATGAGGAAGCCCGCCATGCCCGCGCCCGTAACGGCGAGGGCGACGGTAGCGATGGAGCCCGAGCGCATAAATGAGATGACGAGGAAGGTCACGAAGAATATGAGCGCGGTGCCGAAATCGCTGCTAAGTGCAAGGAATATGACGCACAGCGCGGAAAAGCTTATGAATGCGATAAGGTTTCTGGTGCTGAACAGTCTGTCGAGTGTAGCGGCGCCCACATAGATGAAGGCGACCTTGACAAATTCCGAAGGCTGGATGGAGATCCCGGCGATCTCGATCCAGTTTTTCGCGCCGTACTGACTTTCTGCCAGGACCAATACCGCGGCCAGAACGAGAAGGGATAATACCGCGAGCGGGAGCCTGAGCTTCTTTGTGCGGTCAAGATCCCTGAGCCACCAGCCCAGCACGAAAAACAGCACAACGCCTGCAAAAACTATTATCATCTGACGGATCATCTCCTCCGGAACGGAGGAGGCGATAATGGAAAGCCCGATCGAGGACAGGAAAAAGGCTATGGTCTCGACCTCAAAGCCCGTGCGCCTTATGCTGCGCATGGCAAAATAGCAGAACCATTCAAGGAGAATGAGCAGCACAAAGCCCAACCCTATGCCGGCTAAATACTCAGATTCGGCATTAACGCAGTTTTCGATAAGCAGCAGAGCTTGGAAAATGCTGAGAAACATCAGCGTAACGGCGGGATGCACCTTCTTCCAGCTCATGGTGCGGCGGGCCTCGATGGCGTCGCGCTGCTTTTCGCTTATATCGCGGAAGCGCACGCTGTTTCCGGCGAGGTTTAGGACATCCCCGTCCTTCACGACGGAGCCCGTGCTCTGAACCTTGTCGCCGTTGACCCAGACGCCGCCCTTGGAGAAGATATCAAATATGCGCCAGACACCCTTGGGGCTGCGGATAAGAACCGCGTGCACGCGGCTGACGGTATCATAGGGCAGGCATATGTCCGCCGAGCGGGAGCGGCCTATGAGATTTTCCCAGTGGTTTATCAGCGCAACGCCCTCGTCCTTGTGTATATAGCCCCAGATCTCCGTCTGTGATTTGCTGCTGAGCATGGAGCGCATACAGCGGATAAGCACGATCAGTGCAAAAAGGGGGAGGATATACGAAATAAGGCTGACAATGACGCCGGACAATCGGTTCACCTCTTTTTTTGAAGATAAATAATATTATAGCATTATACCATTATTTCTGCTCATTGACAAGCAAGGCGGATTAATTTACAATAGGTTCATGAATAATATGAATATGAAGATGAAAAAGTGGATAGCTATTTTCGCGGCCATATTCCTTGTGTGCATAGGCGCGTTTGCCCTTTTGCGGCATTTCGGTATGCAGGGAACGGTGGCCGTTATCCGCGTCGACGGCGAGGTTTACGAAAAAATCAACCTCGACACGGTAACTGTAGCATATGACATGGAAATACGGACCGAGTTCGGATATAATAAGATACACATAGAGCCGGGCAGCATAAGCGTGACTGACGCTGACTGCCGCGACCATATCTGCATACGTCAGGGGACGGTGGCTGAAGCCGGAGTTCCGATAGTGTGCCTGCCGCACCGCCTGACGATAGAGATCGAGGGGGGCTACATAGATGCCTAAGACGCGGAAGCTTACCCTCATGGCGATGCTCACGGCGCTGTCCCTCATCGTGTTCGTCATAGAAGCCCAGATACCGGCTCCCGTGCCGATCCCCGGCGTGAAGCTGGGCATTGCAAACATGATAACCCTTGTGGCAATGCTCGTTCTCGGCCGCAGAGAGGCCGGACTTATACTGCTGGTGAGGATAATACTGGGCAGCGTTTTCGCCGGCGGCGTGTCGGCCCTGCTGTTCAGCATCGCGGGAGGTGCGCTCGCATACGCCGTTATGTGCCTCACGTTGAAGAGCTTCCCGGAAAAAATGCTGTGGGCGGTCAGCATCCTCGGCGCCGCAGCGCACAACGCAGGTCAGCTCGCAGTGGCAATAGCGCTAACAAAGACCGCGGGGCTTTTAGTCTATACCCCGGTACTCATAGCCTCGGCCATAGTCACCGGCGCCTTCACCGGCCTCGGCGCCATGTATCTCACAAGAGCTGTAAAAAGGCTGGACAAACGGGCATAGAAGTATTATAATTAACGAAACCGACAATAGACGGAAATAATTTTTTAGGAGATACATCACAATGAGCGAATGTACACACGACTGCTCCACCTGCGGCGAAAACTGCAGCGAGCGCGACATGAGCGCAAAGCTTAATCCGGCTGCAAGCGTCAAAAAGGTTATCGCCGTCGTCAGCGGCAAGGGCGGCGTGGGCAAGAGCCTCGTGACGAGCCTTATGGCAAGCGAGATGCAGCGCCGCGGCTATCAGGCGGCGGTGCTTGACGCCGACGTGACCGGCCCGTCGATCCCCAAGGGCTTCGGCATAACCGAGCACGCCCACGGCACCGAGGAGCTTCTCATACCCTGCTATTCCAATAAGGGCACGCAGATAATGTCCATCAATCTTATCCTTGACAATGAGACCGACCCCGTCGTGTGGCGCGGCCCCGTTATCGCGGGCGTCGTGACGCAGTTCTGGAGCGACGTGCTTTGGGATAACGTTGATTTCATGTTCGTCGATATGCCTCCCGGTACAGGCGACGTTCCTCTCACCGTGTTCCAGTCCCTGCCCGTTGACGGTATAATCATCGTCACTTCTCCCCAGGAGCTGGTGTCCATGATAGTTGCAAAGGCCGTCAACATGGCAAAGCTCATGAACATCCCCGTGCTCGGAATCGTGGAGAATATGAGCTATTATAAGTGTCCCGACTGCGGCAAGGAGCATGAGATCTTCGGCGCGAGCAAGGTTAAGCAGGTCGCTGGGGAGTTCGGTATCGCCCACTATGCGCGTTTGCCCATCGACCCGGTCGTTGCGACGATGGTCGACGCGGGTGAAGTTGAAAGTATTAACGCCGATGCGCTCACTGAGCTGGCAGACTTTATAGAAAAAGGAGAATAATTATGGTAATTGCAGTAGCATACAAGGACAACGAGATATTTGAGCACTTCGGCCATGCCGAAATGTTTGCGATCTACAAGACGAATGAGGATCAGACCGAGCTCGTCTCCAAGGAGCTCGTCGAGGTTCAGGAGAGCGGACATCAGGCCGTCGCCGACCTGATGGACAGCTGCGGCGCAGACGTTGTTATCGTCGGCAATATCGGTCCCAGCGCAAGGCAGGCTCTTGCCGAGTACGGCATAGTTGCATTTGCCGGCTTCTGCGGCAACTCAGATGATGCCGCTGAGCTGATGATGCGCGGTCAGCTTCCTTTCCTGTCCGACGAGGGCGGCTGCGGAGGCGGCTGCAGCGGATGCCACGGACACGATGAAGGCGGCTGCTGCGGCGGTCATGACCATGACGAGGGCAGCTGCGGCTGCGGCTGCCACTGAGCCGTCGAATGAACATAAAAAACTCCGGACCGAAGTCCGGAGTTTTTTATATCACTTATATCACTTTACTATGACGTGCTGAGCTATCCATTCGGCCCAGGCTTTGTAGCCGTCTCCGTAAAAGTGGATGCCGTCGGGGGAGTACTCGCCGTTGAGCTTGCCGTTTTCGTCGTCAAAGTATTCGTTTGAATCAAGATAGAATATGGTCTCATCATCGGCAAATTCCTTGATATAGCCGTTAAAGGTGTCGATATTGGCGTTGTTGACGGTGCTTCCCTTAGCGTCCTGACCGGCCGTGACGTGCAGATTGGACATGATGTAAATGATGGCGTCCGGCTGATATTGACGTACGGTGTCAATTAGCTCCGAGTACCTGTTGGCGACGGTGGGGAGATCCCCGCCGATGTCGTTGATTCCAAGCATTATGTAAACCTTTCCGAACTGTGCGCTTTGCAGCAGGGTGGGCAGCGTGATGCTGCCGTAGCCGGAAACATCAGCGTTTGTGCAGCAGGAGCCGATAACGCTCAGGCCGACGGTGCAGAAGAATGTGGCGTCGTCAATGCCGCCGACCATCTGTATACCGACGGTGCGGGAGTCGCCGATGAGCAGGGCGTCCTTGAAGTAGCCCTCCGGAGCCGCGACGAACTCGGGAGGAGGCGTCGGCGTAGGAGTTGCGGGAACGGTGCTTTCCTGCGGTGCGGATCCATTGTCGGGATCAGATGCTGAAGGGGTGTCGTTGTTTCCCAAACGTATGCTTATTACGGCGATCAGTACAAGAACGAGTATTATGATTATCAGAAATGGGATTGTTTTATTTCGCATGATATTCTCCTATGCTTAAACTGCGGAAATGAGCTTGACCTTGAGCTGTACGGGATTGTGGTCGGCAAACTCAAAGCCGGCGTCGAGAGTCTCGACCGAGATAAGCTCAACATTGGGTGAGATGATAAAGCCGTCGATCACATAGTACTGAGTATTCTCAATATCCTCGGGATCATAGGGCTGGTTGAGGAGGCGGCAGCTCGGAGTCTCAAGGTCGTAGGCAAGCGACCAGCCCTCAGGCATGATGTCTTCGGTGATGATGCCTGGTTCCCAAAGCTCGGGGTGTTCGTTGGGGTATTTTTCAATACCGCCGGGGAAGACCTGATTGAAGTCGCCGCCGGCAATGACATAGTTGCCCTTTTCGTATTCTGACTGAATGAACTCGCGAAGCTGCTTCGTCTGTGCGATCTTGCCCTCGCCGTCGTCATAGGCCTCGAGATGGAGGTTGACGATCACGAGCTTACTGCTGCTGCCCTCGATGGGCAGATAGCTCACAAGCAGGCAGCGCTTGAGGTTTGCGGTGCTTACGGGCCAGTCAAATGGGCAGGGCAGGGATATGCGCTCGGACGAATCGATGTCATACATGGTGGTGGTCAGAAGACCGCTGTTAACTCTGCCTATGGGCGGCAGGGGGTAGGGCACAAAGGGGCAGGAGTAATTGAGCGCGTAGGTGCTGTTATAGATGCCAAGACAGTCGCTCTCATCCATGCTGTATGTACGGGCTGAGTTCTTATCAACTTCCTGAAGCATATAAATGCCCGCCTGATTGTCGCCGGTGTAAAGCTGCTTGTATATGCCGAGCAGAGACGCGGTGACGGTGTCCTGATCGGCGGAGGAAACATTCTCGCCGCCGTCCATAAAGAAATCGGAATCCTTTCCGAGGCCGGCGTAGCCTATATTCCAGCTTATAACGGTCAGTTCCTGATCGAGGAAGGGCGAAAACTCGCCTACCTGAGAGTTGCTTTCGACCTTGACGTCCGTAACATCGGCAGGCTTGAACTCACAGACCGAAAGCCAAAGAATAAGCCCGGCGGCCAGCAGAAGCACGGCGCCGAGAACAATAAGAACAATTTTGAAAACCTTTTTTACCATTTGAGCCTCACCTCACCCAAGTATATTAACACAGCAAAACTCTCTATTCAAGGTTTTTCGCCCGGATGTGTGATAATTGGCTGAAATGTGTTTTTTTTGGCTTGCGATAGAGCGGCATTTAGCGTATAATTCAAAAGAAATCACCATATATGGAGGCAGATATGAGCTACGACATTATAAAAAGCCGTGACCCCGAGCTTTACGGAGCGATGGAGGGGGAGCTGCAGCGTCAGCGCGATCACATTGAGCTTATTGCATCCGAAAACTTCACAAGCCGCGCCGTCATGGAGGCTATGGGAAGTCATCTGACAAACAAGTACGCTGAAGGCTATCCCGGCGCGAGGTATTACGGCGGATGTGAGTACGTCGACGTGGTCGAACAGCTTGCCATCGACAGGGCAAAGGCGCTTTTCGGAGCCGAGCACGCCAATGTCCAGCCTCATTCCGGCTCACAGGCGAATGTTGCGGTGTATCTTGCGCTTTTAAAGCCGGGCGATACCATCCTCGGCATGGACCTCAGCCATGGCGGCCACCTGACACACGGTTCAAAAGCGTCAATCTCCGGTAAATACTTCAATGCCTGCTTCTACGGAGTCGATCCCGAAACGGAGACCATCGACTATGAAAAAGCCATGCAGGCGGCCGGCGAATGCAAGCCGAAGCTTATCATTGCGGGCGCGAGCGCGTACCCGCGCTTCATCGACTTCAAGAAGATGCGTGAGATAGCCGATGAGGTCGGGGCGTACCTCATGGTCGATATGGCCCATATAGGCGGTCTTGTCGCCGCCGGCGTTCACCCCAGTCCCGTGCCGTATGCGGACGTCGTTACCAGCACTACACACAAGACCCTCCGCGGCCCCCGCGGCGCTATCATACTCTGCAAGGACGAGCTGAAAAAGAAGATAAACAGCGGCGTGTTCCCGGGAACTCAGGGCGGCCCGCTCATGCACATCATCGCGGGCAAGGCCGTATGCTTCAAGGAGGCCATGAGCGAGGAATTCAGGACCTATCAGAAGCAGGTAGTGAAAAACGCCGCAGTTCTGGCGGATACTCTGAGCAAGGGCGGCATACGCCTTGTATCCGGCGGTACGGACAACCACCTTATGCTTGCTGATACGATGACCCTCGGACGCACCGGCATGGAGGTCCAGGAGCTTCTGGACATGGCTCATATCACCGCAAACAAGAACGCGATACCCTTTGACACGCAGCCGGTCAAGCTCACCAGCGGAATGCGCTTCGGCACTCCCGCCGTTACCACCCGCGGCATGAAGGAAGCCGAAATGGCCGAGATCGGCGGCATGATCGTCCGCCTAATCAAAGAGGGCGAGAGCGCGATAAGCGAGGTCAAAGATCAGGTCGTTTCCCTTTGTGAGCGCTTCCCGCTGTACCCCGATATGTAACGACCGTTAATTGTATGTACAAGCTCTGTGATTAAGAACCTCAGATGATCAAAAACATCCGCTGCTTTGGTTTTTCCAAAGCAGCGGATGTTTTAATGATATTCTGTTACATTAAAGCTCCGCGATGACCTCGCATTCAACGAGAACATCCTTGGGCAGACGGGCGACCTCAACGCAGGAGCGCGCGGGATACGGCTCGGTGAAATACTGGGCGTATACGCCGTTTATGAGGCCGAAATCATCCATGTTCTTGATGAAAACGGTGGTTTTTACTACCTTGGATATATCGGAACCGGCGGCCTTGAGAAGCTCGGTGAGATTCTTGAACACCTGATGAGCCTGAGCCTCAGCGCCTTCGGGAACGGCGCCGGTCGCGGGGTCAATGCCGATCTGACCTGAGGTATATACCATACTTCCGACTATCTGAGCCTGCGAGTAGGGGCCTATAGCCGCGGGGGCCTTGGTGGTGGATACTGTTTTCATTATGCTTCCTCCTGTTTATGTGATATTTAAATTATAACCCTTATTTTTCAGCTCGGCAACCACATTCTCGCCGTGAGCCCTGCCGCCGACCTCACAGGCTATGTGGACATTCGTCTCGTTCGGATTGAGCCCGGCGCTGAGCCTGTCGTGCTCGACGGAAAGGATATTTGCACCGAGAGCCGCAACATCGTTGAGAAGCCTGCTCAGGCTGCCCGGCTTATCCAGCAGGGTGGCCGTGAACTTCAGCCTGCGGTGCCTTGACACGAGCCCCTGCTCAATAATGCACTGGATAAAGCTGACATCAATGTTGCCGCCGGAGAGCAGGCACACGACCTTTTTGCCCCTCACGTCGACCTTGCCCTTTAAAACGGCTGCGACGGGCGTAGCGCCGGAGGGCTCGACTATCTGCTTGCAGCGCTCCATGAGCATAAGTATAGCCTCGGATATCTCGATGTCGCTGACGGTTACAACGTCGTCGGCATAGCGGTTTATTAGCTCGACCGTAATATCCCCGGGGGACTTGACGGCGATACCGTCGGCTATCGTTGAGACCTCGTCGGTACTTATGTACCTTTTCTCGCGGAAGGAGCGGGCGATCGCGTCCGCGCCCTCGGCCTGAACTCCGATTACCCGGATGCGGGGGTTTATCTGCTTTATGCAGGCCGCGACACCGGCAAGCAATCCGCCTCCGCCTGCGGGGACGATGACGACGTCCGCGGTTGGCAGATCGCTGAGTATCTCGAGACCCAGCGTTCCCTGACCGGCTATGACCTCAAGGTCGTTGTACGGATGCAGGAAGGTAGCGCCCTCCTCCCTGCATATCTCGCAGGCCTTGGCGTAAGCGTCGTCGTAGCAGTCGCCGCTGAGCACGACCTTTGCGCCGTAGCCCTGGGTGGCCTGAACCTTGGCGATGGGCGCGGAGGCGGGCATTACGATGGTGGCGGGTATGCCGAAGTTTTTCGCTGCCAGAGCGACGCCCTGGGCGTGATTTCCCGCCGAGGAGGCGACGACACTTTTGACCTCGCCGCGCTCTGCGATAGCGGCGATCTTGTTGCCGGCGCCCCTTATCTTGAAGGAGCCGGTCTTCTGGCGATTTTCGCACTTGAGATAAATCTGTCCTCCGGTCATTTCAGAGAAGGTTGAGGACATATCAAGCTCTGTGTGATGCAAAACGGGTCTGAGCCGCTGCGCGGCAAGTTCGATGTCCTGAAGCTTAAGTTCCACGGTCATAACACCTCTTCAATGATTATATCTGAATTTTACTGCATCAAAATGGAATAATCAATAGATAAGAATAAAAAATGTCTTCAAGGGGACAACAAAAATGATTGTTGTGCGCCCCACAAAGACATTTTGCCGCTCCTGCCGCACAATGCGGCAGTCAGCCTATTGCAGTGATACCGTCGACGTAGTTTTTCATGTCGTCGCGGCTTTTGATACCCTTGCAGCCGTCGATGATCTTCTGCTGCTTTTCTTCATCAAGCGCCGAGAAATAGAAAAAAGCGTCGGCGTTCTGCATAAGCGCCATGCCCAGGCCCAGCGGTATATCGCTGCCGTTTTTCGCGTTCATATTATCACCTCAAAGCTATTCTTGGCAGCATATAAAGAAAATATGCGACGCCGCAGGCATCGCATATTTTCTTTATGAGATTAATAAACGTAGGGCAGGGAGATGAAATAGCTCGTATCGGGCTGACCGTCGATAGTCCAGCCGCTGCCGTCGTTTGCAATGGCTATGGAGCCGGTGAAGCCGCCGTCGGTGACAAAATTAATGACTGAGCTGCCGTCGGTCGAGGTGAAGCGGAGGTTGGTGCCGGACCTCAGGATACTTCCGTTTGTAAGAGTGAGCTCCTTCGAGGTCGTGACAAAAACGCCATCATTATCGAAAGTGATCTCTCCGTCCTCTCTCGTGAAGGTGCCGCCGCTGAGCGTGTAAGTGTTTTTGACCTTGTAAGTGCCGAGAATGTTCATATCCGTATCAAGAATGAGCTTACCCTCTGAGAATTCCTTTATGCTGCCCTCGGCGAAGCTGTCGCTTCCGAACAAGACCGAACTCAGGGGCTCGACGGCGGATGAGTCAAAAAACAGCGCACAGGTGACCGCCGTTCCGTCAGCGGATCCGCCGTCAACGTATATCTCCATGCTGCCGTCGCCGTCAAGGTCGTAAAGACGGACGCTGGTCACGGAACTCAAAGAGCTTACAGCGGTTGCGGCCTCGTAGGTTTTGCCGCCGGATTCCACGGAAACAACGAGATTGCCCTCGCTGTCGGCAGAGCCGCTTATGTCTATGGTTTCGTCGGTCCCGTCGCCGTCAAGGTCGGCGGTGTAAGGGAACCTGCCGGTGATGATCTTGCCGTTTTTGGCGTTGGGGTCTATGACCTTCAGGCCGCCGTTTTCGTCCAGAGCCAGAAGGCGCGTTTCAACGGTACCGTCGCCGAGGGTGAAGCTGACGACCATGCCCGGATCCGTGCCGGAAAGCTCGGTGTTAACGGCGAGCGCGGCTCCGTCGGTCATATCGCTGCAGAAAACTATCTCACGCACGGGAGTGTAGGTCGCGCTTTCGGCGTAGTATTTTATGGTGTATACGCTGACGTCGTATACGCTGCCCTCGGCCGAGATGATTATGGACTTTATATCCTTGCTTGCCTCGCTTCCGAGGAGCGTGAAGGCACTGCCGTCAGCGTCTGCGGCGAACACTGCGTTCACGCCGCCCTCGTTGCCCTCGCGCTCTGCGGGGATAAAGCGCTCGTCAACGAGATTTTCTATGACGTCGAAGTCAACGAGAAACTCATAGAAGCCCTTTTCAACATCCGCTATCTCTCCGGGATTGGCGATTATAACGATGCCCTCGCCCGTAAGGTACCAGTGGCCGTCGGAAATAAGCGACCTCAGAATGTCGGTATAGCCCTCGAGGAAGAAGGTATTCTTGTATTCCTCGTCCTCGTTGAAGGAGGTAAGGATATCCTCAGCGACGGCGTTTACGAGCTTCTCGGTATCCTCACCGAGATCTGCAAGCTTGAGCTCTTCGCCTGTCTGCGGGTCATAATTGTGCCCGGTTATGGCAAGGGTCCTCGTCGTGCCGAGGGATACCCTGTCGACCATGCGGAAGGAGACGATCGAACTGTCCGCCCGGGCGACTCTGACCGTGCGGTCCATGGAGAAGTCAGTGAGCCCCTCGGCGGTGCCGTCGCCGACATTGGCGGCGTAAGCGTCCTTGTTTGCCGAAAGCTGATCGCCGGTGAAGATGTCGTTAAGCTCTTTGATGCCGGAATTGAGCTTGTCTGCGGCTTCGGCGCGGGTGGGCATGGTCACGTGGGGGACCATGTATGTAACGCCGTCACCGGAGCTCTCGCTTTCCATCTCAATAACGATGTCGCCGCTGCTTCCGACATTGGCGTTAATTATCTTGTGGTCTGCAGTGACGGTGATATCGACGCGGGCGCGATTGGAGAAGTCATCCGTGAACGACCTGACGGCGAGAATGTTGAGATCAGCGTCATAAACGCAGATGCTGTAATCTATCTCGGCAGGCTCGGTGCTCTCGGCCTTGTCACCGGCAAAGTCAAAGTGTATTACCTCCCCTACGCTGATGGCGGAGCCGTCGGCATGAGTGCAGTTTTCGGAGCCGTCCTCGGTGCCGTATGATACCGTGTATACGTCATCGGCCTCCATTGTGACATAAACACCGCATTCGCGCTCGCTGCTTTTGTCATCCTTTTTGCCGCAGGCGCAAAGCGTCAGAATAAGAATAAACGCCATTATCATGGCTGCATATCTGCGCATAAAAACCTCTCCTTACGGATTTAGTAAAAGTGATTATATCACAGTGAGTACATTAAATCCAGTATTCCTCAAAAAACTTAATAAAACTGAAACATTTTTGCACATAATACAAAAAATTCCCCCGCTTCCGGCAGAAAGCCTGCGAAGCGGGGAAAACTATCGAAGCATTACAGGCTGAACGCCTGTGCTTTATCAGTGCTTGTGGTCGGGATAATGGACGTGCAGCAGCTCGTGAGCGCGTCCGCGAAGCAGCTTGTAAACGCTGTCAAGTGCCGGATTCTGCTCGGAGGAACGCAGAGCGCAGTCCTCGTCGGCAATGAAGATGCCATCGTTTCGCACGGCCTTTTCGCTCTGGCAGGCGGGGGGCTGACCGCCGCCGCCGATACAGCCGTTGGGGCAGGCCATGACCTCCACAAAGTGGAAGAACTCCTCGCCGCTCTCGATCTTCTCGATGAGCTTATCGGCGTTGCCGAGACCGTTTGCCACGGCGATCTTCAGAGTGAGATCTCCTGCGGTGACCTCAAAGGCCTTGATGCCGTCAAGACCGCGGACGCCGCACTCGGCAACGCTTGCTATGGCCTCGGTCGTGACCGCGCCGAGAACGTGACGGATGACCGCCTCCGTAACGCCGCCCGTTACGCCGAAGATAACGCCAGCGCCGGTGTACGGGGCGAATGGAGCGTCGGGCTTGGAATCAGGGAGGTTTTTAAAGTCGATACCTGCCTCTGTTATCATCATCGCAAGCTCCTGCGAGGTGAGCACAAGGTCTATGAGCCTTTCGCCGTCCTTGACGAGCTCCGGACGCGCCGCCTCCGCCTTCTTGGCGGTGCAGGGCATGATTGCCACGGAATAGACCTCCTCATCGGTGAACTCCTGACGAATAAGCGCGCCGAACATCTCCATGGGGGAGCCGCAGGTGGAGACCTGAGGCATGAGGTGGGGGTGCTTATTCTCAACGTGCTTAATCCAGCCGGGGCAGCAGGAGGTGAACATGGGCAGCTTTGCTCCGGTCTTGAGCTTTTCCATGAACTCGGCCGATTCCTCCATGATGGTGAGGTCGGCGGTCAGGGAGGTGTCGAACACATAGTCAGCGCCGAGCATCTTGAGTGCGGTGACGATCTTGCCCATGACCGGAACGTTTCCGGGGATGCCGAACTCCTGACCTATGCCGACGCGGACCGCGGGAGCGACCTGAACTGCGACCTTCTTGGAGGAGTCGAAAATGGCCTTCCACATTTCGCCGACCTGGTTTTTGACTACTATGGCGCCGGTGGGACATACCGAGGCGCACTGGCCGCAGCCCACGCACTTGGTATCGGCGAGCTTGTTGTCAAAGCCGCAGGAGACATAGGTCTCAATGCCGCGGTTAGCAAAATCTATCGCATGGATGTTCTGTATCTCGGAGCACATCCTGATGCACTTGCCGCAGAGAATGCACTTGGAGGGATCGCGGACGATTGCGGGAGAGGAGTCGTCAATGGGCAGCTTGCAGTAATCGTTTGCGAAGCGGACATTGGTGACATTGTAGCGCTTTGCGTATTCCTGAAGCTTGCACTTACCTGACTTTTCGCAGGTGGTGCACTCGGCTCTGTGTCCGGCCAGCAGCAGCTCGAGTATCATCTGCCGGTGCTTTCTGAGCTTTGCTGTATTTGTGCGGACTACCATGCCGTCCTTGGGAATAACGGTGCAGGCGGCCTCGATGCCTCCGCGCTCATTTTCAATAACGCACAGGCGGCAGCCTCCGTAAATGGACAGACTTTCACAGTAGCAGAGATTGGGGATGTCGATATGATTCTGCTGTGCAACTTCAAGTACGTTGCGCGCATTTTCAAATTCACAGCTTAAGCCGTCTATGATCATATGCTTCATATCATCAAACCTCCTTTATCGCGTGCTTCGGGCAGCCGAGCTTACACTCACGGCACTTTATGCACTTCTCGGGGTCAATAGTGTGCGGCTTTCTCAGCTCGCCGGAGATAGCGCCGGTGGGACAGTTCCTCGCGCACTTCGTGCAGCCGATGCACTTGAGCGGGTCGATCCACATTGTGCACAGCGAGCGGCAGACGCCGGCGGGACACTTCTTATCGCGCACGTGAGCGACGTATTCATCCTTGAAGTACTTAAGGGTGCTGAGCACGGGGTTCGTGGCAGTCTTGCCGAGGCCGCAGAGGGAGCAGCTTTTTACAACGGATGAAAGCTCCTGCAGCATATCGAGGTCTTCCATCTCGCCTGTGCCGTGCGTGATGCGCTCCAGAATGGCCTGAATCCTGGGGATGCCCTCACGGCAGGTGTTGCATTTGCCGCAGGATTCCTTTTTCGTGAAGTTCATAAAGAAGCGGGCTATCTCGACCATACAGGTGTCGTCGCCCATGACGATCATGCCGCCCGAGCCGATTATTGCGCCTATCTTCTTGGTCGAGTCAAAATCAAGGGGCAGGTCCAGATGCTCCTCAGTAAGACAGCCGCCTGAGGGACCGCCTATCTGAACGGCCTTGAAGGTGCCGGTCCTCACTCCTCCGCCGATGTTGAACACTATCTCGCGCAGGGTAGTTCCCATGGGGACCTCGATGAGGCCGGTGTTCTTGATGTTGCCGGCAAGGGAGAACGCCTTGGTACCGCTGTTGTTTTCCGTACCGATGCTCTTATACCATGCCGCTCCCCTGTTTATGATAACGGGGACGTTTGCGAAAGTCTCAACGTTGTTGAGGGAGGTGGGGGCGTTGAACAGACCGTGATCGACGCTTCTGGGCGGTTTTGTTCTGGGCATACCGCGCTGACCCTCGATTGAGGCGGTCAGAGCCGAGCCCTCGCCGCAGACGAATGCGCCCGCGCCCTTGCTTATTCTGATGTGAAAGCTCTTTCCGGTGCCGAAGATATCGTCGCCGACTATGCCGTACTTTTCGGCGGCCTCAATGGCCTTGCTAAGACGCTTTACGGCGTTGGGGTATTCTGCGCGGACGTATATGTAAGCCTCGGTCGCGCCGCAGGCGATACCTGCGATTATCATGCCCTCGAGCATCTTGTGGGGATCGCCCTCCATGATGGAGCAGTCCATGAAAGCGCCGGGGTCACCCTCGTCGCCATTGCAGACGATGTATTTGACGGGCGCGTCCTTGTGAGCGGCTACCTGAGACCATTTCTTGCCGGTCGGGAAGCCCGCACCGCCGCGGCCGCGCAGACCCGAGTCGGAGACCTCGGCGATGACCTCGTCGGGAGTCATGTCGAACAGGGCCTTTTCAAGCGCGGAATATCCGCCGACGGCGATATACTCCTCTATGCTCTCGGCGGCGATGTGGCCGCAGTTGGCGAGAGCCACGCGGGTCTGGTTCTTGTAGAAAGGTATATCCTCTTGGCGGCTGTAGGCGCGGCCGTTGTCGTGATATACGAGTCTGTCTATGACTTCGCCCTGTAGTATGGTGCGTTCGATTATCTCATCGCAGTCCTCAGGCTGTACCTTCATATAAAGGATACCTGCCGGCTCAATGCGGATAAGCGGAGCAAGGGAGCACAGACCGTGGCAGCCGCAGGTCTTGAGGCCTACGGGCTCGGGATGGTCGACATGCTCTTCGATGGAAAGCTGCACGGGAAGGCTGCGGGAAACGAGGGCGTTGTTGAGACAATCGAAGATCTTCTTTGAGCCGGCGGCAAGACAGCCAGAGCCGCCGCAAACGAGGATCTTATACTTCTGCTTGTCGAGCGCCGCTTTGCATTCGCTGCGGAAAGCCTGCAGCGCTTCGCGGGAATTCAGTTTCATACTCCTTCAGCCTCCCTTAACTCCGCGATAAGTTTGTACATTTTTTCGGGGGTCATGGCCGGATGCACCACGTCGTTAACGGTGCACACAGGCGCAAGACCGCAGGCGCCGAGACATGAGACGCGCTCAATGGTGAAAAGGCCGTCCTCGGACATATGATCCTCGGGCTTCATACCGGTCGCGGTGTAAAGCGCCTCCTGCACATCGTCGGATTTGCGGACGTGGCACGCTGTGCCGTTGCAGACCTTTATGATGTACTTGCCCTTCTCGTTCATGGAAAAATTCTCGTAGAAGGTCGCGACACCGTAAAGCTCCGCCTCGCTCATGCCGAGCTTTTCGGCGATATAAGAAAGAGCATCCTTGGGCAGGAACTTGTATTCATTCTGAACATCCTGCATTATGGCGATAGCCTTTGTCTTGCTGTGCCCGTGTTTATCAAGCACAGAGTCAATAAAAGTTAGATCCACCTTGACCAAATATTATCATCCTTTCTCAATGAGATTACACTTTAACGCATTGCTGTTTTGCTGATTTTGATTATAGATACAAAATTTGCGGGTGTAAAGAATAGTTTAAATTTTGTTAAATTCACGATTTCTTAAATATGTGAAAACCTATGAGCGTCCGCGTGGGAAAATGCAGGGAAAAATGCATGATACTGAGTGCTTTTCAAGCCCGCAATTAGTTGTAATTGCTAATAAAACGCGCATTTTTTCGTCAGGTTCACCAAAACAAAATGTGCTTGATAAATGACAAACTAAGCGGCCGGATGATAGTTTGTTTTTTGGCAAAATAAATTGGCTTGACTTTACGCGGGACTTATGTATAATGAGAATCATTAAGTGTCTTATATGAGACAAAATTGGGGAGCTGGCATGAAACTCAATGAGAAAGAACTGAATACTGTCAAGGGCACGCACCTGTTCAGAGGTGCCCCGGAGACGGTGCTGCGCAAAGTGCTCGCAGCCACGGACTGCGAGGTGAGAGACTTTGAAAAGGGAGAGACGGTGTACAGCGGAAAAAGCTTCAGCCGCAGTCTCGGCGTGCTGCTTAACGGCAGTCTGAGAGTGACAAAGGACAATGCCGACGGGCACGCCATGATAATGAGCACTCTCGTTTCGGGCTCGCTTTTCGGCGCGGCGGCGCTGTTTAACGACGAGGAGCAGTACGCCACTAATATCACGGCCCTTGAGGCAAGCAGGATCGTGTTTTTCTCCCAGCGGCTCGTTGAGCGTATGATCCGCCGTGAACCGCAGATCGCGGAGAATTATATAAAATACCTGTCCGAGCGCATCCTGTTCCTGAATAAAAAGATGTACCTTCTGACCGCCGGCACCGCCGAGCAGCGTCTCGCAGGCTTCCTTCTGGATAATCTGCCAATCGGTCATGCTGCGGAGCTTCCGCTGCAGATGAACAGGCTTGCCTCCGCTCTGAACATTTCCCGCGCCTCGCTGTACAGGGCGATGGACGCGCTGTGCGGCTGCGGCGCCGTGGTCAGGACGGGAAAGAAAATATGTATAAAAGATGCCGAAAGGCTCAATAAATGTATGAGGTGATAAAAATGAAAAAGTATCTGTCGATCATTCTGGCGCTGCTGATGCTGGTGAGCATGGCAGCCGGCTGCACCCAGCAGGAGGAACCGGAAGTCAAGGAGGAGGCGCAGACAATACGCGTCGGCGCAATGACGGGCCCCACCTCCATGGGTATGGTAAAGCTCATGGATGAAAGCGACAAGGGCGAGAGTGAGAACACATATGAGTTCACGCTCCAGAGCGAGGCCACTGCCTTCGTATCCGCTCTTGCAAAAGGCGAGATAGACATCGCTGCCGTTCCTGCAAATCTCGCTTCGGTCATCTATAACAACACCGACGGCGCGGTGAAGCTCCTTGCGATAAACACCCTTGGCGTGCTGTATATCGTCGAACGCGGAGACAGTGTCAGCAGCCTTGCAGACCTCGCGGGTAAGACCGTCTACGCGACCGGAGAGGGCGCGGCGCCCGAGTTCGGACTCAAGTATCTGCTGAAGGAGAACGGGCTTGAGGGCGACAACGCCCCGACGATACAGTGGTGCGCGGATACCACCGAGGCTCTGTCCTACATCGCCTCGGATGAAAGCGCCATTGCCATGCTGCCCCAGCCCTTCGTGACCGCCGCTCAGGCGAAGGTGGAGGGTCTGCGTGTGGCTGTCGACCTGAACGCGGAATGGGAGAAGCTCGATAACGGATCGTCCATGGTAACGGGCGTCGTGCTCGTCAGAAGCGAGTTTGCGGAAAACTACCCGCAGCAGCTTGCAAAGTTCATGGAGGAGTATGAGGCTTCGGTGAATTTTGTTCTGGAGAATACGGAGGAAGCGGCAAAGCTCATAGGCGGCTATGAGATAGTCAAGGCTCCCATCGCCCAGAAGGCTCTGCCTTACTGCAATATAACCTTCATCACCGGCGACGAGATGAAGACCGCCATGGAGGGATACCTCGGCGTGCTGTACGGCATGAATCCGGCGTCGGTCGGCGGAGCGATGCCCGGTGCAGATTTCTATTATAATGCAAAAAAATAAGGGCAAATTCGGCAAAGCCTTTGCCGTAGCTTTTGCTCTGGGACTGTGGCAGATCGCGGCCGTGACGGTGGATCTGCCCATACTCCTCGTGTCGCCGGTCGAGGTGCTCAAACGGCTCACGACCATCTGGCAGACGGAAAACTTCGCAGGCTCGATATGGTTCAGCTTTTACCACATTGCCGGAGGCTTTCTGCTTGCTCTGCTGCTTGGAGTGCTGCTGGCGGCTCTGTCCGCACGCTTTCCGTGGATAGAGACTATGCTGTGGCCGTTCATGATAACCGTAAAGACCGTGCCGGTCGCGTCATTTGTGGTCATCTGCCTTATCTGGCTATCGGCGCAGAACCTGTCGGTGTTCATTTCGTTTCTCATAGTGCTGCCGGTGGTGTACGGAAATATGCTCGAGGGCATAAAGAGCGAGGATAAGGCCATGCTTGAGGTGGGCAAGGTGTTCAGAATGCCGTTTTTGCGCAGTGCGCTGTATATCCACCTGCCTCAGCTAAAGCCCTTTATCATATCCGCCTGCTCGACCGCGCTCGGCATGGCGTGGAAGGCTGGCGTGGCGGCCGAGATAATCGGCACTCCGGACGGCTCCATTGGCAAGCAGCTTTACTATGCCAAGATCTATCTGGATACCGACGATCTTCTGTGCTGGACGCTCATAATCGTCATAATAAGCGTTGCGTTTGAAAAGCTGTTCATGCGAGGGCTGAGGGGCTTTTACCGCAGATTGGAGCGGGGCTGATGGAACTAAAAAACATATGCAAGTCCTTTGACGGCAGGCAGGTCCTGAGCGATATCAGCCTTGTCGTCCCCAAGGGCAGCCGCGTTTTGATAAGCGGCGTTTCAGGCAGGGGAAAGACCACGCTGCTGAGAATAATGATGGGGCTGGAAAAGCCAGACAGCGGCGAGATCACAGGTGCTTTTTCAAAGCAGGCGGCGGTGTTTCAGGAGGATAGGCTCCAGGCTGAGTTCACTCCCGTCACCTGCGTGAAAATGACCTCCGGCGCGCACGTGACGAAGCAGGAGATCCGGGCCCAGCTTGCTGAAGTCGGCCTTGAAGGCCATTTGGATAAGCCTGCGGGCAAGCTCTCCGGCGGTATGCGCCGACGTGTTGCCATCGTGAGAGCGGTCATGAGCGATGCCGACATTATTTACTTCGACGAGCCCTTCACCGGTCTTGACGGCGAAACAAAGCTCAGAGTTATAGACTATATAAACAGGCATACGAGCGGCAGGACGCTTGTGTTTGTCAGCCACGCCGCAGAGGATGCCGCGCTGCTGAATGCAAAAGAGCTCCGTATCTGAATCATCAGATACGGAGCTCTTTATACTATACTGTTTATGCTGTCGGGGAAACTCGCAAAAAAGCCGTGATGCTGCTCTTGTGCGGCATTCTACCTTGCGATAAATATATTGTCTTCGCCGATATCGGCAAGCGTAGGAGTACCGCACATATTCATGGTGTCGCGAAGCTGCTTGACTATCCTGTCCATATAGACCTTGAAGCCCTCTTCGCCGGCGGCGTATATAAAGGGAACGACTGCGCGCCCTATCAGAACAGCGTCAGCGCCCAGCGCAATGGCCTTGAACACATCAACGCCGCTCCTGATGCCGCCGTCAACGAAGATCTTAATCTTACCCTTGACGGCCTTGGCGATACCGGGCAGGACCTCAGCGGTGGAGGGGACGTTGCCCTGAACTCTGCCACCGTGGTTGGAAACGACAATGGCGTCTGCGCCGGCCTCAACGGCCTTTAAAGCGCCCTTGGGGGTCATTATGCCCTTTATAATAAACGGCATTTTTGCGTGGTCTATTATCTCGCGCATCTCCTCCACGGACTTGGAGCCTGCGTTGGGATTGAGCGCCTTGAGGAAGGGCAGGCCCGCGCCGTCAACGTCCATGGCAACTGCGAAAATGTTGTGGTCGTTCACAAAGTCGAGCTTTTCTAAAACAAGCTCCTTGTTCCAGGGCTTAATCGTGGGTATGCCCATACCTCCGGCAGCGGCCATGACTTCGGTCGCGTCTTGAATTATCCCGGGCAGCTCGCCGTCGCCGGTCATTGCGCATATTCCGTAGTTTGCCGCGGCGTTTATCAGTATGCGGTTGTATGTAAGGTCAGTGTGCTTGCTGCCGTAGTGAAGAGGAAGAGCGCCAAGCGGAGCGATGAATACGGGTGCGGAGAACTTTTTGCCGAACAGCTCGAACGAGGTGTCAACGTTCGCGTTGGGACAAAGAGTATCCATATTGACGAATATCTCCTGCCACTTGTCGTAATTGCGCGCCGCGGTGTTGCCGGGAATCTTGCTGCCGGGGCCGGGTATGGTGTTGCCGCACGCTCTGCCGTTGCAGACGGGGCACGCCTTGCAGTAAGGTCCGACCTGACCTTTTGCCAAAGCCAAGATTTCATTGTAATCCATTTTTGTTCCTCCAGTGTATCTTAAATGCATTTATAATATCGGGCGGAGCTCCGCCTGCAAGATCATAGCTTAAATATAGAATAAATTTATACGCCTGTCAAATCAAAGGCGGGAATCATGTCGCCGGTGCCGGACTCCGGCTCCTGCCAGAAGCCGTATTCAATGCCGCGGGCGCACATATAGCCTATGAGCCTGTCGTTAAGCTCGGGCGCAACGGTTTTTTGCAGCTCCGGAAAGCTCTCAGTGCCGGGCATGGGGGTAAACTGCGACATAAGGGAAAACAGAACCATATCACCCGGGAAATTATCCGAGACGAAATCGATGACCTCGCGGCTGTTGGGCTCGTTTTCCGGCAGAATGAGGTGGCGGATCAAAACGCCGCTTATGAGCATATCGTTTTCATCGAGCACAAAGCTGCCCGTCTGGCGGAACATCTCAAGGATCGCCGCCCTGGCGACCTCGGGATAGTCAGACGCGGCGGAATAGCGGCGCGCAGCCTCAGGTGAGCCGTACTTGAGATCGGGCATATATATCTGAACGAGCCCCTCAAGCCTGCGGAGCGCCTCAACACTGTCATAGCCCGAGCTGTTCCACGCAACCGGTATGGTAAGCTTTGCCTCACGCAGAGCCTCGGCAACCGGCTCGACATAGTGCGAGGCCGTAACAAGGTTTATGTTGTGCACTCCCATGTCCTGAAGCTCAAGGAAAATATCCCGCAGCCGCGAGACAGTGACGGTCTTGCCGGTACCTCCGCGGCTTATCTGAGCGTTCTGGCAGAACACGCAGCGCAGATTGCAGCCGGAGAAAAATACCGTGCCGCTCCCGCGCACGCCGCTTATGCACGGCTCCTCGCCGAAATGTGGAGCGGCCCTTGCGATCCTTGGCAGGGCGGGGGAGCCGCATACTCCGCCCGGAGTAAAATCGCCTCTTTCAGCGCCGCAGCGCCGGGGACAGCTATTGCAGACCATAATTATCCTCTTAACAAATGTGCATATTGCCGGTTTGAGCGCCGAAACGGCGCCGATTTTCAGGTGAAATTGTCAAAATTGCAACAAAACGCGAAAAACGCAAAAAAGTTCATCTTTTTTGGGCAAAATGTGCTAATATATAACCGTAACTCAGATATTTGATAACGAATCGGGATAAGATAATGCTGAACATCGTACTGCTTGAGCCGGAGATTCCGCACAATACCGGGGCTATTGCCCGCACCTGCGCGGCCTGCGGCGCAAGGTTGCACCTCATAAAGCCGCTGGGCTTTGATATATCCGACAAAATGGTAAAGCGCTGCGGCCTTGACTACTGGTGGCTCGTGGATATAAACGTATACGAAAACCTTGAGGAGTACCTCGAAAAAAACGGCGATGAAAACCTCTGGCTCGCTACCACCAAAGCGCCGAGAGCCTATACCGAGGCGGACTTTTCAACGGAAAACGTCAGCATAATGCTCGGCAAGGAGACGGCGGGGCTGCCCGAAGAACTCCGGGAAAAGTACAGGGAGCGCTGTATAAGGATACCCATGATAAATGAGGCGCGAAGCCTCAACCTCTCAAACTCCGCCGCGATACTGGCCTACGAAGCGTTGCGGCAGCAGGGATTTCCCGGACTTATGGGAACAGGCTCCATGGCGGAATAATAACAGTTATCACATAATTTTTCAATATGAAGCCGAAATTTTTTCGGCGGAAGGGAGAACTACTATGAATTACAGTAAGAAAAGCGTACTCGATGCAGATGTACAGGGCAGGAAGGTTCTGCTCCGCTGCGACTTTAACGTGCCTCAGGACAAGGAAACCGGCGAGATCACAAGCGATAAGCGTATCGTTGCCGCGCTCCCCACTATAAAATATCTGCTGGATAAGGGAGCGGCCGTCATCGCCTGCTCACATTTGGGCAAGCCCAAGGGCGAGTGGAAGGAAAAGCTGACGCTGGCCCCCGTGGCAAAGCGCCTTTCCGAGCTCCTCGGTCAGGAGGTCATCTTCGCAAAGGACATCATAGGCGAGGACGCGCAGGCAAAGGCCGCGGCTCTGCAGCCCGGACAGATCATGCTCCTTGAAAACCTCCGCTTCGATATCCGCGAGGAGAAAAACGGAGCCGACTTCGCAAAGGCCCTGAGCGAGCTGGCCGAGCTTTATGTTTCCGACGCTTTCGGCACAGTCCACCGCGCCCACGCCTCCACCGCGGGCGTCGCGGCATACCTGCCCGCATACGCAGGACTGCTGGTCGAAAAGGAACTGTCAGTCATGGGCAAGGCTCTGGATGATCCCGCGCGTCCTTTCGTGGCTGTCCTCGGCGGCGCAAAGGTTTCCGATAAGATCGGCGTTATCAATAACCTGCTTGAAAAGGCCGACACCGTGATCATCGGCGGCGGAATGGCCTATACCTTTATAAAAGCCATGGGTCACGGGATCGGCACCTCTCTGCTTGAGGCAGATAAGCTCGACTATGCACGCGAGATGATAGAAAAGGCCAAAGCCAAGGGCGTGAGCCTCCTGCTTCCCGTCGATACCGCCGTCGGCAGCGAGTTCAAGGCCGACTGCGAGAAGAAGATCGTCGATTCGGATAAGATCCCCGAGGGCTGGATGGGTCTCGATATCGGACCCAGAACCGTGGAGCTGTTCTCCGAAGCCATTAAAAACGCAAAGACCGTCGTCTGGAACGGCCCCATGGGCGTGTTCGAGTTTGAAGCGTTTGCGGGCGGCACCAGGGCTATAGCAAAGGCTCTGGCCGAGTCCGGCGCGGTGACCATCGTCGGCGGCGGCGACAGTGCCGCGGCGGTCGAGCAGCTCGGCTTTGCCGATAAGATGACCCACATCTCCACCGGAGGCGGCGCGTCTCTTGAATTCCTCGAGGGTCTCGAGCTTCCCGGAGTGGCATGCCTGTTGGATAAATAAGGAGACTGAAATATGAATACCAAATACAGAAAGACAATAATCGCCGGCAACTGGAAGATGAATATGCTGGTAAGCGATATCAAGCCCTTTATCGAAGAGCTCAAGGGCTTCCTCCCCAAGACCAAGACCTGCGAGACAGTTCTCTGCGTTCCCGCCGTAAACATCCCCGCAATGCTCAGAGCGGGCAAGGAGGCCAAGGTCGCCTGCGGTGCGCAGGATGTGTCCAAATACGACAAGGGCGCGTACACGGGCGAGATCTCCGCTGCCCAGCTTGCCGACGCCGGAGTCAAATACTGCATCGTCGGCCATTCCGAGCGGCGCGAATATCACGGCGAGAGCGATATGCTCGTAAACGCAAAGGCCCTCGCCCTGCTCGGCCAGGGAATCTGCCCCATAATCTGTGTGGGCGAGAGTCTCGAGCAGCGCGAGATGGGACTCACGATGGCGCATATAAACTATCAGGTGCGTGCGGCGCTCAGCGGAGTTGACACTGCAATGCTCCGCCGCTGTGTCATCGCCTACGAGCCCATTTGGGCCATAGGCACCGGCAAGACCGCCACAGCCGAGCAGGCTGAGGAGGTCTGCCGTGAGATCCGTATCATAATCCGCGATATGTACGGGGCTCGTGCGGCAAGGGGAGTAAGCATCCTTTACGGCGGCAGCATGAACGCCAAGAACGCCAAGGAACTGCTTGCCCAGCCCGACGTCGACGGCGGACTTATCGGCGGCGCGTCCCTGAAGCCCCAGGATTTTGCGACGATCATTGCCGCAACGGGTGCAGACGATGAGTAAGACCGTTCTTGTTATCATGGATGGCTTCGGCATTGCCCCCGCGTCCGCCGGCAACGCCATAAGCCGGGCCAATACCCCGAACCTTGACAGGATATTTGCCGAAAACGCCTATACCGAGCTTTCCGCATCGGGTATGGACGTCGGTCTGCCTGAGGGACAGATGGGAAACAGTGAGGTAGGGCACACGAATATCGGCGCGGGCCGCGTTGTGTTTCAGGATCTGCCGCGCATCACCAAGGCGATATCCGACGGCGACTTCTTCAAAAATCCAGCCTATGTCAAAGCAATGGACGACGCCAAGGCGAATAATAAGGCGCTGCACATCATGGGACTTTTGTCCGACGGCGGAGTCCACAGCCATATTAAGCATATCTTTGCAATACTCGATATGGCAAAGCAGCGCGGGCTCGGGCGTGTGTTCGTGCATTGTTTCCTTGACGGACGCGATGTGCCGCCGAGAAGCGGCTCGGGCTATGTAAAGCAGCTTGCCGATAAATGCGCAGAGCTTAAAAACGCGAAGATCGCGACCGTCCAGGGCCGCTTTTACGCCATGGACAGGGATAAGCGCTGGGACAGGGTGGAGGCTGCATACAATGCTATCGTCTGCGGCGAGGGCGTGAGAGAGCCCGACCCCGTCAGGGCAGTCGAGCAAAGCTATGCAGACGATGTGTCCGATGAATTCGTAAAGCCCGTCGTCTGCTGCCCCGAAGGAGTTATAAACGAAGGCGACAGCGTTATCTTCATGAACTTCCGCCCCGACAGGGCAAGGGAGATGACATGGGCGCTGAACCTGCCCGGCTTCGACGGCTTTGCGCGCAAAAAGACCGTGTACCCGCTGAGCTATGTCTGCACCGCGCAGTACGACGAGACTCTGCCGCTGCCGATAGCGTATCCGCCCGAGAGCATTGAGAATACGCTCGGCGAGATCGTTTCGACCCGTGGACTCAGGCAGTTCCGCGTGGCGGAGACCGAGAAGTACGCCCACGTTACCTTCTTCTTCAACGGCGGTGTTGAAAAGCCCTGCGAGGGCGAGGAGAGATGTCTTGTGCCCTCTCCGAAGGAGTTTCCAACATATGACCTCATCCCGGAGATGAGCGCTGCGGCAGTTGCGGATAAGTGCGTTGAAGCGATAAAAAGCGATGAGTATGAGATGATAGTCTGCAACTTCGCAAACTGCGACATGGTCGGCCACACTGGCGTGATGGAGGCCGCCGTAAAGGCTGTCGAGACCGTGGACGGCTGCATGGGAAAGGTATACGAGGCGGTAAGATCCATGCCCGATACCGTGCTGCTCGTCACCGCCGATCACGGTAACGCCGACTGCATGACCGACGCTGCCGGTAAAGTGAATACGGCACATACCACCAACCCCGTACCATTCGCGGTGTGCTGTGAGGGCGTCAGGCTGCGCAGCGGCGGCCGCCTCGCCGACATAGCGCCCACGATGTTGGATATAATGAACATTCCCAAGCCCGCCGAGATGAGCGGAAACAGTCTGATAATAAAGTGAAAAGGAGAAACAAAAATGAAGCAGTATTTTGAGATCGTTGACGTAATGGCGAGAGAGATCCTCGATTCCCGCGGCAATCCCACAGTTGAGGTCGAGGTCACCCTCGATGACGGCACCGTCGGCCGTGCCGCCGTTCCCTCCGGCGCATCCACCGGTATGTACGAGGCCTGCGAGCTGCGCGACGGTGACAAGGGCCGCTATCTGGGCAAGGGCGTTACCAAGGCTGTCGAGAACGTAAACGGCGAGATCGCAGAGGCTATGGTCGGCCTGAACGTTCTGGACCAGACCGGCATTGACAAGATGCTCATCGAGATCGACGGCACCCCCAACAAGTCCCGTCTCGGCGCGAACGCCATCCTCGGCGTGTCCCTGGCCTGCGCACACGCTGCGGCCGAGGCCACCGGCCAGAGCCTGTACAACTACATTGGCGGCGCAAACGCAAAGACCCTGCCCGTTCCCATGATGAATGTGCTCAACGGCGGTGCCCATGCGACCGGCTCCAACGTCGATATACAGGAATTTATGATCATGCCCGTCAGCGCGGGAAGCTGGAAGGAAGCCCTGCGTATGTGCGCAGAGGTGTTCCATGCTCTGAAGAAGGTCGTTCCCGCCTCCGGCGTGGGCGATGAGGGCGGCTATGCTCCCAACCTCGATTCCGACGAGGACGCGCTGAAGGCTCTGGTCGCGGCAATGGAAAAGGCCGGCTACAAGCCCGGCGAGGACTTCAAGATCGCTATCGACGGCGCAGTATCCGACTGGTACAACGAGGAGGACAAGTGCTATCACCTGCCCAAGCGCGGTACCGTTATGACCAGCGAGCAGATGGTCGCAATGTGGGCCGACTTCGTCGATAAGTACCCCATCATCTCCATTGAGGACGGCATGGGTGAAAACGACTGGGAGGGCTGGCAGCTCATGACCAAGACCCTCGGCCACAAGATCCAGATCGTCGGCGACGACCTGTTCGTCACCAACACCGAGCGCATCAAGAAGGGCATCGCACTGGGCGCTGCAAACTCCGTGCTCATTAAGGTCAACCAGATCGGCACCCTCACCGAGACCCTCGACGCTATCCAGATGGCACACCGCGCGGGCTGGACCGCAGTCGTATCCCACCGCTCCGGCGAGACAGAGGACACCACCATCGCCGATATCTCCGTCGCCGTGAATGCGGGACAGATCAAGACCGGCGCACCCTCCCGCACCGACCGCGTCTGCAAGTACAATCAGCTTCTGCGCATCGAGGAGGAGCTCTTCGACGTCGCTCAGTACCCCGGCAAGGACGCATTCTTCTCCATCAGATAATTGCAATTTATAAAGACAACACAGGCGCTTCTTATCATGAAGAACCGCCTGTGTTGTCATCTTTAATGTATACCGGTGAATTTGCAAAAATTATACTTGAAAACCAAAGTAAGCGGTGTTATAATAACAAAGCTACGGAGAATTAGCTCAGCTGGTTAGAGCGCTCGCCTCACACGCGAGAGGTCAACGGTTCGAGTCCGCTATTCTCCACCAACTTTTAAGACCTGAAAATGCAAGTTTTCGGGTCTTTTTTATGTTTTTAATAACTTTTCTCGAAAGTTTGAATGTTCCTAATACCCAAAAAATAGATATTGCGTCCAAAAATGCGTCCAAAGTTCAAGAAAAATATATTTTATTCATGATATTTGAACATGAACGGCGGCAACGGCGACTATGTAGAGTACACCTATGATAAACTTGACAGGGTAAGCTATAAAAAATATAATGGAACAAACTTAGGTTTCTGGGGCTACTATGCAAACGGACAGGTCGGCTACTTCTACGACTATGCTTCAGGGAAAATATATTATTATTTCTATGACAGCATAGGCCGCTTCATCAACGC
>SAMEA3663269__coassemble_112_pt1 | contig 29640 bp, 27 predicted proteins | sample SAMEA3663269__metabat2_high_PE_030 | metagenome-assembled genome bin SAMEA3663269 (sample SAMEA3663269) | pig gut metagenome | biome: pig gut; feature: pig-associated habitat; material: faeces | place: China | collected 2013
ACGGGTGCGGGATTTTCTATATAACGCTGCCGTAGGGGCGGCCATTGGCCGTCCGTCTGTGAAAATTCGCAGCGATGTGAAACAGAACGCGAGTGCAAAATAGAATTATTCCATTATTGCCGGTCGGGCTGACGCAAAAGCGATACGCTCCATTTTTAATCCGAATCGCCACTCCGGCAGGAGCGGCGGACGAGGACTTTTTCCACGCGCTGGCCGTCGCGCTCGAGCACCGTTACGCGCAGATTCTCATAGTCGAAACTGTCCCCCACCGAGGGGAAGGAGCCGAACATCTCGATCGTCCAGCCGCCGACGGTCTCGCTCTCGGCGTCAAAGTCGCGCGCCCTGATGCCGACAAGGTCAAGGAAATCGGAGATGCTCATATCACCGTCGATCTCATACTCGCCGCTGGAGCGCTCGAGTATCTCCTCCCTTATCTCGTCGGTGTCGTCCCATATCTCGCCCACGAGCTGCTCGAGCACATCCTCCATGGAGAGGATGCCCAGAGTTCCGCCGTATTCATCCGTCACAACGGCAAGATGCTGCTTTGCCTTTCTCAGCTCCGTGAGTACCACAGGCAGCTTCATGGTCTTATACACATAGCAGGGCGGCATGAGCAGGCTGCGTATGTCGGGCCTTTCCTCGCCGGCAAGCGCCTTGAGGAAGTGGTTGAGATACAGCACACCGATGATGTTGTCGACGCTGTCCTGATACACTGGGATACGGGAATAGGGCGCCCAGTCGATGACGCGAAGCTGCTCTTCCCAGCTTTCATCGATATCGAGCGCGACCACATCGACACGTGCGGTCATGACCTCGCTTGCCATGACGTCGGAGAAGTCTATGGCCGCCTGAACCAGCTCGGAGCGCTCTTCGTCGAGAACGTCCTCATCCTCGGCGGTTTCGATTATGGAGGAGAGCTCCTCTACCGCGGCCTCCTCGTCGGCGTCCTCTTTTTCACCCTTGAGCCCCATGGTAAGCAGGTTTACCAGCCCCACCACCAGCCAGATGAGCGGTTTGAGCACGATCGTGAGACCGCGCACGAAATATGCGTAGGTCAGGGCAAAGCGGTTTGCGCTGGCCTTTGAGACTATCTTCGGTATCGTCTCTCCGAAGATTATGACGAGCACCGTGATGACCAGCGTGGACACCCAGGCATAGCTTTCGTCACCGCTGCAGAGCTCCAGCACCAGCAGAGAGCCGAGCGAGGAGTTTGCGATGTTGGCAAGGTTATTTCCTATAAGTATCGCCGACAGGGAATCGTCAAAGCGGTCGATTATCTTAACGGCGACGCCGGCCCGCTTCGAGCCCGCCTCCTTCGCGTTTTCAAGGCGCAGGCGGTTGCAGGAGGAATAGGACATCTCCGCCGAGGAGAAGATGTTTGAAAATATGATGCATATTATTATGCCGCACACATAAAGCCACATCAGCTCTCACCTCCCTCGTGCACGAGGCAGACCCTGAGCCTGAGTATGCGGTTGTGCCGCATCTCGGAGACCGTGACGGACAGCTCTCTGTAGCGGAAGCTGTCGCCCACGGAGGGTATGCGGTCAAACTGCTCATAGGCCCATTCGCCCAGCAGCTTATTCGTGAATTCATCGTCCTCGTCGTCATCATCGAACTCCAGGAGCTCGAACACGTCGGGGACGGCCATTTCCGCGTCGCAGTCCCAAACGCCGTCGCCGCAGGGGACGCACGGCTCCTCTACAACGTCGTCCTCGTCCCATATCTCGCCGACGAGCTCCTCGAGGATATCCTCGACCGTGACTATGCCGAGGGTGCCGCCGTAGTTATCCGTGACGACCGCCATGTTGAGCCGGTTTTTGCTCATCACCGGCAGCAGACCGTCGATATTGGCGCTCTGGTGTATGAAATAGGGCTTATCGAGCAGGGAACGGATGTCAAGCTGCGCGCCCTGCCTGAGATAGGCCTTTATGAACTTGCGTATGGAAAGGATGCCCACGATATTGTCTATGCTGCCCTCATATACCGGCAGGCGGCTGTGGGTCTGGGCGCGGATGAACGCGAGCATCTCCTCGGGTGAGTCGTCGATATCCAGCGCGGCGAGGTCGACCCGCGAGGTGAGTATGCTCTCGACCGTGGTCTCGCCGAACTGCAGGGCGGAGGATATGAGCTCGCCCCGCTCCTCGTCGAGGCTGCCCTCCTCGGTCATATCCTCGATGATGTCGTATATCTCATCCTCCGTGACGGAGATCTCGGGGTCTGCCTTGACAAATTTCGCCGCGAAATTGCCGGTCGCGGACAGCAGCTTTGCCAGCGGCTTCAAAACGGACATAAAAAAGCACAGCGAACCGGCCACTGTCAACGACAGTCGCTCGCTGTATTTCTTTGCTATGCTCTTCGGCAGCATCTCGCCGGCGAAAAAGACCACGATGGTCATCACGAAGGTGCTTACGGTGACGGCGCCGGGCACGTCGGGGAACATCCTTGTCACGGCAAGCGTGACGATGCTCGCCGCCGAGATATGCACGATATTTGTACAGATAAGTATGCTGGTGATGGCAAGGTCGAAATTATCAAGGACCTGCATGGCCTTGACGGCTTTGGGCTCGCCGCGCTCGGCGCGGATCCTGATCTTCACCCTCGACACGGAGGCAAAGGCGGTCTCCGCCACCGCGAAATACGCGGCGCAGAGCAAAAGTAAAACTACGATCGTCAGTGACAATCGACTGGCATCATCCATTTCGGACTTAACACGCTCCTCAATTCAAATTAGAATATAGTATAGCATAGCAATGGGCCTCAGTCAATCGGCGCCGCTTGAAAAACTCCGGCATTTATGGTATTTTCATGTATGATACCAAAAGGAGTGCAAAATGAGTACAAATGATTATAAGATAATAAATTACGGTCAGTGGCCCCGCCGCGAGCTGTTTGAGTTCTTCTCCCGCGCATCGGATCCGTTTTACAGCGTGACCTTCAACCTTGACGTCACGAGGGTATACGAATACGCAAAGGAAAACGGGCTTTCCTTTTACTACGCCCTGACCTGGCTCGTCACCCGGGCCGTAAACTCCGTCGAGGCCTTCCGCTATGCAAAGCTTGACGGAAACATCGTGCTGCTGCCCGAGCGTGTGCCGAGCCTGACCGACATGAAAAAGGGCGCCGAGCACTTCCATATCGTCACAATGCCCGCCGGAGACGACATAAAGCGCTTCTGCCTTGACGCGAAGCGACGCAGCGATACGCAGAAGGAGTTTATCGTCATGAGCGACGAGGGGCCGAACCTCATTTATATCTCCTGCCTGCCGTGGGTGGAGCTCACCGCGCTGACGAACGAGCGCGATTTTGACCCCGACGACGCGATACCGCGCATAGCCTGGGGAAAATACCGGGAGGAAAACGGCCGAAAAATACTCGGCCTTTCGATGGAATTAAACCACCGCTTCGCCGACGGTTATCACATAGGAAAATTCAACGAAAAGCTCTGCGAACTGATAGCGGAGCTGTAGATCATGAGTTCCTTGTAGGGGCGAGCATTGCTCGCTCCTACGGGTGCGGGTTTTAAATCGTTTTGTCATTTAGAAAATGGCAATTGACCTAAAACCACCGCAGGATATAATCGGGATACCGCAATACAGATACGCACTGTCTCAACGCGGATCGGCCGTCCGCCAGGAACGTCCCTGAGGGAACGGTATCACAGCTCCTCGACCGTTATCACATCCTTGAGCTCGGTTATGCTGTTTGCAAGCTCGGGGCCGGACTGACCCGCGTCGAGCTGCACGGAAACGATGGCGCAGTAGCGATACTCGTCGCCCTCGCCGGAGGTTCTGCTTATCTCAAGGTTCGAGGCCTTGAGCCCGCGCTCCTTCAAAAGTCCGAGCACCGACTCGATGCCCTCGGCGCGGGTGTATTCCACATACAGGGTGCTGAGTCTGCCGCTCTTGGCGAAGCGGTACTCGAATTTGACCAGCACTATCTCTGCCAACAGGATGGCAAGCGTTGCGAACACCGCGCACTCGGCAAAGCCGACGCCGCAGGCAAGCCCCACGATGGCCGAGGCCCACAGCCCCGCCGCGGTGGTCAGGCCCTTGACCTGCTTCCTGCCCGTGACGATGATCGTGCCCGCGCCGATGAAGCCGATGCCGGCGATGACCTGCGCGCCGAGCCGCCCGACGTCCGTGTACAGTCCCCGTTCGAGGAAAAGATACTGGCTCGTCAGCGCCGTTACCGCGGCGCCGAGGCAGATGAGTATATGCGTTCTGAATCCCGCGGGGCGGCGCTTGAATTCGCGCTCGGCTCCGATGACCCCGCCGCAGACGAAGGCCAGCAGCAGTCGCAGCAGCATGGCCGTAAGCGTTGAATCTCTTATAAAATCAAAACACGAGAGCATAAGCGGCCTCCTACTGCACTTCTTCTATTGACACCACACCGGCAAGGGTCGAAAGCTTTGCCAGCAGCTCCATATGGTTGTACTTCTTCGGCAGATAAACGCTCAGCCTTACCGAAAGCTGGGCGGTGTGACTGTCCTTTTCCTTGTTTATATCCACGTCGTGCACGCGCACGCCCTCCTCACGAAGGAGGTTGGCGACACCGCCGAAGTGCTCGAAGCGGTCGAGCTCGGCGAGAATGTTCATGTACCGCGACCTCGCGATGATTATCCGCTCCGTCGCCGGCAGGACATACATACAGACGAATATCATCGCCATGCTCGCCAGAGCGCACTCATAAAAGCCCGCGCCGATGGCAAGGCCGAGACAGGCCGAGGCCCACAGCCCCGCCGCGGTGGTCAGGCCCTTGACGCGCTTTCGGCCCGTGAGGATGATTGTGCCCGCGCCGAGAAAGCCCACGCCGTTTATGACCTGAGCGCCGAAGCGGGAAACATCGTGCTGCACCCCCAGCGCCTGCGCCTGCGTGAGCCAGCGCGTATCGAGCATGATATCCAGATACTGGCTGAGCATCATCGTGACGGTGGAGCCTATCGCGACCAGCATATAGGTGCGGAAGCCCGCGGGGCTGCTCTTGCGCTCGCGCTCAAGCCCCAGCAGTCCGCCCATGACGACCGCCAGAACGATGCGCAGCATCATGGACACGGTATTCAGTTGTCTCAAATACTCAAATACGCTTTCCATAACTTGCTCTTTCCTGTCTGCTCGGTCGGCATATGATATGCTGCCGGATACGGATATATTATTCAAAAAGCGCACCCGAAAGGTGCGCTTTTCGTATTACGCCTTATTCCTTATCGTCGAGCCAGTCGGAGACCTTGGCTTCCTCAAGGCCGAGACCGCCGGAGATAAAAGCGACGGCTTCGTTGAAGTTCATGCTCTTAAGGCGTGCGAAATTGGTCGCGCCCTGTCCGGGGCCGTCGTTCAGGCGGCCTTCGATATAACCGCATTCATAACACATATTCAGAGCGTACTTGCGGTGATTGTCAAGCGTCATCTCGTGTCCGCAGCGGGGACATTTCATATGGTTTCCCTCCCGTTTTCTTCTTTTCATACCCTTTGGGTGACTCTATTGTAGCACAATGAAAAGCCTGTTATCAATAGCCACTTGGCATTATATGCCCAAAAACTCTCAGTCGATGCCCTTGCATGAGTCCTTGCGGAAGCAGGATTCGTCGTTTGCCCAGCCCTTGTCCACCAGCCAGTAGGTATACTCCTCGTCCTCGGCGGCAAGCTCTTCCTCTGTCAGCTCGACGTCCCTGCTGCGCTCGTTCTTGAGCTGCCTTTCGTAGGTATAAAGATCCATGAGCGTGAAGCCCAGACCCATTTCCTCGGCGATTGGGATGAGCACATCCTCGACCACCGCCTCGCGTATCTCAAGGCTGCCGGGGTAGGCGGCCTCGGCGTCGGCCACTTTTCTGCGCAGCTCGGGGTCCGAATCATATTGCTTCAGAAATTTTACAACATTAAGATTGATGTTCATTCAAGCTCTCCTTTTTATATCAGCAAAGACGGAAGCCGGCGGGGATGCTGTCGTCGAGCATGAGCAGGTGCAGCTCCTCCTTGCCGTCGTGCTCGTGCACGGCGGAGATGAGCATTCCGCAGGAGTCCTGTCCCATCATTTTGCGGTTGGGCAGATTGAGGATAGCGACGACGGTCTTGCCGACGAGCTCCTCGGGCTCATAGAACTTGTGTATGCCGGAGAGGATCTGGCGGGGAGTGCCGGAGCCGTCGTCGAGGATGAACTTAAGGAGCTTTTCGCTCTTTTTCACGGCCTCGCAGGAAAGCACCTTGCACACGCGCATATCGCACTTGGCAAATTCGTCTATCGTCACGTCCGGCTCGACGGGCGGGAACTTCGGAGCCTCGGGCTTTGAGTTCATTTTCTCCAGCTCCTCAAGAGCCTTGGCCATGTCGATGCGGGGGAAGAGCGTCTCGCCCTTGTGCACCGCGGCATTCGCGGGCAGGGCGCCGAACTTCTCCGCGCTGTCCCAGCTGCGGAGAGCATCTTCCGCGCCTATCTGCTCAAAGGCCTTGCCGCAGCTTTCGGGGATGAAGGGCTTGAGCATGATGAGCGATATGCGCAGGCACTCGAGCAGATTATAGAGAACGGAGGCAAGGCGGGGCTTCTTAGCCTCGTCCTTGGCCAGCACCCAGGGTGCGGTCTCGTCGATATACTTATTTGCGCGCTGGATGAGCCTGAAGGTCTCCTCGAGCGCAAGGTGGAGCTGGAACTTGTCCATCTGCTCGGCGTAGCGGCTCAGGGTCTCCTGCGCGAGGGTGATGAGCTCATCGTCCAGGGAATCATGCTCGCGCTCTGCGGGCAGGACGCCGCCGAAATACTTCTCGACCATGGCGGTCGTGCGGGAAACGAGGTTGCCGAGGTCGTTTGCAAGGTCGGTGTTTATGGTGTTTATGAGCAGCTCGTTGGAGAAATTGCCGTCCGAGCCGAAGGGGAAGGTGCGCAGCAGGAAAAAGCGCAGCGCGTCCACGCCGAACATATCCGCCAGCTTGTAGGGATCGACGACGTTGCCCTTGGATTTGGACATCTTGCCGCCGTCGATGACAAGCCAGCCGTGGCCGTAGACCTTGTTGGGCAGAGGCAGTCCCATGCTCATGAGCATGGCAGGCCAGATGATGGAGTGGAAGCGGACGATCTCCTTGCCGACGATGTGATGCACGGCGGGCCAGTATTTGTCAAAATCATCGTAGCGGTCGTTGAGGTAGCCCATCGCGGTGCAGTAGTTAAACAGCGCGTCGACCCAGACATACACGACATGGCCCGGATCGAAGTCCACGGGGATGCCCCACTTGAAGCTCGTGCGGGAGACGCACAGATCCTCAAGGCCGGGCTTTATGAAGTTGTTTATCATCTCGTTCACGCGGGAGGCAGGCTGCAGGAACTCGCCGGTCTCAAGCAGCTCCTGAACGGGCTTGGCATACTTGGAAAGACGGAAGAAATAGGCCTCCTCCTCGGCGTAATGCACATCGCGGCCGCAGTCGGGGCATTTGCCGTTTACGAGCTGGCTCTCCGTCCAGAAGCTCTCGCAGGGGGTGCAGTACATACCCTTGTACGCGCCCTTGTATATATCGCCATTGTCATACATCTTCCTGAAAATGCGCTGGACGGCCTTGACATGGTAATCGTCGGTGGTGCGGATGAAGCGGTCGTTCGAGATGTTCATGAGCTTCCACAGGTCGATGATGCCGCCGGGGCCCTCGACTATCCTGTCGACGAATTCCTTCGGCGAAACGCCGGCCTCCCTGGCCTTTTCCTCGATCTTCTGACCGTGCTCGTCGGTGCCGGTAAGGAACATGACGTCATAGCCGCGCAGACGCTTGTACCGCGCTATCGCGTCGGTCGCGACGGTGCAGTAGGTGTGTCCTATGTGAAGCTTATCCGAGGGGTAGTAAATCGGGGTCGTGATATAGAATCTTTCCTTTTCCATGATGTCTTTCTCCAATCTATAGTCATTAAGGGTCCAGTGACGGTGATTCATCCGTATCTATGACGGGCGCGGTAGGAACAGGCTCCTCGGTAGGCGCCGGCGTCGGTGTTTGCGTGGGAACGGGCGTCGGCGTCTGTGTCGGCTCGGGGGTGGAGGGCCACTTGATGTCCTCATCGTGGTAATAGTAGTAGCTGCCGGCTTCTTTCGTCCGGCTTATAAGGTTGCCGTCCTTATCGTAAACGCAGCGGTAGGTAGTCGCTCTCGTGCCGACCGCCACGTCCGGATACTTGCTGTCATAGGCGGTGGATGCGGAATAGGTCATCTCGACGTAGCTTCCGTCCACATCCGTGCCCCATATCTCGACCGTGAGCTGCCTGTCAACGCATTTGGACACGATCTTTATCGGGAATTCCCGATTGTTTTTGAATTTAAACTCCGGACCGCCCCAGCTCACCGTGGCGTCAAGCCCCCATGGCAGGTAGCTGACTGCGAAATGATGGCAGTCGCGTGCGACGATTTCAAGATTTGCGTAAAGTGCCGCGCAGTAGAGCGTGGAGGATACCTGGCAGATACCGCCGCCCACCTCCTGCACGACCTTGCCGCCGGAATAGGCCGCGGCGGTCTTGAAGCCGGCCGCCGTCGTTCGCTCGCCGACGACGTCGTTATACGAGAAGGTCTCGCCGGGGTTGAGAATAACGCCGTTTATCTTGGCGGCCGCGAGCTCAACGTTGGTCGCCCTGCCGGAGGCGGAGCTGGCGTAGCTCGTTTTCTGTGAGCCGAGCTTGTCGGCAAAGAGCATGGCATCAAGCTGCTCGGTGGTGTATTTGGGCATGGTCACGGTCACGGGGATCTCGATGAGCTCTCCCGGCTGAGCCGCCTCCCATATTTTTTGAGCCTTTTCAACTTCAAAATCAACTCCGACGGTGCTCTCGGTGGCTCTGCGTGTCTCGGGGTCGTACTTCGCGTCGACAGCCTCGGCGAAGATCTCCTCATGGAGCTTTGCAAAGTCCGGCTCGGAGGCGCTGCCGATATCGGCCGTGTAAGCAAGACTGTCTCCGCCCTCGGCGAAGACCTCCGTTATCATGCCGCACAGCCTGTCGGCGTCGATCTCTATCTTATCCGCGCCCTTTATGAGTCTGAGGCATTTTGCCTCCGTGTCGAGCTCATAGCCCTTGCCCATGCGCTCGTCATAGTCCTCGAGCGCGGCATTGACCTTGGCGCGGATGCCGTCGGCATTGGCGTCGGCAAGGATATCCGCCGCGGTGACCCTGCCGGTTATGCATTTAAAATACGCGGCCAGGTCCTTTATGGGGTTTCCGCTGTGGCCGTAGTCGTAGGCGGCCTGAGCGGCCTCGGCGCAGTCCATATCGAGCCCCGCCTCGGCGGCGGTGACGGTAAATTCAAAGCCGCCCGGCAGCGTCACGGCGACGGAGCCGCCGTCGAGCTGCTCCCAGCCGCCCCCGCGCAGGGCCTTTTCAGCCTCCGTAACGCTCATATCGCCGATCTCAATGCCGCCGAGAGTCATGTTCGGATGTATCTTCGACGATCTCCCGGCGAAAAGGCCGACGGCCACGGCAGCGGCGGCTATGAGCGCCAGCGCGCAAACGGCGTATAGCACCGCTTTCTTTCCCGCTCCGGACTTTGCGGCTGACTTCTTTGTTTTTTCGGTTTTGGCTTTTGTCTTTTTCGAGGATTCGTGCTTGCCTTTAGCCATATCTTTCCCCTCCTGTCAGCCGCTTCTTTCGGTTCTGCCGCGGTATTTCTCCTCAAAGCGTTCAAGCTCGCCCTCGGGCAGGGTCTGCTTGGCGGAGGCCTCGAACGCGCCCTTCATCCAGGGATTGTTTTCGACCTTTGCGCCCGTCTGCGCCTCAAGAACCGCGTTTATCAGCACGTTGGAGATGAGAAAGCCCGCGGGCGTGAGGCTCCAGCGTCCGTCCTTTTTGGTCGCCCAGCCCTTCTTGTCGAAAAGCTCGAAGGTCTCCTCTATCGGAGTCCAGTCGCTGCGATATATTCTATGGTATTCCGCCTGAGATATGCCGTGGACGGTACGCATACCGAGCATGAGATACTCGGCGGCCTTCTGCACGGGCACGATGGGCTCGTACTCATCGATTATCATGCTGTCGCCCACCACGGCGGAGATGTATTTATCCAGATCGCGCACATAGCTGTAGCGCACGCCGTTGACGCAGGAATGAGCGCCGGGGCCGAAGCCCATGTAGTCCTCGAGCCGCCAGTATTTCATGTTATGCCTCGACTCGTAGCCCGGGACCGCGAAATTAGATATCTCGTACTGCTCAAAGCCGTAGTGCTTGAGCGTGTCCACGGTGTAAAGGTACATATCCGCCTGCTCGTCCTCATCCGGGATAAGCGGAGAGCCGAGATAGCGGCGATACATGGGCGTGCCCTCCTCGAGCTTTAGCGCATAGCAGGAAAGATGCTCCGGATGCAGCTCGAGCGCCCTTGAAAGCGTGTCGGCCCAGTCGCCCTTGGTCTGGCTGGGCAGACCGTAGATGAGGTCAAGGCTGACGTTCTCGAAACCGGCTCTGCGGGCGGTGTCCACCGCCTGCTCGGCCTGCAGGAAGTTGTGCCTCCTGCCGATGATCTTGAGGATGTCGTTGTTTGCCGACTGCACGCCGACGGAAAGGCGGTTGACTCCCTCGCGGCGCAGGGCCTTGAGCTCGTCGAGCTTCACCGTGTCAGGATTCACCTCGAGCGTTATCTCCGAATCCAGGCGCACGTTGCCCATGCGCTTGAGCTCGTCGAGTATCTCGATTATGCGCTTTGCTCCGTAGCAGCTCGGCGTTCCGCCGCCGATATAGATGCTGTCGATCTCATAGCTCTGCATAGCCTCCGCCGATTCGGAGATATGGCTCAGCAGCGCCGACTGATAGTCCGGCATCCGCCGGCTTCCGCCCGGCACCGAGTAGAAATCGCAGTAGCCGCATTTGGACACGCAGAAGGGTATGTGAATGTAAACTCCGAGTTTATCGTTCATATTTTTTCCTATCGTTGCTTTTTCCCTGCCGTTGCTTTTTCCCTGCCGTTGCTACAATTCAAATAATCGTTTTTGCGTCAGCTCGACCGGCGACACTGTAAATTATCGCTTATGCACTCGCGCTCTGTTTCACATCGATATGAATTTTCACGGGCGGACGGCCAATGGCCGCCCCTACGGGTGCGGGGTTTTTGATGCGCTGTCATTTAGACAATGGCAATATACCAAGTACCTCCGCATGGCATATTCGTGCTGACGCAAAAACGAGACGTATTGTTTCAATGCGGATCGCTCTCCGGCAGCCGCCGGGCGGACGGCCAATGGCCGCCCCTTCGGCAGTATTATTTTGGATCGCCTCATTTTTTGTAGGGGCGAGCATAGTTATTAAGAGCGCGAGTGCAAAAGCGTCAACTTCCGGTATCACCGGTCGGGCTGACGCAATACAGACTTGCGCCATTCTTAACGCGGCTTAAAAAAGAGTGCAGACGAGCTCGGCGTAAGCGGTGGGATCCTCGACCTCGACGCCGGCGATGAGCTCGGACTGGGCATAAAGGATCTTGGACATGGCAGCGGCCCTGTCCTTATCGCCGGACTCGTAGGCAGCCTTTATGGCCTCGAAGGCGTGGTGAGAGGCGTTGAGCTCCAGAACGCGGTCGGCGCGGAGCTTGCGCATCTCCTCGCTCGGGCCGTTGCGGAAATATTTTTCCATCTCCAGCGTGAAGCCGCCGGTAGAGGTCAGGCAGCAGGACGAGGATACGAGCTTGTTCGAGAGCGTTACCTGCTTGAGCTTCTCGTCGCCGACGCTGTCGCGTATGAAGTCGAGCAGCTCCTTGTTCTCGACGGTCTTTTCCTCGGCGGCCTTCTTCTCCTCGTCGGTCTGGAAGCCCAGATCCTCGGTGAGGATGTTGACAAAGGGCTTGCCCTCGACCATCCTGATCTGCTGCAGAACGGTCTCGTCGATGGGATGGTCGAGATAGAGTATCTCATAGCCGCGGGAGCGTACCTCCTCACACTGGGGCAGGCTCATCGCGTGCTTTACGGTGTCGGCCGAGGCGTAGTAGATGGCCTTCTGGCTCTCGGGCATATTGTCGGTATACTCCTTGAGGGTCACCTGAGAGTCCTCGGAGGTATAGAAAATGAGCAGATCCTTGAGGAAATCGGTGTAGCGGCCGTATTCGTCGCACACGCCGCACTTGATGTGGATGCCGAAGTTCTTCCAGAAGGTCTCGTACTTGGGACGGTCGTCCTTCATCATTTTCTCCAGCTCGCCCTTGATCTTTTTTTCAAGGTTCTGGCCGATGACCTTGAGCTGGCGGTTGTGCTGAAGTATCTCACGGGAGATGTTCAGGCTCAGGTCGGGCGAATCCACGACGCCGCGGACGAACTCAAAGTAGTCGTGGATGAGCTTGTCGCAGTCCTCCATTATGAGAACGCCGTTGCAGTAGAGCTTGATGCCCTTTTTCGTCGCGCCGGAGATGCCGTTGTCGATATCCTTGCCGGGGACGAAAAGCATCGCCTTGTAGGATATAGTACCCTCGGCGTTGACCCTGAGCGTGACGGCGGGGTCGGTCTGGTCGCGGGTGGTCTCCTTGTACCATTCAACGCACTGCTCGTCCGTGACCTCGGCCTTGCTCCGCTGCCAGATGGGCACCATGGAGTTGACCGTCTCGGGAGCGGTGACGTTCACGGTCTGCATGATGGGCTTGCCGTCCTTGTCCTCCTCGCCGGTGGGCTGCTGCTCCTGATGGGTGATGTCCATGACGATGGGCCAGCGCACGTAGTCGGAATACTTCTTGACAAGGGACTTGAGCTTCCATATCTCGAGGTACGAACCGTAGATCTCCTCCTCGGTGTCCTCTTTTATGTGCATGATAACGTCGGTGCCGGCGGCATACTTATCGCACTCGGTGACCGTGTAGCCGTCCGCGCCGGTGCTCTCCCAGCGGACGCCCTTTTCCTCGCCGTACTTTTTGGTGATGACGGTGACCTTGTCGGACACCATGAAGGCGGAATAAAAGCCCACGCCGAACTGTCCGATGATGGAGATGTCGTCCTTCCCGGCCTCCTCGGAATCCATTTCGCTCTTGAACTTGTAGGAGCCGCTCTTGGCGATGACGCCGAGGTTCTTCTCGGCCTCGTCCTGAGTCATGCCAATGCCGTTGTCGGAAACGGTGATGGTGCGCTCGTCCTTGTTGACGGTGATGCGGATGCGGTAATCCGAGCGCTCAAGACCGACCTTGTCGTCGGTCAGGGACAGGTAGCAGAGCTTGTCGATAGCGTCCGACGCGTTTGAAATGATCTCGCGCAGGAAGATCTCCTTGTTTGTGTAGATCGAGTTGATCATCAGGTCGAGCAGACGCTTGCTCTCGGCCTTAAACTGTTTCTTTGCCATATCTTACAAAACCTCCGTTTAATATACAATAACGATAAAAGCAACATTAAATGTATTGAATTTATATTATAACACATTATAATATTTTTTCAACAGTTCAAATCAAACATCAGCCGCAGGAGGTATTCGGTTTCGCGCAAAAATGATACGCGCCATTCTCAACGCGGACGGCCGCGCGGGTACCGGAAGGGAAAAGCCTTGAAACGCGGTCGGAATGGTGATAAAATATAGTATATTTCATTCGGAGGCGCGAAATTGGACAGGCTTTTGAAAATTCGGGAGAAGCTCGCTCAGAAAAACCTTGACGGCGTTCTGATAACCGACGTGAAAAACCAGCTCTACGCGTCGGGCTTTACCTTTACCGACGGCGCGGTGCTCATAACGCGGGAGCGCGCCTTCCTTTTCACCGATTCCCGATACATCGAGGCCGCCGAAAAAACCGTTTCCGCGGATTTCGGGCTGAGGCTCTTCGGCGCGGGAAAACGGCTTTCCGAGCTTATAAAGGCCGAGCTTGCTTCCTGCGCGGTGAAGTCGCTCGGCGCGGAGGAATTGAGCCTGCCGCACGGGCAGTATCTTAACTACGAAAAGCTGCTGGGGTTGGAGCTCACGCCCTGCCAGAGCATATTTAACGAGCTTCGCGCTTCCAAGGACGAACAGGAGCAGGCGCATATGCGCGCGGCGCAGGCTATCGCCGAAAAAGCGCTCGACGACGTTCTGCGCATCATCCGCCCGGGCGTAACGGAGCGTGATATAGCCGCCGAGATAAGCTACAGGCTCCTCAAGCACGGCGGCGAGGGCAACTCCTTTGACCCCATCGCCGTTTCGGGCGCGTATTCCAGCATGCCCCACGGCGTGCCCTCCGACAAGCCCGTTGAAAACGGCGACTTTGTCACCATGGACTTCGGCTGCGTTAAAAACGGCTACTGCTCGGACATGACGCGCACCGTCGCGGTAGGCCACGCGACCGAGGAAATGAAAAATGTCTATGACGTCGTCCTGCGCGCCCAGCTCGAGGGCATAAAAGCGGCACGGGCGGGTGTCAGCGGCGCTGAGATCGACGGCGCGGCGCGGAAGGTCATCTCGGACGCGGGCTTCGGCGAATATTTCGGCCATTCCTTCGGCCACTCGCTGGGGCTCGACATCCACGAGTCACCCTCGGCCTCCCCCTCGTCCAGCGCCCCGATGCCGGCCGGCGCGGTCATTTCCGCCGAACCGGGGATATACCTGCCGGGGAAATTCGGCGTCAGGATCGAGGACGTGCTCATCCTGCGGGAGGACGGCTGCGAGAACATCACCCACGCTAACAAGGAGCTTATAATTTTGTGATAAACGGAGGAGAAAACATGGCAAAGAACACTAAAAAGGCAAAAAAAGAAATCTCCATGACCCCGCTGATGTACATGGGCTTCATCATCGTCTGCGTCACGGCTCTGCTGCAGAGCTTCATCCCCGCCTTTCCCGCGATGCTGCGCAACATACTCTACCTCGTCGGAGTTCTGGCTCTCGTGGTGTATATGATACAGATCGCGTTTGAAAAGCGCACCGGAAAACGCGAGGCCGGCGGAGAAAACATCGAAAACGGCATCAAAAAGAGAAAATAATCTTGCAATATGCGGCTTCATAATGTAAAATATCAGAGTTAAAGAGTTAAAAGTTATAGGAGGATCACCTATTATGATTACAGCAGGCGATTTCAGGAACGGCGTTACCTTTGAGATGGACGGTCAGGTCATGCAGGTCGTTGAGTTCCAGCATGTCAAGCCCGGCAAGGGCGCGGCCTTTGTCCGCACCAAGATGAAGAACGTCATCACCGGCGCCGTCACCGAAACTTCCTTCAACCCCACCGCGAAGTTCGAAAACGCCACCGTTGACCGTATGACCATGGAATACAGCTACAACGACGGCAACCTGTACTACTTCATGAACCCCGAGACCTACGAGCTCGAGCCGGTTGACGAGTCCGTCCTGGGCGACAGCTTCAAGTTCGTCAAGGAGAACATGGAGTGCACCATTTACTCCTACAAGGGCAAGGTTTTCAACGTCGAGCCTCCCTTCTTTGTCGACCTTGAGGTCACCGACACCGACCCCGGCTTCGCAGGCAACACCGCCACCAACGCCACCAAGCCCGCCACTCTCGAGACCGGCGCGGAGGTCAAAGTCCCCCTGTTCATCGAGCCCGGCGAGAAGATCCAGATAGATACCCGCACCGGCGAGTATCTCGGCAGAGCGAAGTAATAAAAACGTATGTATACGGGGAATATTATTGTATATTCCCCGTTTTCCTACATTCCACAAGGAGGGACAAACATGACCGCAAGTGAAAAAGTTGCATACCTGAAGGGGCTTGCTGAGGGTCTCGGCGTAAAGGCCGACGGCAAGGATGGCAAGCTCATGCTGGCCGTCATCGACGTGCTCGAGTCTCTGGCCGGCGATACCGAGGCTCTTGAGGCCAAGTGCGCCGACCTTGCCGACAGCATCGACGATATCGGCGAGGATATGGCCTATCTTGAGGATCTGTGCCTTGCAGATCTCGGCGAGGACGAGGATGAATACGAGGACGACGAATGCGTCGGCTGCTGCGGCTGCGGCGACGAGCAGGAGTACGAGGTCACCTGTCCACAGTGCGGCGAGGTCATCACGCTCCTTGAGGATGATCTTGACTTCGGCGCGATCCGCTGCCCGTCCTGCGACGCGGAGCTCGAGTTCGACTTCGACGATGACGAGGATGAGGACGAGGACGACGACTGATCCCGAAAAGCTATCAAAATTACTGTGCTGCTGTCTTTTCCGACAGCAGCACAGTTTTTTATCGGCATTTTTTGTAAAAATATGCGCCCTGAGAGCCCAAAAGCACTTGTAACAGCGCGCGATTGCTTATATAATTTTATAAAAGCGCCGGTGTGCAGCCTGATGCGACGGGAGGCAAAATGATATGACAATTAAACCTCAAAAAAGTACGGTTTTTGCTTGGTTTTTCATTCTTTCCTGGATACCGGCTGTTATGTATTTAAGATATATTGATATGTTAAGTTATTCAGGTACGCTTTTCTTGATTGCATTTTTTATATTAGTTTTAGCTCTGATGTTTACTAAAGCATTTTCCACATATTATCTTGACTATGACGGGATAACCCAAAAATGCTTCTTTGCAACAAGGTATTTTGCATGGAAGGATTTTAAGTTTATTGGGAAAAACCGCGATGTTGGTGGAAACAGACCGGCTCCGGCGTTGAGCATAAGATGCTCAACAGTACCGCTGCCAAAAAACCTAACCGCAAAAGAGCTCGAAAAAAAGAGTTACTGGCCGCCGAGCAGGACTATCACCATAGAGTGGCCCGAAAAAGGCGGAGATGAGTTCTATCGGGAGTTCCTGAGCTATTGCGGCGGTGAACGGGACATCCGCGAGTGATTCAGTGCGGCGGCTTTTCGTCATGTGATGCTGATATGAAAGGAAGTAAATATGGACGATTGGAGACTAAACGGTCAGGAGGAATATCTACTTGGAAAACACCTGAATCACACCGCTTTCATTTCAAGCGAAACGTCCGGCCATGAGCACTGTGAATTCTGCTTTTGCAAACTCGGGTACGGACAGGAAAGCGGCGGTGTTCCCTATTGCACCGACGACGGGTATTACTGGATATGCGAGGAATGCTACAACGATTTTAAAGACCGTTTCCTTTGGGTCACGGACGACGGGAGTGTACAATAATTATTGCGCCCGGTCTGCCGGGGAAAGCCCTCAGACAGCAGCGGTAAGTCCGCTCAAGCGCTATATCAAGTCCTATAGTAATACAGGCGGGCTATCATTCGATAGCCCGCCTGTCAGCGTGTCAAAAAATGAGCACCCATGGCTTCCCCTTGAGGGGAAGCTGTCGGCCTAAGGGCCGACTGATGAGGTGTACGGGAAACTGCCGCGTTTTAGGGAACCTCCGGCGGATCCGCAGCATCTTCCACCTCATCCGGCGCTTCGCGCCACCTTCCCCTCAAGGGGAAGGCATTCGGCTGCTCCGGAATAAAATGAGGTTTATAGCCCGCCTGTATTTTACACGGTCTGCCCGTTTCTTTCAACATTGCGGATGTTCTTTTCAAACTTGCTCCGCGCGCCCATGACCTCATGGCCACAGCCGAGGCACCTGAGCTTGAAATCCGCGCCTATGCGCAGCACCTGCCAGCGCTTTTCGCCGCAGGGGTGCTGCTTTTTCATCGTCAAAATATCTCCGACCTGAATATCCATTATTTCTTGATCGCCTCCCAATAGGCCTTTGCCGCCTGTTCGATCTTATTGTCCCCGTACTCGTAGTAGCGCGCGTTTTTGAGCGCGTCGGGCAGGTACTGCTGCCTGACCCAGTGGTTGGGGAAGCTGTGAGGGTACTTGTAGCCCTGCTCGCGCTCAAAGCCCGTGCCGTCGGCGTGGACGTTCTGAAGCTCGCGCGGAACGGGGCCGGTTTTTCCGGCGCGCACATCCGCTATCGCCGCGTCGATGGCCATAAGGCCGCTGTTTGATTTCGGCGCCGTGGCGAGGAATATCACGGCCTCGGCCAGCGGAAGCCGCGCCTCCGGCAGCCCCAATTGCAGCGCCGAGTCCACGCAGGCCTTGACTATCGGCACGGCCTGGGGATAGGCAAGGCCGATGTCCTCGCTCGCCGAACACAGGATGCGGCGGCAGGCCCCCGTGAGGTCGCCGGCCTCCAGAAGCCGCGCAAGATAGTGCAGCGCCGCGTCCGGATCCGAGCCGCGCAGGGACTTCATCAGCGCCGAGAGCGCGTCAAAGTGCTCGTCGCCCTCACGGTCATAGCGCATGGCGCTGCGCTGAGTTATCGTGCGGGCGTCCTCGAGAGTCAGGAATATCCTGCCCTCGGAGCGACGCGACGCAGAGAACATCAGCTCCACGGCGTTTATCGCCTTGCGCACGTCCCCGCCGCAGGCGGAGGCGACGCGGCTGAGCACCCCGTCCTCAAGCTCGGGCGTGATCCCCTCGCGCCCGGCGAGGATATTTATCGCGCGCAGCACCGCGGGCTCGACCTCGGCGGCGGGAACGTGCTTGAACTCGAAGACCGTCGAGCGGCTCAGTATCGCGTTGAACACGCAGAAATAGGGGTTTTCCGTCGTGGACGCGATGAGCGTGATGCGCCCGTCCTCGATGAACTCCAGCAACGACTGCTGCTGCTTTTTGTTGAAATACTGTATCTCGTCCAGATACAGCAGAACGCCGCCCGGCGTCAGCAGAGTGTCCAGCTCTGCGATTATCGCCTTGATGTCGGAGATACCGGCGGTGGTGGCGTTTAATTTGCGCAGGCTGCGGTTGGTTTTTTCCGCGATTATGCGCGCAACGGTCGTCTTGCCGGTGCCCGAGGGGCCGTAGAATATCATATTCGGTATCCGGCCGCTCTCGACGATGCGGCGGAGCATCCCGTCTGCGCCCAGAATGTGCCGCTGCCCGACGACGTCGTCGAGACTGCAGGGCCTTATATCATCCGCGAGAGGTTTGTACATGGCTGCCTCCGATAGTAGAATTTGCAACAGGTCAATACATATACATATGCTAAAATCACTCTGAGGTGATAAAAATGCTCCCCAAAAAACAGGTTCTGGAGATCGTGCGGCGGCTGGAGGAGGAGTACCCTCTTGCCGAATGCACGCTTGACTATAAAAAGGATTACGAACTATTATTCTCCGTCCGGCTCGCCGCTCAGTGCACCGACGCGAGGGTGAACATGATAACCCCCGCGCTGTTTGAGCGCTTCCCGACGCTGCAGAGCTTCGCCGACGCAGAGCCCGAAGACGTCGAGCCCTATGTCCGCTCCTGCGGCTTTTACAGGGCCAAGGCGCGGGACATCGTCGCCTCGGCGAGGATGCTCGTTGACAATTACGGCGGCAGAGTGCCCGACACGATGGAGGAGCTTCTGAAGCTGCCCGGCGTGGGCCGCAAGACCGCGAACCTCATCCTCGGCGACGTTTACAATGTCCCCGGCTCCACGGTCGTGGACACCCACTGCATCAGGATATCAAACCGGCTCGGTCTGGTGGACGATATTAAAGATCCCGTCAGGATCGAGACGGAGCTTCGCAAGCAGCTTCCGCCGGAGAAAAGCTCCGACTTCTGCCACCGCATCGTGCTCCACGGCAGAGCCGTGTGCACCGCGCGCAAGCCCGACTGCGCCGTCTGCTGCCTGAAAACGGTCTGCAAAAGCTGCGCTTTATAGCGACATATCCTTTTCGATTATCGCCTGAAGGCCCTGCTGGACGGCGGTCTCGAAGCCCAGCTCCTTGAGCTTGCAAACGCCCTCTACGGTGGTGCCGCCCGGGGAGCATATCTTGTTCATCAGCGCTATCGGGTGCTCGCCGCTGTCCATGGCCAGAGCGCCGCTGCCGACGACTGCGGCGGTGGCCAGCTCCTCGGCCAGCGGCCTTGCAAAGCCCGCGCGCACGCCCGCCTCGGCCAGCGCGTCGATGTACAGCAGCACGAAGGCTCCCGACGCTCCGCCCAGCGCGGAAAACGCGGGGAACATACCCTCCTCGATATGATACACCTTGCCGACGCTTGAGAAAATGCCGTCGGCTATTTTTATATGCTCCTCATTGGCGTACTTTCCGCCGCATATCGCGGTTACGGAGGCCTTGACCTTCGCGTTCATGTTGGGCATTATGCGCACGACGGGCGTACCCTTGGGCAGGCGCTCGGCGTACCAGTCGGTGGTCTTGCCCGCGGCGATGGTCAGCACGAGCTTATCCTTTGTGATGAGCTTTCCGATCTCGTCAAGAAGCCCCTGCATCATCTGCGGCTTGACCGCGAGGACGATGACCTCTGCCTTTTCCACGACCTCGGCGGCCGAGCCGCAGGGGATGATGCCGTGCTTTTCCTTCAGGGCAAGGGTCTTTGCCTCGCTGCGGTTATAGCCGTAAAGATAGTCGTTCCTGAACTTCCCGCTGTCCGCCATGCCGGAGATTATCGCCCCCGCCATGTTGCCCAGTCCGATAAAGCCGTATTTCATATGAGTATCCCCTCTCACATTTTATTTTTCAGCTCAATATATTGTAGCATTGTCAGGCTCAAAGCACAAGAACAAATAAAAAGCCGCGAAAAACTTTGTTAAAAATGAGATTATTAAATTTTTGTGTTGACAAAACTGAATTTGCCGCTATAATGGGGCTCGTCAATTGAACAAAAGGCATGATAGAGGCGCGGTTGCCATCATTAACTTTATAAAACGCCGGGAAGCGTTAAGCGAAAGGGGTCGCCGCCGAAGGGTCCGGATCTTTCCCGAGGGTCGGATGCCTGGGGTACAGGAGAATATCCTGTGAACTGTCGCTTTTGCGGAGAGCTGTCATGATCCGGCATGAATTTATTTTGTATTTTCCTGTTGAGTCATGAAGCGTCATGGCTCATTTTTTGTTCAAAATTTTTGTTCAACGAGAGGAAAATCATCATGGAATTCGTAAACACCTTCTGGGCTCTGGTTCCCCCGATAGTCGCGATCGTTCTCGCGCTTATCACCAAGGAGACCTACAGCTCGCTGTTCGTCGGCATTGTTGTCGGCGCGCTCTTCGTAACGGGCTTCCAGCCTGTTGAGACCGTAAACGCCATCGTTAACGAGGGCTTCGTCCCCGCCATATCGGGTAATGCCGGCAATTTCCTGTTCCTCATCCTGCTGGGCATGATGGTAGCTCTGGTCAACGCCACCGGCGCCTCGGCGGCCTTCGGCAAGTGGGCCGCGCGCCATGTCAAGACCCGCACCGGCACCATGCTCGCCACCTTCGCCCTCGGCGTTCTCATTTTCATTGACGACTACTTCAACTGCCTGACCGTCGGCTCGGTCATGCGTCCCCTTTCCGACGAGCAGCGCATCTCCCGCGCAAAGCTGGCCTACATAATCGACGCCACCGCGGCTCCCATATGCATGATCGCCCCCGTTTCCTCCTGGGCCGCCGCCGTTTCCGGCGTCGCCTCCGACCTTGACGCAGGCATCTCCGGCATCCAGCTTTTCGTTCAGGCTATCCCCTTCAACTTCTACTCCCTGCTGACCTTCGTGTTCGTCATCGGTCTGGCCATCATGGGCTTTGACTACGGCCCCATGGCCAAGGCTGAGCTCGAGGCCATAAAGGGCAATCTCGGCTCCCTCGGCGGCGACGAGGAGATTGAGTCCTCCCGCGCAAGCATCTGGGATATGCTGATCCCCGTTATCCTGCTCATCGTTTTCTGCGTCCTCGGTCTGATCTATGTCGGCGGCTACTTCGGCGTTGACGCATGGGGCGGCACCGAGTGCGCCGGCGACTTCATCGCGGCCTTCGGCAACACCGACGCCTTCGTCGCTCTGCCCTGGGGCTCCCTGATCGCCATTCTCCTGTCCGTTGCTTACCTGCTCTGCCGCCGCGTCATCACCTTCAAGGGCGCGATGGACTGCCTGCTCAAGGGCTTCAACGCAATGGCTCCCGCCATACTCATCCTCTCCCTGGCCGTCTCCCTCAAGAACATGACCGGCCTTCTGGGCGCCGCCGAATATGTCGGCGCGGTAATGGACAGCGCTTCCCAGGGTCTGTTCATGATGCTGCCCGCCATCATCTTCATCGTGGCCTGCATCCTGGCCTTCTCCACCGGCACGAGCTGGGGCACCTTCGGCATCCTGATCCCCATCGTTACCGCCATCTTCGAGGTCGGCGATCCCCTCCTCATGATCGGCATCTCCGCCTGCCTTGCCGGCGCTGTCTGCGGCGACCACTGCTCCCCCATCTCCGACACGACCATCATGGCCTCCGCCGGTGCGAATGTCAACCACATCGACCACGTCCGCACTCAGCTGCCTTACGCGATAACCGTAGCGGCGATAAGCTTCGTGAACTTCATCATCGCGGGCTTTGTCCAGAATGTCTGGATCTGCCTGCCCATCGCGGTCGTAATGACCATCGCCGTTCTCTTCATCCTCCGCGCTACCATCGGCAAGAGGGTGTCTGTACAGGCAGCCTCCGAGGAGTAAATGCGATCAGCATTATGTTCACCCCTGCTTACTGCCTAAAAGCCTGCAATGACCATACCGGAGAGGCAAAAAGCAGAAACCAAAAGTATTATACGGTTCGACAGGCAGATTTGGAGTTGTCCTTTCTGTTTCCTGTCCCGGCGAGTTAGCGCAAAAAGCAATGCACCATGCCTTCAAGACATGGTGCATTGATCTGCGTGCGACAGGTATTCCATAAAGAAAAGCCAGTGTTTTCAATGTTTTACCGCATTTGACACTGGCTTTTTCTTTTTGGGTCACGGATATTTCTTACATTCATACCGGGCAAGGCATTCTTTATCTGTCTGTGATCCGGGATCTGTTTGACAACAGCATTGTTGCCTACAAAACAGGAACAACACAAACGGTCAATCTCGTACTGGACACCATCCGTCTTGCCATGCAGAATGAAAAGAAAGCCGCTGCGGAGTTGCAGCTCCACAGCGATCAGGGAAGTCAGTACACCTCTCAAGCATACTTTGACTTAACTAAAGAATATGGGATAACTCCGTCAATGTCAAGACGCGGAAATCCTTATGATAATGCTTTGGCAGAAAACTTCTTTTCCATTCTCAAAACCGAGTGTATTTACAGACATCAGGCTGCCACCTTTGAGTAAGCCAATGTATTGATCGACAACTATATTTATTTCTATAACCACCAGCGCATCCAAACTAAAAAAAACTGACGCCTCTGGAATTGAGGCGCCAGTATGTTGCTAAAAACTTCATATCCCTACATAGAGGGGCTTTTTGTGCTGTCTGTATATCCTGGGGCTGTTCAAATGGCTTCGGGGGTTTTCTTTGTTTTTCAGCGCTCTGCGCAGTATTCTTGTATCACTGCTTTATGCGGTTTTTCAGAAGCTTTTCCGCCGCGAGGGCGAGGGCGAGCTTTATCGCGTCGGGCAGTATGAACGGGAACACGCACATCGAAAGCGCGCTGATAATGCCAATCGGCTCGGAGCGGGAGTAGACCTCCACAAACCACAGCGTTCCGAAGGCGTAGCACAAAACGAGCCCTGCCGCCAGGCCGAGTATCTTTATAAGCGGCTTTTCCCCGAGCAGGGCGGTCATGCCCCAATAGCATAGCGCGGTCAGCAAAAAGCCGAATATGTAGCCGCCGCTCGGCCCCATGAGCTTTCCGACGCCGCCCGTGAAATTTGAAAACACCGGCAGACCCACGGCTCCCATGACGATATACAGCAGCACCGCGATGCTCCCGCGCCTGCCGCCCAGCAGAAGCAGAGCGCAGAACACTCCGAAGGTCTGCATGGTGAAGGGTATCACCGACGGCACGGACAGCCACGAGCAGACCGATATGAGCACCGCCATGAGCGCGATATACGCCATGTCTCTGGTTTTCATTTGATATCCCCCTATTTTGCGGATGATGTCAGTTTACCATCTGCGGGGGATATGTCAAGAGCAGCTTTTACGAAGCCGCGGAACAGCGGCTGGGGCTTGTTGGGGCGGCTCTTGAATTCCGGATGGAACTGCGCCGCTACAAACCATCTGCACGCGGGGTTTTCCACCAGCTCGACGAGCCTGCCGTCCGGCGACAGGCCGACGGGGATAAGACCGCGGGAGCTTATCTCCTCGCGGAAATCGTTGTTCACCTCGTATCTGTGGCGGTGGCGCTCAAAAATAAGCCCCTCGCCGTAGAGCTCGTACGCCTTGCTGCCGGCGGCCAGCACGCAGGGATACTTGCCCAGCCGCATCGTGCCGCCCTTGGCGGTGACGCCCTGCTGCTCCGGCATTAGGTCGATGACAGGGTGCTTGGTATCGGCGGAGAACTCGGACGAGCTTGCGTCCTGCCAGCCCAGAACATGGCGGGCAAACTCGATGACGGCGATCTGCATACCCAGGCAGATGCCCAGATACGGCACGTCGTTTTCGCGGGCGTACTGCGCGGCGAGTATCATGCCCTCTATGCCGCGTCCGCCGAAGCCGCCGGGCACGAGTATGCCCTGACAGCCGCCGAGGACTTTCGCAACATTGTCCTCCGTCAGCTCCTCGGAATCGACCCACTCTATGCTGACAATGGCATCGTTTGCGGTGCCCGCGTGGAACAGCGATTCCGCGACGGAAAGATACGCGTCGTGCAGCGCGACATATTTGCCCACAAGGGCGATCCGCACCGTTTTGTGCGCGGTCTTTATCCTGTCCACCATCGCGGTCCATTCCGCAAGGTCTGGCTCGGGACAGTCAAGGCTAAGCCCGCGGCACACCGCCTTGGAAAGCCCCTCCTTTTCCAGCAGCAGCGGCGCTTCGTAAAGCGTGGAGGCCGTCGTGTTCTGGATGACGCAGTCGGGGCTGACGTTGCAGAACAGCGCTATCTTGCGGCGGATATCCTCCGTTATCGGCGCGTCGGTGCGGCACACGAGGATGTCCGGCTGGATGCCCACGGACAGCAGCTCCTTCACCGAGTGCTGCGTCGGCTTGCTCTTGAGCTCGCCGCTGCCGGGGATCTGGACGATGAGCGGAACGTGGATAAACAGCACGTTCTGCCTGCCCTTTTCCACCGCGACCTGGCGTATCGCCTCGAGGAAGGGCTGGCTCTCGATATCGCCGACGGTGCCGCCGATCTCGCAGATGAGAACGTCGATGTCCTCGTCCTCCATGGCGTAGATGCAGCTTTTTATCTCGTCGGTGACGTGGGGTATTATCTGCACCGTGCCGCCGAGGTAGCCGCCCTGCCGCTCGCGGTTGAGGACGTTCCAGTATATCCTGCCCGCCGAGACCGAGGAGTTGCCGCTCAGGCTCTCGTCAACGAAGCGCTCATAGTGGCCGAGGTCGAGGTCGGTCTCCGCGCCGTCGTCGGTGACGAACACCTCGCCGTGCTGATACGGGCTCATGGTGCCGGGGTCGACGTTGAGATAGGGGTCAAATTTCTGGTTCTTCACGCGCAGGCCGCGCTGCTTGAGCAGCCTGCCCAGGGACGCCGCGCAGATGCCCTTTCCGAGCCCGGACACAACGCCCCCTGTAACAAATACATACTTCATTTTTTCCTCTCGTTGCTCCATTTTTCCTCTCGTTGCTACATGTTATGTTATCGTTTTTGCGGTATCACGACCTGTGAGATCTCAATAATCTTTTTTGCACTCGCGCTCTTTTTCACATCGGTGCTGCATTTCATGTTATCGTTATTGCGTCAGCCCGACCGGTAAGATTTTAGGTAATCCTTTCTGCACTCGCGCTTTCAACAACACTAAACGACCTTGTAGGGGCGAGCATTGCTCGTCCGCCGGCGGCTGCCGGAAAGCAATTCGTATTTAAACAGTACTAATCGTTATTGCATCAGCCCGGTTATATCCTGCGGTGTTATTCGAGATATTCCATTATCAAAATGACAGCGTCAATAAAAATCCTGCACCCGTAGGGGCGGCCATTGGCCGTCCGTCCGTGAATATTCGCAGCGATGGAAAAAGAGCGCGAGTGCATTAAAGACAATTTCCGTTATTACCGGTCGGGCACCGAAAATAGATTCTTTTAAGCGCTGAACCGAATTGACCCTGCGTCAGCAGCGGACGAGCGATGCTCGCCCCTACGATAACGCGGTATTCTCAAATTACGCTGCCGTAGGGGCGGCCATTGGCCGTCCGTCCGTGAATATTCGCAGCGATGGAAAAAGAGCGCGAGTGCATTAAAGACAATCTCCGTTATCACCGGTCGGGCTGTCGCAATATAGATACGCACGATCTCAATGCGGATCGACCGTATGTCAATACGCGCTGGCGCCGTAGTTTTTGAGAACGCGGGCGGAGGGATCGTCGACGTCGCAGCCGGGCCATGTCCTGTTGGGCATCCAGAAATCCTTCACCATGCGCGCCTGACCGGGGTAGTACTTCTCGAAAATATCCCTGTAAAGCAGGCTCTCCTTCGTGAAGGGCACGGCGAAATCATATTTTGCGCGGCCCGCGGCGAACTGCCCGTCGGTGTAAACACTCTCGGCGTACTCCTTGAGGTCGTCGACCATGGAGTGCCCCACCGCGTCGGAAAACGCGGCCTTCTGCCGCCAGAGTATCTCGTCGGGAAGTATGCCGTCCTTTGCAAACGCCCTGCGCAGCAGGTATTTGCCCATGTCGTAGGTGTTCATCTTCATTTTCGGGTCAATGCTCATGACGTAGCGCACGAAATCGAGGTCGCCGAAGGGCACGCGCGCTTCGAGAGAGTTGACCGAAATGCAGCGGTCGGCGCGAAGCACGTCGTACATATGCAGCTCGTCCACACGCTTTTTCGCCTCGGCCTGAAAAGCCTCGGGGTCGGGCGCAAAGTCGGTGTACTTGTAGCCGAAAAGCTCGTCGGAGATCTCGCCAGTCAGCAGCACCCGCACGTCGGTGCGCTCGTGTATCGCCTTGCAGCACAGGTACATACCCATGCTTGCGCGTATGGTCGTTATATCGTAGGTGCCGAGCATGGCGATGACCTCCTCGAGCGAGGCGATGACCTCGTCCCTCGTCATGTGCACCTCCATGTGCTCGGAACCGATGAATTCAGCCGCGGTGCGGGCATATTTCAGGTCGATGGGGTCAAGATCCATGCCGATTGCAAAGGTGCGGATCTTTTTGCCGAGGAGCTTTGCAGATATCGCGCAGACAAGGCTCGAATCGAGGCCGCCCGAGAGCAGGAAGCCGAGAGGCGCGTCCGCGTCAAGGCGCTTTTCCACGGCCGCTATAAGCTTCTCGCGGATCTTGGCGCACACGGTATCGAGATCGTCCTCCGTGTACTCGCTGACCGTCGTAAGATCCGCGTAGCGCACGAATTTCCCGTCGGCGTAGTAGTGTCCGGGAGGGAAGGGCATGATCTCATCGCACAGGCCGACGAGGTTTTTCGCCTCGCTTGCGAAGACCGGCTCGCCGTCGGAAAGATAGCCGTAGTACAGCGGGCGGATGCCGATGGGATCGCGGGCGGCGATGAGCTTACCGGCCGCGCCGTCATAGATTATCATTGCAAATTCCGCGTCGAGCTTCCCGAACATACCGAGGCCGTACTCGCGGTACATGGGCAGAATAAGCTCGCAGTCAGAGTCGCTTTTAAACTCGTACTTCCCCTGAAGCCCGGCCTTGAGCTTCCTGAAGCCGTACAGCTCGCCGTTGCACACGGCGGCGTCGCCGTGCAGGAAAAACGGCTGCATCCCGCTTTCGTCAAGACCCATTATCGACAGCCTGTGGAAGCACAGGCAGGTATCGCCCATGACCTCTATCCTCGACATATCGGGGCCTCTGGATACGGTACGGTCGAAATACTCTTTTACCGACTCCGCGGTGAGACTTTTGGATGTAAAACCCATGATTGAACACATAAAAATGCACCTCCGAATTTTTTGGGCAGCTATCCCTAAACTTTAGGACGAATAGCTGCAAATCCGCGGTGCCACCTAATTTATTGCCAGAGCAATCACTTTTTACGGGCTCAGTCAAGCCCTCGTGCATTAACGCCGCACTCCGCGTCTTTCCTACTGGGCATTGCCGTTCAGATCGCTGCTCGAAAGTGTTATTCCCATAGCCTCACGTGTCGGGCTCACACCGTCCCCGACTCGCTGTGACAGTCTGGATATGGTACTTGTCTCCGTCATAGCATTTGCGATGTTCAGTTTTTCCCGAAAAACCGAAAGCCGCTGGCAGATAGCGGCTCTTGGTTCAACAGGTTAGGAGAGTAAATGATCACAACAAATATGAACGTATAATAGCATACAAAACTCGTTAAATAAAATACATATACCATTGCAGTTATCATACTTTTTTGATATAATAACGGCGAGGTGAAAACCATGGAACTGAGAACGCTGAAATACTTCACGGTTGTGGCCGAGGAGCTGAACATAACGCACGCAGCCGAAAGGCTGAGCATGAGCCAGCCACCGCTGAGCAATCAGATAAAGGCGCTCGAGGAGGAGCTCGGCACGAAGCTGTTTGTGCGCGGCAAGCGGCGCCTGCAGCTCACCGAGGCCGGACGCCTGCTTTACCGCAGCGCCCAGCGCATACTCGACCTTGCGGAAAAAACGCGGCACGACGTCATGAGCCTTGAAAACGGGGTATCCGGCACGATAAACATCGCCATAGTCGAGGGCCGCGCCCCATTCTTTACCGCCCGCTGGATATCCGGCTTCAAGGAGGAGTACCCAAACGTACACTACAGCCTGTGGAACGGCAGCAGCGACGACGCGCTCGAGCGGCTGCGGCAGGGTCTCGCGGATCTCGCGGTCATCGCCGCGCCATACGACACCGAGCATCTTGAGGGCTTTGCCGTAGGCAGAGGACCCTGGGTAGCGGTCATGTCGAAGGATAATCCGCTCGCCAAAGGCTCCGGGAACGAGCTGCCGCTCAGCAGTCTTGCCGGGCAGCCCCTTATCGTGCCCAGCCGCGCCTCACGCGTCGAGGCCATAAGAAAATGGTTCCGCGAGATCGGCTCCGAGCCGAATATCATCTGCACCATGTCAAGCTACGTCGACGCTGTAGCGCTCACAGAGCGCGACGTCGGCATAAGCATATTCCCGCAGACGACCTACACGCCGAACGACCTGCTCGTGACCAAGGTCATAACCGAGCCTGCGCGCCAGGTCGAATACGTCCTCGTGTGGATAAAGGAAAGGGAGTGTCCGGAGCTTGTAGGGGAATTTATAAACTTCGTGCGCGACACGATGGAGACCGAAGCCGCCGGAGCAAACCCCGACTTTCAGGCGATACTCAAAAACGAATACCTCCCCCCGGAGGATACCCCTTATCTGTGACAAAAGCCCGCGCCCGCGGGAAAAACTTTTTCTTGTGGAAATATCTGCCGTATGTTATACCGAAATCAGCAGAGCAAGCAAAAAACCGTTGTGATGCATATGCGAAAAGGAGGTTTTGCACATGAAAGATTATCTCAGGCGCAACTGGTGGCTGTACCTTATCCTGATCCTCGCGTGCGCAGCGCTCCCCCTTATTCAGCGGTGGGAAGCTGTGCCCGTGCTCAGTCCGCCGTCGTTTGTTTTCACTTGGTATGCGGCGGTCATCCCCATCGCTACCGCCGCTGCCGCAGCAGTGACAAGCGCGAGACGGGGACGCTTTGACTTCGCTCCGCTTATCGCGGCCGCGGTGCTGGTTTTCCTGAGTATGGTTATACCGGTACTGATAAGCGGCGGCGGATTTGACAAACCGCTGTATGTACCGCTTATCTTCGCGGTCATACCGGCGATAGAAGCCCTCATCCTGAGCGGCATCGCATACGCGATATTCGGAAGAAGAAAAACTGCGTGATAATACTTAAACCGCCCATTGACCATGCCGGTCAATGGGCAGCTTTTTATTCGTCCCTCACCTCGAGGCGCAGGACATCGGGTCTTGCGTAGTGGCCGCAGACGTCCAGCTCCATCCTCGACGAGGCGGTCTTCTGCATATCCAGAGTGGCATATATGACGG
>SAMEA3663269__coassemble_121_pt1 | contig 27865 bp, 27 predicted proteins | sample SAMEA3663269__metabat2_high_PE_030 | metagenome-assembled genome bin SAMEA3663269 (sample SAMEA3663269) | pig gut metagenome | biome: pig gut; feature: pig-associated habitat; material: faeces | place: China | collected 2013
CCTCGACATAGTGGGTTATCATCACGATTGTCTTGCCCTGCTGTGAGTGCAGCCGCTCAATTACTGACAGCACCTCGCGTCTGCCGTCGGGGTCGAGCATCGAGGTGACTTCGTCGAACACGAGAATATCGGGGTCCATGGCGAGCACCCCGGCGAGGGCGACCCGCTGCTTCTGCCCGCCCGAGAGCATATGGGGCGAGCGCCTTTCAAAGCCTGCCATGCCCACGAGCGCGAGGGCGGCGGACACACGTTCGGGGATCTCCGAGCCGTCGACTCCGTAGTTTTCAAGGCCGAAGGCGACGTCCTCAGCGACTACGGAGGACACGAACTGGTTGTCGGGGTTTTGAAAGACCATGCCCACCTTTCGGCGCAGCGTCCAGATGTTCGCTTCGCTTTTCGCATCAAGCCCCGCGACGGTCAGCTCGCCCTTCTGTACTTCAAGCAGGGCGTTGAAATGCTTCACAAGGGTGGACTTCCCGCAGCCGTTATGGCCGAGAACGGCAACGAGCTCCCCGTCCCTGACGGTGATGCAAGCCCCGTCGAGGCTGCGGTGTCTGCCGCCCTCACAGTCGTATGAAAAAATAAGGTCTTTCGCTTTTATCATGTCATGATCCCCAAGTTTGTACTGCTGATATAATATCGGGTAAAACACATTCGCACAAGCCCCCCGGGGGGTTAAAATGAAAAAAGCAGCTCAGGGAGCTGCTTTTTTCAAATCGTCTGCAAAGTCATCTTGACTTTGCAGACGAAAAGGTTTGCACTGCGCTCTGCGCCTCAATGTGCGCCTGTGTTGCACATTTCGACGCTCGCTCCGTGATAAGTGTTTTCTGCGACGCGCATGTCGCCGCAGAAAACAGATACCATTTTATTCGCGCCTGCGGGCGCGAACTCTGCGAGGCCCTGTATACCGTCAAAAAAGCAGCTCAGGGAGCTGCTTTTTTTGACGGTAATTTCATTCTCTGCACAAACCCGATGATCTGACCCGACAATACAACGGTCAGCAGGGAGTATACGAGTCTTCCGAGCGGGATATAGCTGAGCGAGAGTGCGAGGACTATGAGGTCGCTGGCAAGATATATCCACTGTATGCCGACTTTGAGCAGACTCGACAGGCTTAGCGCAAGCGAATCGTCTCCGGTAGGAGCGGAGCCTATCCGCACGCACAGGCCGACGCCTATGCCCACAAACAGCGAGCCTATCACAGCCGCGAGAAGCGGAGTATCCGCAAGCTGCGGCCAAAGCGGCGGGAATCGCTCGAAGACCGCATAGAACAGTGAAAAGCCTCCGCCTGCGACCGCCGAGTAGGCAATGAATTCCTTGCCCAGCAGCCTGAAGCCCAGCAGGTAGCAGAGGAAATTCATAATAAAGCCGCTTATAGACGGAGAAATGCCGAACCAGTGCTGCAGCAGCAGGGTAAGCCCCAGCACGCCGCCCTCCGTAACCCCGGACATGGAGTGTACATTATACAGACCGAAAGCCAGTATGGCGCTGCCGATAAGAGCGGTGACGCAGCGCCGAGCGTTAAGCTTCGGGAGCATTTTTTAACAAAACCTTTCTATATTTATTGGCGATATCAGCCGCCGCATCTGCCGTAGAGCTTCGTCATTCCGGCGATATCGGCCGCAAGTGCGCTGCTTATCTGAGAGGGTGTCAGCCTCCATTGCCAGTTTCCGCCGAGGGTGCCCGGGGTGTTCATTCTGGCGTCGCCGCCAAGGCCAAGATAGTCCTGCATTTGCGCGATGAACAGTGAGGCGACGGAGCTCATGCCGCCGCGGATGATGCCCCTGTTAAAGCCCTCACTGTCATTAAGGCCGAGATAACGGGCGGCAAACTCAAGCTCCTCAGGGGAAGCCTCCTGCCGCCACGCGGCAAGTGGGGCGTTGTCGTGAGTGCCTGTGTAGCAGACACAGTCGGGGCAATAGCAATGGGGCAGGTAGCTGCTTGGCTCTTTCGGGTCGAAGGCAAATTCAAGCACCTTCATGCCTGGAAGTCCGGATGCACGCAGCAGCTCGCGTACCTCCGGACCGAGTGTGCCCAGATCCTCGGCGATGAACTGAACGTTTGGAAACCACGCCGTCAGCCTGCCGACAAGATCCATTCCCGGACCCTTTACCCAACGTCCTTCCTTGGCGGTCTCGGCTCCGTAGGGAACGGCCCAGTAGCTTTCAAAGCCGCGGAAATGGTCTATCCTCAGCGCGTCAAACAGCTTGGCCGCCCCGTCGACGCGGCGTATCCACCAGCCGTAGCCGTCATTTTTCATAGCCTCATAGTCGTACAGAGGGTTTCCCCAGAGCTGACCGTCCTCACTGAAATAGTCGGGAGGCACGCCCGCGACCTCGAGGGGAATGTTGTTCTCGTCGAGCCTGAAGCAGCCCGGCTGTGCCCATACATCGGCGGAATCGAGCGCAACGTATATGGGCAGGTCGCCTATAATTTCCACACCATTTTCCCGGGCGTAGGAGCGCATGGCCTCCCACTGGCGGAAAAACAGAAACTGTATGTACTCGAAAAACTCGACCTCATCCTTCAAAAGTTCTGCGTATTCTTTCAGCGCATCGGGCTTGCGCAGCCTGATGCCCTCGTCCGGCCACTCATACCACGCGGACATTCCGAAATACCTTTTAACGGCCATAAAAAGCGCGTAATCCGGAAGCCACCCCGCGTTATCGCGGACAAAGCCGTCAAATTCTTTCCTGTTTCCGGCAAGCCCCATTGCCGCGGCCTTTTTCAAAACGCCGAGCCGCTTGTCATAGAGTTTGCCGTAGTCGACCCTTGAAGGCTCGCCGCCCCAATCAATAGCGTCAAGCTCGGACTTTTCGAGCAGCCCTTCACCGCACAGCAGCTCAAGATCGATGAAGTACGGGTTTCCTGCGAAGGTGGAGAAGCTCTGATAAGGCGAATCGCCGCAGCCGGTGGGGCCGACGGGCAGTATCTGCCACCATGACTGCTTCGCCTCCGCGAGAAAATCAATAAAGTCATAAGCGGCCCTGCCTATCGTGCCGATGCCGTATTCAGAGGGCAGGGCGGATATGGGCAGCAGTATGCCGCTGCTTCTTTTTACAGACATGATGTCAGTCCTTTCTGCCGGACGGAAGCTCCTGTGCGTGCATGAGCCCAAGCTGATAAAATGCCACCGCGCTTGCCGCGGCGACGTTCAGGGAGTCAACTCCGTGGGACATGGGTATGCGCACCGTGTAGTCGCATTCGGCGATTGTGCCTGCCGCAAGGCCGTCGCCCTCGGTGCCGAGCACTATAGCGAGCTTTTCTACCTCCGCGAGACGCCTGTCGTATATTGGCAGGGAATCGCCGCTTAGGGCCATTGCAGCGGTCTTGAAGCCCAGCCCGTGAAGCTGAGATATCCATGAGCGTTCATCGTCCAGATATGTCCACGGCACCTGAAAAACGGTGCCCATGCTCACTCTTACCGCGCGGCGGTAGAGCGGATCGCTGCCTTCGGCTGTAAGCAGCACGGCGTCGATGCCCAGCGCCGCGGCGGAGCGGAATATCGCGCCGATATTGGTGGGGTTCATCACGTTTTCAAGCACCGCGATCCTGTGGGCGTCCGCGCATACCTCCTCGACGGAGGGAAGCTTCGGGCGCAGCATGGCGCATAGCATCCCGCGGGTAAGGTGAAAGCCCGTGAGCTGAGTGAGAACATCAAGCTCCGCCGTGTATACTGGGATATCGCCGCGGCAGCGGGCGAGGATATCCTTCGCCTTGCCCTCGGCGTGTCTTGTCTCCATCAGAAAGGAGAGGGGAACGCAGCCGGCGTCCAGAGCCCGACCGATAACGAGCGGGCTTTCGGCGATGAACATGGCGTTTTCGGGATCGCGCCGGTTCAAAAGCTGGTTTTCCGTCAGCCGTGCGTAAACATCCAGCTCCGGCGCGGAAAAATCCTTTATCTCAATAATGTTTGCCATAGGCGTCTCCATGCGCTATCGTTATGTAGTATGTAAAAAGCCGGAGCGAACGATATGCAGTCCGCTCCGAATAAGTGCGGTAAAGCGAGCTGAACGCGATCCAAATATAACTCAGCGGCGAGCCCAGCGGAAGCGGGTCGCTGCTGAAAAGGAGGAGCGACGAAATGAATGAGCTCTGGCTTTAGAATAAAGTCGGAGCGAACGATATGAAGTCCGCTCCGACGTGGTGCGGGTAACAGGGGTCGAACCTGCACGCCTCTCAGCACGAGAACCTAAATCTCGCATGTCTGCCAATTCCATCATACCCGCGTGTGCAGCAAATATAATAGCACAGCGCGTATTTTCTTGTCAATCTTATTCAAGCTGCCGATTGACTTTTCATTTTTTAATCTTTAGAATAATCCCGTTATCCTAAGAATCGGGGGGAGTGGAGCAATGAAAAACAAATATGTTGTCTCCGTCATAGGCGCCGGAACGCTGTGGGGCTTTATGGGCTTTTTCCGCAGAACGCTTGACGCGATGGGTGTCTCCGCCATAGGCTGCATTGCGGTCAGGTGCGTGTTTGCGGCTGCGTTTTTCGCCCTGACTATCCTTCTGTGCGACCGCAAGGCATTCAGAGTAAAGCTCCGGGATGCATGGATATTCATAGGCAGCGGAGTCATATCCCTGCTGATATTCGGCGTCTGCTACTTCCGGGCCATGGACTACATGAGCCTGTCCGCCGCCGCGATACTGCTGTATACCGCGCCGTGCTTTGTTATCCTTATATCCGCGCCGCTGTTCAGGGAAAAGCTCACAGTGCAGAAGCTCACGGCCATGGCGTTGGCCTTCGCGGGCTGCTGTCTTGTATCGGGCATCGGCAGCGGCGGAGCGGTCATAACGCCCAAGGGCCTCGTCCTCGGGCTGAGTTCAGGCCTGTGCTATGCACTGTACAGCATATTCAGCCGATTCGCCCTTAACCGCGGCTACTCCGCCCTGACCATAAACTTCTATTCCTGTCTGCTGGCAGGAATTGGCGCGACCGTCATCGGCGGCACGGAATACCTCGGTATCATAACCGCAAGCGTACCAAATCTTCTTTTTGCCGTTGCGACAGGGCTCGTGACCTGCTTCCTTCCTTATCTGCTGTATACACGCGGACTTGAGGGGCTTGAAAACGGCAAGGCCTCCATCATGGCCTCGATCGAGCCGGTGGTGGCAACGGTAGTCGGCGTCATTATATATCACGAAACGCCGACGCTGATGAGCGCCGCCGGCGTGATACTCGTGCTGTCGGCCATCGTACTTCTTAATGTGAAAATAAAAGCAAAAGCATGACTAAACACCGCACCGAACACGGTGCGGTGCTTTTTGCAAAAATAATTATTGACAAACAATAATTATTATAATATATTGATAATGAAATTATTGAAAAACAATAATCAGGAGGCGAGCACGATGAAGAAACTAAAAGCGCTGCTCACGGCGGAGGCGGCGGTATGCATAGCGCTGCTGACATATGTTGCTGCAGCCGGAGAGCAGGGAGCAGGCGGCGCTTTGTACGGGGTGCCGTTTGCACAGATTGGGGCGGGGCTGCGCACCATGTCTCTTTCCGGAGCGGCAGGAAACGCTGCAGCGTTTGTGCTGTATCTGATCATATGCCTGTCGCCGTGTGCGGTTTTGCTGCTTCTGCACCGCCGCGGAAGCCTGTGCCGGGACGATATCCTGCTCCCTGTACTGAGCGCGGTGCTGTTCCCGCTTATGTATCTGCTCATAAACCCGGGACTGGCGGCGAGCCGATTGGGTATGCCGGGTATGAAGAGCATGAGCGTCGCTCTTTACAACGCGCTGCTGCTGACGCTTATCGCCGGCTACCTGGTGCTGAGGTTCATGCACAGCGTAAGCAGGGCCGATGAGCCTAAGCTTCACTGTTATTTGAAAACACTGCTCGCGGTTATATGCGCGGTGTTTGTGTTCGAGGCCTTCGGCGGCTGTTACTCGGAAACTCTTTCGCTCATTGAGCAAACCCGCCTTGCAAATTCCGGTATGGAGAGCTCCCTGGGACTGAGCAATTTCTTTTTTTGGCTCAGGTATGCCGTTATGGCTGCGCCCTGTCTGCTGGGGGTATGGGTCATCTTCGGAGGGCTCAGGCTCATCGACGCGCTGTCTGCCGACGCATATTCCGAGGAAGCGGCAAGCCTTGCAAAGCGCCTTGCGGATATAAGTGCAAAGAGCCTGAAGATCATTGTTATAAGCCAGCTCGCTTACAATGTACTGGAGATACTTTTCATGGAAGGGCTCAGGAATGTAAGCATATCCTTTTATCTTCCGCTTGCGCCGCTCGCGGTCTCATTGTGCATGCTGCTTTTCGCCGGTTATATCGGCCGCGGCAGAGCATACAGGGACGAGAACGAAAGGTTTATTTGAGGGGTGAACTAAGATGGCGCTCAAAGTATGTCTTGACGAGGTGCTCAGAGCCCGAGGCATGACCTCAAAGGAGCTGTGCCGGCTCATAGGGATAACCGAGGCGAATCTTTCTATCCTGCGCAGCGGAAAGGCAAAGGGCATTCGCTTCGGAACGGTGAATAAGATATGCTATTATCTCGGCTGTGATGTGGGAGATATTTTAAAGTTTGACGGCAAATTGGAGGAGGAAAATGATGATTAAAAGAATACTGGCTCTTATTTTGGTTATATGCCTTATGCTCGTGCCCGGAGGCTGCCGGCTTGCTGTGCCGGACGGCGAGATGCAGGAGGGCTCAGACCGGCTGATAGGCATGCTTATCACAAAGGATCATTATTCGGCTTCGGAAAATGGGGAAGAGCGTGTGTATGCACGCCTGAGCTATGAAGAAGCGGAAAACGATGAGGGCGAGCCGCTTAAGTTTAAGACCTACGTCTTTGACGGCATCGACGGCTGGTACATTCTCTGCCCGACCTTTGAAGACGAAGATGGCGAAACATATTCTGGAATGTGCGGTAGCGAGGGCATTGACGACAGACAAATGGAGCTTAACTGCGGAGATAACGCCAACAGCATAAAAGTAAGCGGTACGCTGAGAGCTGTATCAGGCAGCGGCGAAAGCATGCTGACATTTATCGGAAATCCCGTTTACCAGTCGGCCGACGGCTCGGTATATGCGCTTATGAACGGAACGGGGATGAGCTTTGGAGACAGCTCGGCCGCGGACGGCGCTCTGAGCTTGTCTGAAAGCGAGTCATCTGAGGACATGACGCAAAAATCAGAGCGCAGCTCCGAGGTCGTGGTGAATATCAAGCTCGTTGACCCCGCCGAGAAGGTGCGCGTGTATGAGATGGACGAAAACGGCGCATGCCTTCTGCAAAATGAGTATACCGGTGAGACGATACCCGATGAGTACAGCCCATGTAAAAGTGCGGAATTCATAGTAGTCGAAGAGCTTTTGCGCGGCGGCGGCCACAGCTACTTCGCATACGGCAGGAGCGACGAAAGCTTCGTCAGCTATTTCGCCGCCGGGGATGAAATCTGCACAGGCTTTACGACAACAATAAACTGGCAATAGAAAAACTGCCCGGACTATGAAGTCCGGGCAGCTTTTTCATCTTGTCAGTTCAGTGTCCTCCGCCGGCTATCATATGCATGGCGTGCTCAAGCGTGCCGATGACTGCGCTGAGATTTTCACGCGCGGCCTTTTCGCTGCCGGGCAGATTGATTATGAGGCTCCTGCCGCGTATTCCCGCCACAGCGCGCGACAGCATGGCGCGCGGCGTGATGCCGAGACTGTAGTAAAGCATGGCCTGAGGTATCGCGGGGACCTCTCTGTCTATAACGTCGCGGGTCGCCTCCGGGGTAACGTCGCGCAGGGAAAAGCCCGTACCGCCGGTGGAGATCACAATGTCGGCCCCTTGCTCCACGCATTTGGCGAGCTCGTCAGATATCTCGCTCCTGTTGTCGGGGACTATGCCGGTGTACACAACGTCAAAGCCTGCGTCCTTCAGCATTCCCGCCACCGCGGGGCCGCTGGTGTCGACGCGTTCGCCGATGCTGCATTTGTCGCTGACCGTAATGACTGCTGCTTTGTAGCTCATAAGGACCCTCCTAAAACCTCTCCCGAACCTCGCCGGGCCTGTCCACTGTGTAGCCGCCCATATCCGTAAGGCGCTGCCTGAATCCGTCGCTCTTCATGATCCCGATGAGCTTCTGCACCATCGGAGTATCCCATGCGTGATCGGGTATGAGCAGGTCGTACTGCTCGACGCAGACGGGGATGAAATCAAGGTCATACATCCTTGCCGCCGAGTAAATGCCCAGTCCCGCATCGGCGCTGCCTGCGGCTATCTGCGCCGCGACTGCCGTGTGCGTCAGCTCCTCGCGCTCATATCCGTACAGCTTATCCGTCTCCAGCCCTTTTGTTCTGCACAGATAATCCAGCAGCACGCGGGTGCCGGAGCCCTTTTGCCGGTTTACATAACTAATATTTCCTCTGAACAGATCCTCAAGGCAGGAGATGCCGAGGGGGTTGTTCTTCTGCACCATGATGCCCTGAGTTCGCCCGACGCACTCGACAAGACGCACCCCGCCGTTGGGAAAATACCGCTTTATGTAGGCGGTATTGTAGCTGCCGTCGGATTCGTTGAGCAGGTGACAGCCGGCGGCGTGGGCCTCACCGCGGCGGACGGCCATGATGCCGCCCATGGAGCCGACGTGGGAAGAACTCATGTAAAGCTCCCCGCAGCATTGATGGAGCATATTCCCGAGCTCATCGAGCAGGGGATCATGGCTGCCGATAACGACAAGGCTCGCTTCAAGCTCCGCCTTTGGGCGAAGCAGCCGGACGCTGACCTCGGCGCCTGCCTCCATGCCTTCGCAGCCCTGCGGTATCTCAAGGATTCCGTCGGCCTTCATAAATGAGGACACGACGCCTGCGCCGCGGTTGAGGGGGGAGGCGATGAGCTTACCGCCCACGCAGCCCATACGCACTCGCACAAACTCCCTGTATTTAAGCCCGGAGACTACGGGACGGGATAAAACTGCTGATACGAGCTCCGCGCTGTCCTTTTTCGTGCCGCCGAGGAGTTCCAGAATGGGCTTTAAGAATTCTTCGATCACGATTATACCCGAAACGGGATAGCCCGGAACGCCGAGGACGGGCTTCGGGCCGCAATAGCCCAGTATGGCGGGCTTGCCGGGCTTTATCGCTATGCCGTGGTACAGGACCCCGCCCAGCTCGCGTATTGTTGACACAGAGTAATCGTCACGTCCGGCGGAGGAGCCCGCGTTCAGCAAAACGGCGTCGCAGGTCTCTACAGCGTCGCTGAGGGCCGCTTTAAGAAGCTCCGGCTTGTCCGGAACGATGGGGTATACCTTGCTCGTACCGCCCCATTTTTCCACCATGGCAGAGAATATGGAAGAGTTAAACTCCAGAATATCGCCGGGTTTGGGGTCGGACGTGGGAGGAACGACCTCGTCGCCCGTGGGGATAATGCCGACTACGGGCTTTTTAATAACGCTTATCTCAAGGCAGCCGCCCGCTATCATAGCGCCTATCGCCGCGGGGCTTATCTCCACCCCGGCCGGCAGAAGCATTTCACCGGCGCATATATCCTCGCCGATCTGCCGTACGTGCTGCCACGGCGCGGCGGCGGAATAAAGCGCCACAGAGCCGTCGTCGTTTTTAATAACGTCCTCTATCATGATAACTGCGTCGCAGCCCTCGGGGAGAGGGTCGCCCGTGTCGACCGCGATGTATTGCTGCGCGGTCAGCGTGACGGGCGTGGTTTCGCCCGCGCCGAAAGTAAGCCGTGCGTCAAGGGCGATACCGTCCATAGCGCAGGCGTGATAGTGCGGTGAGCAGATGCGCGCGTACACGGGCTCGGCGGTGATGCGCCCGCAGGAGCCGGACGCGCATATGCGCTCGGCCTTGGGGCTCATGCCGAGTTCCCTGAGCTTTTCAAGGTATTCGCTTTTTGCCTGCTCGAGCGGCGTATTGGTAAGATACTCAAAAGCCATTCTCTACCTCAGAAACACAGTTATTTCATCGCCCTTTGCACAGCCCTCGCTGTCTCTGGGGATGCAGAAGTATCCGTCGCAGCCTGCAAGGGAGCTTATGAGCCCCGATTTGCTGCGGACGGGTCTTGCGTATAATTTGCCGCCCAGCTCGGATAGTACGACGCCCAAGTACTGGGCCCTGCCGTGATTTGCGCTGACGGCCTCGGTCAGCCGTGCCGAAACGCTGAAAACGCGCGGCTTTATACCAAGCATGACTGCGATGAGTTCCTTAACGAAGATATCGGTGACGAAAAAGGCCGCGGCGGGGTGTCCGGGCAGACCGATAACGGGCTTGGAGCCGATCTTGCCGATGATGGTGGGCTTGCCGGGCTTCATGGCTATCCCGTGCAGCAAAAGCGCGCCCAGCTCCTCAATGACGGCGCAGGTGGAGTCCATCTGCCCCACGGAGCTGCCGCCGGATATGAGCAGGGCGTCGCAGCCGTCAAGCCGGCCGACTATGGCTTCCCTGAGCTTCATATAACCGTCCTTCACGATTCCGAAGCATTTTGCCTCGGCACCGCAGAGCTCGACCGACGCCGCCAGCATATCGGAATTCACATCCCGCACCTGACCGGCCTCCGGCCTTTGCGACACCGGAACAAGCTCGTCGCCGGTGGAGATTATCCCCACCACGGGGCGCTTTTTGAGCTTTACCCCGCACATTCCAAGTGCGGCGAGCGCACCAATATCCTCGGCGCGCAGGACTCTTCCGGCCCGTATCACGGTTTTCCCGGGAAATACGTCGTCGCCGCGGTAGATTATATTGTTCCCGGGAGCGGCGGCCTTGAGAATGCCGATCTCCTCGTTGCCGTAGCTCTCGCCGTGCTCGATCATGACCATGGCATCGGCCCCCTCGGGTATCTCGCCGCCGGTGGGGACATAGGCGCACTCGCCCTCGCGCAGGACGATGCCGGAGGCCTTTCCCATGCCGACTATGCCGCGCAGCTTCAGTATCGCGGGCGTGGAGTCGGAGCAGCCGAAGGTGTCGGATGCTCTGACGGCGTAGCCGTCAACGGTGCTGCGGTCAAAATCGGGAACATATTCATTCGCCGTGATATCCTCGGCCAAAACTCTGCCAAGGCAAGCCGACAAGGGCAGCACCTCCGTTTCGGCGGCGCTGCCCGCAAATTCGCGGCGTATTATATTAAGTGCCTCTTCGGGCGTACAAACATTAAGCATATGTGTTTATACCATGTCGATGGCACCGACCGGGCAGCGTCCTGCGCACATACCGCAGCCCATGCATTTTTCCGTTTCCGCGAGAAAGGCGAAGGTGTTAATGTCGCCGGGGGCGCGGGGCTTTGAGATGGCCAGCGCGTATTCGGGACATACCTCGACGCAGAGCATACAGCCAGTGCATTTATCAAGGTCGATGGAGGGCGACTTCCACTTGCTGACGGGGACATATCTTGCGGTCACGCCCTTGTCGTCAATGACCGCAGACTTTTCGCAGATATAGCCGCAGTGCCCGCAGGACACGCAGAGATCCTGGTCGACCTCGCAGCGGATGTGCCCGCCGTCACGCAGGACGATGACCGCGCCCGCGGCGCAGCGCTCGGCGCACTTTTCGCAGTCAATGCAGTTTTCATTAAATGTGTACGGCATAGTTGCCTCCTATATGCGCGGAATCATACTGATGGCCTTTATGGGACAGCGCTTCATGCACTTTTCGCAGCCAATGCAGACCGAGGGATCGGCGAGAAACGCGTGCGTGCGTATATCGCCGTGAAACTGCGGCTTGCTTATCTCCAGTGCATACATGGGGCAGACGTCCACACACAGCGAGCAGCCCGTGCATTTATCCTCATCCACGGAGGGCATATTCCAATCCTCCCATGAGCAGAAGGTGGTCAGCCTGCCGTTGTCGTCGTAAACCGCTTCGTTTTCGCAGAAATCGGCGCACAGCCCGCAGGATACGCAGATCTCGGGGTCAATAGAGTGCGTCTTATACTGCTCGCCGCTGATGGCCTGAGTGGGACAAGCGGCCGAACAGGCGTCGCAGCCGGTGCATTTTTCCTTGTTTATACTGTATGCCATAATCAGCCTCCTGCAACAGCGGGAACGAGGAAGAGAGTATCTCCGTCCTGAAGCTGAGCTTTCATACCGACCTGTTTGCCGTTTAATGAAACGATGCAGCCTTTAAGATCTTTCATCGTGAGCGCGGTCTGCGGATCGCGCCTTTTTACCTCATCCATTATGATGGGGAAGATATCCTTGACGGAGCTTACGTCAAGGCTCATCTCTTTGATCCCGCTGTCAAGGCGGAAGGTTCCGAACAGTTTTACAGTGACCATGACTCCTCCTCAAATAATCTTCATTTTTCTGAGCTTTTCCTCGGTGGGCAGCCCGTTTTTGTCCCATCCTCTTGCTTCGTAGTAGACCTTTTTCATAACCTCAAGGGGCACCTTGGTGCTGGGATCCTTGGGATCCTGCGGGACGTTGGTCAGGCGCTTGGGCAGAGTGTCCATGGCGGCGCTGACGCCGAATTTGGCGTTGACGGCGCGCTCGACGTTATAGCTCCTCTCGCCGGCGCGTATAAACCTGGCCAGATTGCACTTCATACCTGTCGCGTATTCTATCGCCTTGGTGTGCGGCAAAAGAAACAGATGGAAGGATGCTATCCCGGGGAACTTATTCAGAATGCGCACAACGGGCCCGAGGAATGGGATGACCTTGTTGACGGTCTTCGTGACAACGCTGTTGGGCTTGGAAATAAGAAAGCTGGGGAATACGGCGTATGATGTGAACAGGCACTGTCCGGTCATGGAAACGGACTCCATAAGATCCTGCATTAACATACATAAATCGGCCTTAGCGTGTGGAGTCTGAGGGTCGGCGTTAAGTCCGAGGTTTTCGACAATGACCAGATATCCGCCGTTAAGGTGGCAGCCGCCGCGGTTGGATACCGCGTAGCCGAGACCCTGACCCACGGAGCGGCGGGGCTCGTAGGCTGCGAGCTCCAGACCCTTTGACTGGATGGCAAAGTCCTTGCCGCCGTATTTTTCACTGAGCCAGCGGCTGCCCTCGGCAAGCTCGTTGCCTATGCCGCGCCGGTATGCGATATTCTCAAAGGTCTTTGAAATGTTGGCGGTCTTGCCGAAGGACAGGCCGTTTTTCCACAGCCCCTGCTCGTTTGCCTCCATGGCCCAGGCAAGCGTGCTGGCTGCGGAAATAGTGTCCATGCCGAGCTCGTCAAGCTCATAGTTCCACTTGAGTATGAGCTCAAGATTATCGTTCATTATGCCACCGCCGAGCAGACCGAGGGTCTCGAGCTCGGGGCCTTTGACCTCTTGCCCTTCAACATTGACTGTGCGGGCGCACTTGATGGGGCAGGACATACAGCCCTTGTTGACGATGTTGTAATCCTCCGCAAGGACCTCGCCGCTGACCTTGTCAAAGTGCTCATACTGACCGTAGGCGTAATTTCTCGTGGAGAGTATGCCGCGCATCTGCATGGGGCTGACAAGTCCGGCGGTGCCCATTTTGGGGAGCTGGTTGCCGGTGAGCGGATGCTTGCGCAGAGTCTCCGTCCATTTCTGATAGAGCTTCGTCGTTTTTTCGGGATCAAATACCGGCACCTCGTGATTTCCGGTAGCGACCATGGCTTTGAGATTTTTCGAGCCGAACACAGCCCCGACGCCGGCGCGTCCCGCGGCTCGCTCGCCGCTTATGACGGCGGCGTATTTGACCATGTTTTCACCCGCGGGGCCGATCGAGAGCATGCCGCATTTGACCCTGCACTTGCGGGCCTCGTTCATCCTGCGCTGGAGCTCCTCCTGCGACTGCGAAACCTTCATGCCCCATAGGTCTCCGGCTTCGTGGAAAAAGAACTTGTCGTTTTTAATCTCAATCCATGTGGGGACTGGGCATTTGCCGCGGATGACCAATGCGTCTATGCCGGCTTTTTTGAGATAGTACCCGAAATTTCCGCCGCAGTTGGAGGATGTGGTTATCCCTGTCAGCGGGGAGAGGGTGGATATGTTGAAGCGGTTCGAGCAGGGCGCCCCCGTGCCGGTGAGCGGCCCGGTTGAAACGATGATGAGATTATCCTCCGAAAAGGCAGTCTCCTTGCCGGTGAAATTATCGAACATGATCTTTGAGGCCATGGCCTTAGCGCCTATGTAAAGCTCACGGTCTTCGTCAGACCATGGGTATTCGCTGATGAGCGACTTGCTCAGGTCGACCATTAAGACCTTCCCCATATAGCCCGAGTATTTAGTCATTCATAACCCCTCTTTTCCAGTAAAAGTTTCCTGATACTATAATAATATAGTTCTTTTACGAGTAAAAGCAAAAAAATGCACAATCAATAAAAACAGAAGCAAATTGTCAGTACTTACAAAAAACATATGCCATATTTGTATATATTATAGGTTTGACCGCTGCTTCTTTTGCTATTATACTGGATGTAGACGGAAAATCCAACCAAAATATTTAAAAGGAGCACAAAAAGCAATGAAAAAGTATGTTTCCCTGCTGCTTGCGGTGCTGATGATTTGTTCATTATGCGCATGCGGTACAAACGGTGACCCTGCCCCAAGCAAAGAACCTGAAAGCAATGTGAAAATAGAGATACTTCTCGAGCAGGACGACAGCATGATAAATACATACAGCCTGCTGGCGGTGGATCCCTCTGCACCGTTTGTTGACGCCGACGGCAACTCCGTGAGCGACGTCAAGATAAACACCGTGGGCGCCGACGCGCTCATCAACTGGCTGCTGTCGAAGGACACCATGGAGCTTGCAGCGAACTTCGGCTATGCCGATTACGGCGAATACCTGTTCTATGCTCTGGACGGTGCTCCCGTGTCCGAGGCGGCAATACCCGAGGCTGAGGATGATACCAGGACCGTTCGCCTTTCAACCACCACCTCCGTCAACGACTCTGGACTTCTCGGCTACCTGCTGCCCATGTTCGAGGACAAATACGGATATGAGGTCGAGGTGTTCTCCGCCGGTACCGGCAAGGCTATTGCCAACGCCAAGATGGGTAACGCAGACCTTATCCTTGTACACTCCAAAGCTCAGGAGGAGGCTTTCATAGCTGACGGCTTTGCCCGTGTCATCGACGGCATGGAGGCCGAGCGCCTGTCATTCCTGTACAACTATTTCGTGCTGGTAGGGCCTTCTGACGATCCCGCCGGTGTAAAGGATGCCGGCGACGTAAAGGCCGCGTTCAAGGCGATAGCCGACGGCAAGTACAAGTTCGTATCCCGCGGCGACGGCTCCGGCACCCACACCAAGGAGCTCTCCCTCTGGCCCGAGGAGCTTGGCATCACCGCAGAGCAGGAAAGCTTTGCAGATTACACTGACTGGTATGTTTCCTCCAATGCCGGCATGGGCGTGTGCCTGACCATGGCAAACGAGCAGGGCGCGTACATCCTCTCGGATAAGGCCACCTTCCTGACCTTCCGCGCAAACGACGGCGTTATCGAAGGATAAACCCCTATGGAAACTGCTCTTCACAAAGCGATCGAGCTTATATTTTCCGGCAGCGCGCTTCTGGAGGATATAGTTTGGGTCACTGTGCGAATGAGCCTTGCAAGTTCACTTACGGCACTCCTTATCGGAGTGCCGTTTGGTGTGCTTTTCGGCAGCGGCTCCTTCCCGGGAAAGCGAATACTTGTAGTCATAAACCGCACGCTCATGGGACTGCCGCCCGTGGTATGCGGGCTTTTGTGCTATCTTATGTTCTGCGGAGTGGGGCCTCTGCGCCATCTTGAACTGCTGTATACGGTAACGGGTATGGTGATTGCTCAGATAATCCTGATAACCCCAATCGTCATCGGCATGATGGAGCCCTTCGTATCGGGCATATATCCGGATATACGCGAAACGGCGCGGGGCATGGGCATAAGCCGTATAAAAACGCTGGGCCTGCTCATAAACGAGAGCCGGTATCAGATATTCTCCACCTATCTCATGGCTCTGTCGAGGGCTCTGGCAGAGGTCGGAGCGGTCTCCATGGTCGGCGGAGCTATAGCCTACAAGACAAACGTCATGACTACCGCCATCATGAACTTCACCAACATGGGCAATTTCACCACGGCCCTCGCGCTGGGTATCATCCTGCTCGCCGGTTCTCTTGTCATAAACGCTGCGGTATCTCTGATGCAGGGGAGGGCGGAGACATGGTGCTGAGAAACCTCAAAAAAAGCTACAACGGCAGGTGCGTCCTTGAGCTTGACGAACTGAGCCTTGAAAAAGGAAAGATATACGCGGTCATCGGTGCAAACGGCAGCGGCAAATCCACGCTTGCAAAGCTTGCGGCCGGCGTGCTCGGGCATGACGGCGGCAGGACGGAGAAACCGGATCTCAGCATCGGCTATATGCCCCAGAAAAGCTTTGCATTCCGCATGAGTCTCAGAAAAAATATGCTGATAAACGGGGATGATGCGCAGCGTGCGCAGGAGCTTCTCGGCGCGCTGAAGCTCGGGCATCTTTCGGAGGCCAAGGCCAAGCGGCTGTCCGGCGGCGAGACCGCGCGTATGGCGCTGGCAAGGCTGCTTATGCGCGATTATGAGCTGCTTGTGCTCGATGAGCCGAGCTCGGCTATGGATATAGAGTCGACGCTGCTGGCGGAAAAGCTCATCCGCGATTATCGGGACAGGACGGGCTGCGCCGTGCTTATCGTGACCCACTCCATAAATCAGGCCGAGCGCATAGCCGACGAGGTGCTTTTCCTGTCCGAAGGAAGGCTCATAGAGCGCGGCAGTCCGGAAAAGCTCATCAAGCATTCGGAGAATGAAATAACCCGCCAGTTTATTGAATTTTACAGCAAATGACCTGCCTGTTAATTTGAACACGCAAAAAAAGTGGAAGTGCTGAGTCACTTCCGCTTTTTTATAAATGTGTCAAAATGATGTGGGTAAATTTGGAACACTGTACAAAATTTTATTTGTGATGCCATTTTTATGCCGCAATATGATATCATATATTTACATTAAAAGACGATTTTTGGATTGAGTAAAACCGAAAGAGGTGAGTACGATGATTTAACTGTTTCTCCATACAAATAGATGTGCAAAAAACCAAATGACTGAACCGGCAGAAAAGAAGAGTAAGATATGCTTTGATATGACTAAAGAGAAAGGATAATCATATTAAAACAAAACTGATTTCTACGCTTCTTGTTGTTTGCATTGCTCTAAATTTTTTGACAACATCATCTATGGCGGCTGCTTCTGTAACAGGTTCCTTTGCGGGCATCAGTTCATACAGCTACTGTGGATATGGAAACCGCGCTGGAGCGCAATATGTTGAAAATCTAAATTCTGGATTGAATTCGCTTGCTACTCAAGGAATAATTAACTATTCACTTTTGAGTGGTGGAATGCTTAAAAACGCAGCAGTTAATAAAGATACATGTACAGGCTCTACGAGATCAACGATATATGCCTATTCAGGACATGGGATAATCTTTGACTCTTTGAATAATGCGCTTCATATGAACGAACAGACGGGACCTCATCAGACATTTCACAGTTATCTGCCAAATCAGGAAAAGTGCCCATATATTAATAAAAAAACAACTGAAACTACATTTAATCATAAATATGTAATTCTATATACCTGCAATCAATTGGCTAACGGCAATAGCGTAGCAAAAATGCAGAATACGCTTAAAATGCTGAACGGAACCCGGTTGTTGATGGGCTTTGCCTCGGTCATGTACCTGGATTCAAGAGAAAGTACATATTTTACAACATTATTAAAGACCAATACAATAAAAAATGCGTTTATTGAAGCAGCAAATGTATATCAGAAGCAAAGAGATTCAGGAGACTCTATAGTAAGAATAATGGGATATACGGCTGCCGCCAACGACAGAATTACGAGTACCTATGCCTATGCTCCGGCGGCAAGCGGTTCGCTGTCTTCGTTCAGCATAATACAGTCGGTCACTGTTCAGCATAACGGAATTAAGATATAGGAGGTTTAGGATGAAAAACAGTAAGAAGCTTATAGCGCTCATATGCACTGTGTGCATCGCAATGATACTCTTCGGCTGCGGACAGCATAAGCTGCGTCCTGATATAGCACAGCCCGGGGCGGAGATTTCAGTAGACCTCAAAATACCTGACAGCCTTAAAACAGAGCCTCCGGAGAGCGCAAAATATGTATACGAGCTGGGAGTCGATATTGAGAAGTCAAAGGAGCAGATAGAGCGCTGCTTAGGTACTGAGCTTGGCGAACCTGAGGACGACGGTTTTGACGAATATATTTGCTACGAGGTCAACGACTGGACTGTTAATATCATGGCAGAAAATGGCTATTGGACTATGAACTTCATTGGAGAAACAGAGGGAAAAGCAGAGGATATAAGCGATGAAAAAGCTGCAAGGATAGCGGCGGACTACCTGCGTGAGCACGGGCTGATGGACGAGGACATAACAAAATGCGACGCCATAGGTTTAGGCGAAGGCCTGAAACAGGACGGCTCATACGGTGTTTTATTCAAGACAGCATATTTTTACCCTCAGGTCGAGGGGCTGAACGTTCTCGGAATATTCAGGATAGGAGTTAAAGTAAACACAGACGGTGAGATAATATCCGTATACTATCTTACAAGTCCTGTTGTAAGCAAGATACCGGTGGAAACATCCAGCCGCACCGCGCTCGAAAGGGCGGTAGCCACGCGAGATTACTCGGCAAGCTTCAGTCAGGAGCTAACGGATGTAAAGGTAACAGAGGGCAACTACAGACTGTACGCCGACGGCGTCGCGGTGGACGGAAAGACATATCTGTATCCTGTGTACGTTCTGATAGGCGAAGGCGTGACCGCCGACGGAAGCACAGAAAAATTTGATGTGATAATCGACGCTCAAACATAACGAGATAAAGCTCCCGAAGGGCATTGCCCTTCGGGAGCTGACACTTTTGAATCACTTTTTAAAGCTGTCCTTGAGGGCGACGGCACGGTTAAATACAAGATGTCCGGGAGCGGAGTCCTTGTTGTCAACGCAGAAGTAGCCCATGCGCAGGAACTGGAAGTGCGCGGGAGCGACTGCGTTTTCGAGCATCCTTTCGAGCTTGCAGCCGGTGAGTATCTCAAGCGAGTCGGGGTTCATGCAGCTTATGAAGTCCTTGTCGGCGGCGTCGGGGTCGGGGTCGGAGAACAGGTTGCTGTATTGCCGGACCTCGGCGTCAACGCAATTTTTCGCATCGACCCAGTGTATCGTAGCGCCCTTGACCTTGCGGCCGTCGGCGGGATCTCCGCCGCGGCTGTCGGGATCGTAGGTCGCCAGAACTTCGGTGACATTGCCGTTTTCGTCCTTTACACAGCCGGTGCAGGTGATGAGGTACGCGCCCTTAAGACGGCACTCGGGACCGCCGGGATACAGGCGCTTATACTTGGGAACGGGCGTCTCGAGGAAATCCTCGCTCTCTATCCAGAGCTCACGGGAGAAGCTTACCTTGCGGGTGCCGGCGTCGGGATCGTTGGGGTTGTTCTCGACCTCAAGCTCCTCGCTCTGTCCCTCGGGGTAGTTGGTGACGGTGAGCTTTATAGGCTTTAGCACTGCCATCGCGCGCTGGGCGTGCTCGTTCAGATCCTCACGCAGGCAGTGCTCGAGGAAAGAGTATTCAACGGTGCTGGGCACCTTTGCAACACCGATTCGCTCACAGAAATTGCGGATGGACGCAGAGGTGTAGCCTCGGCGGCGCAGACCGCAGAGGGTGGGCATACGGGGATCGTCCCAGCCGGAAACGCGGCCCTCCTCGACGAGCCTTCTTAGCTTGCGCTTGCTCAGAACGGTATAGTTGATGCCGAGGCGGGCAAACTCTATCTGGCGCGGCTTTGACGGCACCGAGACGTTATTTATAACCCAATCGTACAGCGGGCGGTGATCCTCGTACTCGAGCGAGCACAGCGAATGGGTTATGCCCTCAAGCGCGTCCTGAATGGGGTGCGCAAAATCGTACATGGGGAAGATGCACCACTTCGTGCCCTGACGGTGATGCTCGATATAGCGGATGCGGTAGAGGACGGGGTCGCGCATATTGAAGTTGCCGGAGGCAAGGTCTATCTTTGCGCGCAGGGTGTATTTTCCCTCGGGGAATTCGCCGTTTCTCATGCGGCGGAAGAGATCGAGGCTCTCCTCAATGGGCCTGTCCCTGTAAGGACTTATCGCGGGCTTTGTAACGTCGCCGCGGTATTCCCTGAACTGCTCAGGCGTCAGCTCGCATACATAGGCAAGACCTTTTTCTATAAGCTCGACCGCGTATTCATAGGTCTGCTCAAAATAATCCGAGCCGTAGAAGAAGCGGTCGCCCCAGTCAAAGCCCAGCCAGTGGATATCCTCCTGTATGGCGTCGACGTACTCGGTGTCCTCCTTGGCGGGGTTTGTGTCATCCATGCGCAGGTTGCATAAGCCGCCGTACTTCTCAGCCGTGCCGAAATCAATGATCAGGGCCTTGCAGTGGCCGATATGCAGGTAGCCGTTGGGCTCGGGCGGAAAGCGGGTGTGCACCCTCATGCCCTCGCAGCGGCCGCCCTCGGCGAGATCCTCATCGATAAAGTTTTCAATAAAATTCTTGTTCAGTTCTTCCATGCTGCAACTCCTGTTATCCGGATACTTTTGAATAATTGAGATTATAAACGATAATTGTAGTAATTACAACAAAAAAGTAGTATAATAACTGCTAAAATAAGAAAAAAACGGCGAGGTGAAAGCAATGAGCGGAAAATTCGATATTCTCATAGTCGGAGGAGGCCCAGCGGGCATATCGGCGGCGCTTACCGCGCTCAACCGCGGTAAAAGCGTTGGAGTCATAGCAAACCCGCCGTCAAGCAGTAAGCTGTATCTTGCCGAGGAAGTCACGAACTATCCCGGAATATCCGGCAGCGGCAGCGAGATCATGGAGGCCATGCACCGCCAGCTCGTGGACAGCGCGGCAACGATAATAGAGGGCAGAGCCCTGAGCGTCATGCCTTTGGGCGGTACCGTGGGAGCCGCCGTCGGGAACGATTTTTTCGAGGCCTCGGCCGTGATAGTGGCCACGGGCATAAGCCGCAGGCCGATATGCGCCGGTGAGAGCAGCTTTCTCGGCCGCGGCGTCAGCTACTGCGCTACCTGCGACGGCATGCTGTACAGGGGAAAGACCGTGGCCGTGATAGGCGAGGGTGCAGAGGCCGAGAGCGATATACGATTCCTGCGCGATATCGGCTGCGAGGTTCTCACCTTCAGCGGCAAAGGAAAATTCGATATCCGCGGTGATACCAGGGCAGATACCCTTATCGTAAACGGAAAGGAGTATAAGACCGAATGCATCTTTATTTTAAAGGAAACGCTGTCGGCGGAAAGCCTTGTACCGGGAATAGAGACCGAGCGGGGAATAATAAAAACCACCCGCGCCGGAGAAACTAACATAAAGGGCGTTTTCGCCGCCGGAGACTGCACCGGCGCGCCTTACCAGCTTGCAAAGGCGGCAGGGGAGGGCAATGTTGCCGCTCTTACCGCGTGCGAATATATAAATTCATTGACAAAGGAGAAATGATCATGTCAGTTATGCATCTTACAAAGGATAATTTTGATTCCGTCACATCCTCAGGCCTTGTTATCGTTGATTTCTGGGCGGAGTGGTGCGGCCCCTGCCGTATGCAGGGCCCTATCCTCGATCAGCTCGAGGAGGAGATAGGCAGCAAGGTCAAGGTCTGCAAGCTCAATGTGGACGATCACCCTGACATCGCTCAGCGCTTCGGCGTGTTCAGCATCCCCACGCTGATCGCTTTCAGGGACGGCAAACAGATAAGCAAGGCCGTCGGCGTTCAGAGCAAGGAGCAGCTCATCGCCATGCTCGGCTGATAATGGCATAATTTCACTGTTATGCTTTAAAAATTTGTTGCATTTAGTGCTGCACCCGTATATAATACGGGTGCAATACTTTGTGTGCATTAATTAAGGAGGTTGCTATGTCTGATTATATATTGAGCTGCTGCTCGACCGCCGACCTGTCAAAAGAGCATTTTGACCGCCGCGGCATACATTATGTTTGCTTTCACTACATGCTCAACGATGTTTCGTATCCCGACGACCTCGGTCAGAGCATCGCGTTCGAGGATTTTTACAGGATGATGACCGAAGGAGCCGATACCAAGACCAGTCAGGTCAACGTCGCCGAGTTCATCGATTATTTCACTCCCTTCCTCAAGGAGGGCAAGGACATACTTCATGTGTCGCTCTCAAGCGGACTGTCCGGCTCCGTCAACTCTGCGCGTACCGCTGCGGGAATGCTGTCGGAGGAATATCCCGACAGGAAGATATACGTCGTCGATTCTCTCGGCGCCTCATCGGGCTACGGACTTATCATGGAGACTCTTGCCGATATGCGGGACGAGGGAAAAAGCCTTGACGAGCTGCATGATTGGATCGAGGCGAACAAGCTTCGTCTGCACCACTGGTTTTTCTCTACCGACCTTACCTTCTATGTAAAGGGAGGACGAGTTTCCAAGGCCTCCGGATTCTTCGGAACGATGCTCAATATCTGCCCTCTGCTGAACATGGATAATCTGGGCAGGCTTATCCCCAGAGAGAAGATCCGTACTAAGAAGAAGGTCATCAAGACGATAGTGGACCGCATGGAGGAATGTGCCGACGACGGGCTCGATTATTCGGGCAAGTGCTTTATCTCCCAGTCCGCCTGCGTGGAGGACGCAAAGGCTGTCGCGGCGCTTGTGGAGGAACGCTTCCCCAAGTTAAACGGCAAGGTTGAGATAAACTACATCGGAACGACAATCGGCAGCCACACCGGCCCCGGAACCGTGGCTCTGTTTTTCTGGGGTAAGGAGAGAGTCGATTAAGCTTGACTTTTCCGTATTTTACGCATATAATAATTAGGCATTAAAAGCGATGATGAGCAGGAGTAGGCCAAACGCGCTTTTCAGAGAGGGAACGGCAGGTGAAAGTTCCCAAAGCGCGCCGCCGAAGGTCGGCTTTGAGCAGCCGTGCTGAATTGAGTAGGCCGGACGGGAACTCCCGTTACAGAGTCACGAGTGTCACGCATATTGCGTGGAATTCAGGTGGTACCGCGTAATTTACTGCGCCCTGATGTTTTTCATCAGGGCGCTTTTTCGATTGTAAGGAGGAAAACAATGAGAGAATTACCGAAAGTTTATGACCCCGCCTCGGTGGAAAAGAAGGTATACGATATGTGGCAGAAGGGCGGATACTTCAAGGGCGTTATCGACCCCGAAAAGAAGCCTTTCTCAATAGTAATGCCGCCACCCAACGTAACGGGACAGCTTCACATGGGACACGCTCTCGATGCCACTCTGCAGGATATCCTCATCCGGTACAAGAGGATGCAGGGCTATGCCGCCCTGTGGCTTCCCGGCACCGATCATGCCGGTATAGCGACGCAGATAAAGGTCGAGGAGGAGCTTCGCAAGAACGAGGGGCTCACCCGCTACGACCTCGGCCGCGAAAAGTTTCTTGACCGCGTGTGGGACTGGAAGAACAAGTACGGCGACCGCATTGTTGAGCAGCAGAAGGTTCTGGGCGCCTCCTGCGACTGGGACAGGAGCTCCTTCACCATGGACGAGACCCGCGCAAAATCGGTGCGTGAGACCTTCTGTGAGCTGTATGAAAAGGGACTTATCTACAAGGGGAGCCGAATCATAAACTGGTGCCCCAAGTGCCGCACGGCCCTGTCCGACGCCGAGGTCGAGTACAAGGACATGCCCGGCTTCTTCTGGCATATCAGATACCCCATCGAGGACTCCGATGAGGAATTTATCATCGCCACCACCCGGCCTGAGACCATGCTGGGCGACTCCGGCGTCGCCGTCCACCCGGACGATGAGCGCTATGCTCACCTTGTCGGCAAAAACGCCATACTGCCTCTCGTCGGAAGGAAGCTTCCCATCGTGGCCGACGACTATGTTGAGCTCGGCTTTGGCACCGGCGCCGTTAAAATGACGCCCTGCCATGACCCCAACGACTATGAGGTCGGACTGCGCCACGGCCTTGAGCAGATCCTTGTTATAGACGAGGACGCGAAGATCATAAACGGCGGCAAGTACAACGGCATGGACCGCTATGAGGCGAGAAAGGCCATCGTTGCTGACCTTGAGGAGCAGGGCTATCTTGTGAAGGTCGAGCCGTATAATCATAACGTCGGCTGCTGCTACCGCTGCGGCACGGTCGTCGAGCCGCTCACCAGCCCTCAGTGGTTTGTAAAGATGAAGCCTCTTGCCGAGGCGGCTATCGAGGTCGTTAAGGACGGAAGGATAAAATTCGTTCCCGAGCGCTTCACCAAGACCTATATGAACTGGATGGAGAATGTCCACGACTGGTGCATCTCGCGCCAGCTCTGGTGGGGACACAGGATACCCGCGTGGTACTGCGACGACTGCGGCGAGATCACCGTGTCCCGCACCGACGCCTGCGAATGCGCGCACTGCGGCAGCAGGAACATCCGTCAGGAGGAGGATGTTCTCGACACTTGGTTCTCCTCGGCGCTGTGGCCGTTCAGCACAATGGGCTGGCCCGAAAAAACTCCGGAGCTTGACTACTGGTACCCCACCTCCGTCATGGTGACGGGCTACGACATCATCTTCTTCTGGGTCGCAAGAATGATCTTCTCCGGAATGGAGCAGATGAAGGAGGAGCCCTTCCACACGGTGTTCATCCACGGTCTGGTGCGCGACAGTCAGGGCAGGAAAATGTCCAAGAGCCTCGGCAACGGCATCGACCCGCTGGAGATGGCGGAAAAATACGGCGCCGACGCTCTGCGCTTTAACCTCATAACCGGCAACAGCCCCGGAAACGATATGCGTTTTTACGTTGAAAAGTGCGAGGCAATGCGCAACTTCTGCAACAAGATCTGGAACGCCTCACGTTTTGTCATGATGAACCTGACGGTCGGTGACTGCCGTCTGCCGGAGAAGCTCGAGACCGAGGATAAGTGGATACTTTCAAAGCTCAATCAGGTGATAAAGGAAGTCTGCGACAATATGGACAGCTTCGAGCTGGGCATCGCCGCCGGCAAGATCTACGACTTCATCTGGGACAGCTACTGCGATTGGTATATCGAGCTGACCAAGCCCCGCCTCAACGGAGAGGACGCGGCGGCAAAGGAGAGCGCACAGCGCGTTCTGCTGTACGTTTTGACGGAGATACTCAAGCTTCTGCATCCCTTCATGCCCTTCATTACCGAGGAGATATGGCAGGCTCTGCCCCATGAGGGCGAGGCGCTGATGATCGCCGAATACCCCGGGTTCAGGCAGGAGCTCTGCTTCCCGGAGGACGAAGTAAACTTTGAGATGGTCATGGAGGCGATAAAGGCCGTTCGCGCCCGCAGGGCCGAGATGAACGTGCCTCCCTCCAGAAAAAGCCATCTCATCATCGTTACCGGCAAGGCGAAGGCCTTCGCCGAGGGCGAGAAGTTCATATGCAAGCTCGCGTATGCGTCCGGGATCCATGTCACTGATAAGCTCCCCGAGAGCACCGACGGCATGGTGTCCGTAATCACGGACAACGCGAGGATGTTCATGCCCATGGCGGAGCTCGTCGACCTTGAAAAGGAGAGGGCGCGCATGGAAAAGGAGCTTGCAAACGCCAAAAAGCAGCTTGACGGCCAGAACGCAAAGCTTGCAAACAAAAACTTCGTGTCCCGCGCACCCGAGCACGTCGTTAACCTCGAGCGCGAGAAAAAGGCAAAACTTGAGGCGCTTATAGAAAACCTTGAGGACAGTCTCAAAAAACTCGGATAAGTTCGACGGGATTTTATAAAATCCGCGAATATAAACAAGTAAACTGGTGTTATGTACCTGTTGTGCATAACACCAGTTTTTTATTGGAGTGATACGAATGAAAATATCAACAGAATATCTGGACGGGCGGCTGACCGTGTATCTTGCCGGAGAGCTTGATCACCACGGCGCCAGAGAGACGGTCGAGAGCATTTCCGAGGCAATAGACGCAAAGCTGCCGCGCGATTTGACTTTGGATATGTCGCATCTCGGCTTCATGGACTCCTCGGGAATAGCCGTCATAGTCAGGACGTACAGAAAGATCCGCGAGGCGGGCGGCAGGATGTATATTGAAAACCCGCAGCCCCAGCCTCTTAAGGTGCTGGACGCCTCGGGGATAGACAGGATGATACCGATAGCAGCAAAAAGGGAGGTAACGACATGAAAGTAACAAATTACATAAAGCTTGAGTTTCCGAGCTGCAGCTCCAACGAGAGCTTTGCGAGAGCGGCGGCCGCGGGCTTTGCCGCGCAGCTCGACCCGACGCTCGAGGAGCTGGGGGACATAAAGACCGCTGTCAGCGAGGCGGTGACCAACTGCATCGTCCATGCATATCCCGACAGCATCGGAAAGATCACCATGCGTCTGCGGATAATCGACGGAGAGAAGCTTGAGATAACGATAAAGGACCGCGGCCGCGGCATCGAGGATGTGCAGCAGGCCATGCTGCCGATGTACACCACCGGAGGCGAGGAGCGCAGCGGCATGGGCTTTACCATCATGGAGAGCTTCATGGACAAGCTCAAGGTCAAAAGCTCCGGCTCGAAGGGCACGAGCGTGACCATGCTGCGCACGATAAAACAGCGAAAGAGCCCGCTATGACCGAGAGCATGCTGGAGTGTCTCCGCCTTGCAAAGGCGGGGGATAAATCGGCGGCTGAGCGCCTCGTTGAGGAAAACTCCGGACTTATCTGGAGCGTTGCCCGCCGTTTCTTCGGCAGGGGCACCGAGCCGGACGACCTGTATCAGCTCGGCTGCATAGGCTTTCTGAAGGCCATCGAGGGCTTTGACATGAACTTCGGCACCCAGTTTTCAACATATGCCGTGCCGAAGATATCCGGCGAGATACGCAGGTTTCTCAGGGATGACGGAGCCATCAAGGTCAGCCGCGGAATAAAGGAGCAGGCGCAGCATATAAAAGCTGCGCGAAGCGCCCTTGAGCAGCGCCTCGGAAGGGAGCCGCAGATATCCGAGCTGTCTGCGGAAACGGGCTTCACGCCGGAGGAGATAGCCTTTGCCGAGACAGCCACGGGACCGGCAGAAAGCCTGCAGCGGGAGACAGGCGAGGACGGCTTCACCCTTGAGCACATACTTACGGATATCTACGGCGAGGAGCGGATGCTCGAGCACGTCTCCCTGCGCTACGCAATCGAGCAGCTTCCGGAAAAAGAGCGCAAGACCTTGTATCTGCGCTATTTCCACGGCATGACGCAGGAAGCGGCGTCGAGAGTGCTCGGCGTGTCGCAGGTACAGGTGTCGCGGCTCGAGCGGCGCGCGGTTGAAAGATTGAGAGAAGTGCTAACTGACACTTGAATGGCATTCTTATTCGTGTTAAAATAATTCGTCATGAATAAGGATTTTGAAAATAGATATCTCGAAGCGAGAAAAAAAGTCATCGAGTCGGACTTTTCCGCCCTCAATCCCATGCAGAGAAAGGCTGTCATGGCGACGGAAGGCCCCCTGCTTATTTTAGCGGGCGCGGGCAGCGGCAAGACCACCGTGCTTATAAACAGGATCGCAAACCTCCTTCGCTACGGCGCCGCGGGCGACAGTGTGGAAATACCCGAAGCAGCAGGCGAGGAGGATATTGAAATAATGCTCGCAGGCGGGGAGCAGGCGCGTAAGATCGCCGCGCTCGACCCCACTGCGCCGTGGCGCATACTCGCCATCACGTTTACTAACAAGGCGGCCGACGAGCTCAAGTCAAGGCTTGAGAATATGCTCGGCCCTGCCGGAAGCGAGGTCTGGGCCTCCACCTTCCATTCGGCCTGTGTGCGCATCCTCCGCCGTGACGCAGAACGCCTCGGCTTCCCGAAGAGCTTTACCATCTACGACACCTCCGACAGTATGAGCCTTATAAAGCGCATACTGAAGGACCTTGATCTTGACGATAAGCGCTATCCGCCGCGTATGCTGCTTTCCGAGATAAGCAGGGCTAAGGACGAAAGCCTGTCCGCAGAGGAGT